>OGKK01000819.1_pt1 | contig 9866 bp, 6 predicted proteins | sample 1572401 | NCBI WGS metagenome assembly OGKK01 (sample SAMEA2582155, study PRJEB24529) | metagenome | biome: Human gut stool | place: China | collected 2011 | reverse complement strand
TTCAAATGGGAAAGATAATAGCATTAGCCAACCAAAAGGGTGGCGTAGGCAAGACGACAACAACGATAAACTTGGCAGCATCGCTCGCTACATTCGAGAAAACGGTGCTCGTGGTGGATGCAGACCCGCAGGCGAACGCGTCGAGCGGACTGGGCGTAGACATCAAGGAGATTGACTGCTCGCTCTATGAGTGCATCATCGACCACGCCGACGTGCACGACGCAGTCTACACCACCGACATCAACGGACTCGACGTCATTCCCAGCCATATCGACCTCGTGGGAGCAGAGATAGAGATGCTCAACCTGAAGAACCGCGAGCGCGTAATAAAGAACATGCTCGACCAGATACGCGACGACTACGACTACATACTCATCGACTGCAGCCCGTCGCTCGGACTCATCACCGTGAATGCGCTCACCGCTGCCGACTCGGTGGTGATACCCGTGCAGTGCGAATACTTTGCGCTCGAAGGCATCACGAAACTCCTCAACACCATCAAGATAATAAAGAGCAAGCTAAATCCGGCATTGGAGATAGAAGGCTTCCTGCTTACCATGTACGATAGCCGCCTGCGACTCGCCAACCAGATATACGACGAGGTGAAGCGCCACTTCCAGGAACTTGTGTTCAAGACTGTCATACAACGCAACGTGAAGCTCAGCGAGAGTCCCAGCCACGGACTCCCCGTGATTCTTTACGACGCCGACTCGGCTGGGTCGAAGAACCACTTGGCGCTCGCCAAGGAGATTATCAACAAGAACGAAAAAAGAGTAAACAAACAAGACGATGGCAGTACACAAGAAATATAACCGAAGCGTGCTCGGACGCGGACTCGACGAGATTGAAGGCGGACGCGGACTCGATGCGCTCATCGACACCGGAGGAGTGCGCACGCAGGGCACATCAACCATAAACGAAATACCGCTCAACCAAATAGAGGCTAACCCTAACCAGCCCCGACGCGACTTCGATCCCGAAGCGCTGCAGGAACTGGCAAACAGCATCAGTGAGATTGGCATCATTCAGCCCATAACGCTCAGACAGATAAGCGACGAACGCTTCCAAATCATTGCGGGCGAACGCCGTTGGCGCGCATCGCAGATGGCTGGTCTCACAGCCATTCCGGCATACATACGCACCATTGCCGACGAGAACATCATGGAGATGGCGCTCGTCGAGAACATTCAGCGCGAAGATCTCAACGCCATTGAGATTGCGCTCGCATACGAACACCTGCTCGACGCCGACGGCATGACGCAGGAGAAGGTGTCGGAGCGCGTAGGAAAGAGCCGCACAGCCATAGCCAACTATCTACGTCTGCTGCGTTTGCCAGCTCAGGTGCAGATAGCCCTGCAGAAAAAGGAGATAGACATGGGACACGCTCGCGCTCTGCTCGCTATCGACTCGCCCTCGCTGCAGATAAAACTCTTCAACGAAGTGCTCAAGAACGGCTACTCCGTGCGCAAGGTGGAGGAAATGGCGCAGATGCTCAAGAACGGCGAAGACGTGAACAGCGGAACAAAGAAGATTGTGGCAAAGGCGAAGCTACCAGAGGAGTACAACGCCCTGCGCAGCCACCTTTCGGAGTTTCTGCAGACAAAGGTGCAGCTCACATGCTCGCCCAAAGGCAAGGGAAAGATAACAATACCCTTCGCCAACGAAGAAGAACTGGAGCATATCATGGCTGTGTTCGACAAGATGAAGTAAGAACCTGCAACAGCTTGCAGACAAAACATAAACAAGAAATAATAGTGAAACAGAACATTACATATATATTAAAGACATTGGCGCTTGCTGCGATTCTGCTCTCGTTTGCTACGACGGCGAAGGCGCAGACAGCAGCCGATAGTATGGATGTTTCGTTCACATCTATAAAGGCAGACAGCGTAGCCGACAACGCATTCTCGCCTATAAAGGCAGACAGCGTTTACAAGGTGAAGCGCGACTGGAGCACATGGCGCCCCAATCCGAAGCGTGCCATGTGGCTCGCCATCGTTTTGCCCGGCGCCGGACAGATATATAACCGCAAGTATTGGAAGTTGCCGATTGTGTATGGCGGATTCGTGGGTTGCATCTACGCCATGCGTTGGAACAATCAGATGTACACCGACTACTCGCAGGCTTATCTCGACTTGATGGACGACGACCCGAACACGCAGAGCTATAACCAGTTCCTGCATCTCGGAGCGAAAATCGACGAGTCGAACATACAACGCTATCAGACGCTCTTCAAAAAGCGCAAGGACAAGTTCCGCCGCTGGCGCGACCTTAGTTTCTTCTGCCTGGTGGGTGTCTACGCACTCTCAATCGTTGACGCATACGTCGACGCATCGCTCTCAGAGTTCGACATCTCGAAGGATTTGAGCCTTAAGCTGGAGCCGACCATCATCAACGACAACCGCCAACGGAACCCCTTCAAGGCTAACAGCTTGGGATTGAGTTGCAGCCTGAATTTCTAAAGACAAACAAAAGATTATGAAGAAATCATTGATAATTATAGCCGCAGCGTTTTTCGGCTTTGCAAGTCAGGCTCTCGCGCAGAGCGAGAATAATGACGACGAAATAATAGTAACCGACGCCCAGGGCAAGCAGGAAGTGATAGACCTGCCTGAGGCGCTTACTCACGATTATGACAGTCTGCTCAACAACTACAACAGCAAGACTTATCTCCACATGAGCTTCGACTGCAACATGCCTGATGTGAATCCGGTTTACAGCGCAGAAGTGTACAAAGAGCGTCTGAGCCGCATCCCGACCATCATCGAGTTGCCCTACAACGACGTCGTTCAGAAGTTCATCGATCGCTACAGCGGACGTCTGCGCCGCTCGGTGAGCGTAATGCTCGGCGCACAGAATTTCTATATGCCTATCTTCGAGGAGGCTCTCGAGTCGTATGGCTTGCCTCTCGAATTGAAGTATCTGCCGGTCATTGAGTCGGCGCTCAATCCTAACGCCGTTTCGCGCGTCGGCGCCATCGGTCTTTGGCAGTTCATGCTCACCACCGGCAAGAAGTACGGACTCGAAGTGAACTCGCTTGTTGACGAACGTCGCGACCCTGTTCGCGCTTCGTACGCAGCAGCCCACTATCTGCGCGATCTCTATAAGATCTTCGGCGATTGGAACCTCGTTATCGCAGCCTACAACTGCGGTCCGGAGGCCATCAACCGCGCTATCCACCGCTCAAACGGCGAGAAAGACTACTGGCGCATCTATCCTTATCTGCCGAAAGAAACACGTGGCTACGTGCCGGCGTTTATCGCTGCCAACTATATAATGAACTACTATTGCGAGCACAATATCTGTCCGATGCGTGCAGACCTGCCCGTAAAGACCGACACCGTGGTCGTAAACCGCGACGTACACTTCGAGCAGGTGGCTCAGGTGCTCGGTATGGATGTTGACCAGATAAAGCAGCTCAACCCGCAGTATCGCCGTAGCGTTGTGAACGGCAGCACAAAGCCGTCTGCAATTCGCTTGCCGCTGGCTATGGTGGGCAACTTCATCGACAACGAAGACTCTATCTACGCCTACAAACTCGACGAACTGCTCACAAAGCGCCTGGAGGTGGCTGTAAACACAGACGCTCCGGTAGTGTCGCGCCACTCTTCAAGCAGAAGCGGCAGACACAGCAAGGCTTCGCGCAAAAAGTCGCGCCGCGGACGCAGCAAGAACGTAACGATTCGCCAGGGCGACACGCTTTCTGAGATAGCACGCCGCAACGGCACCACCGTTAGAAAACTGAAAAAGCTTAACAAGATTAGCGGAAGCAACATACGTGCAGGCAAGAAGATTCGCATCAAGTAAGATTGGTGCGAATCTCTGCACCCTGCCGCATACACATATACCTTATTAATATATAGGAGACCTGAATCATGGACGACCAGAATCTGAAAGACAAGCAGCGAGAGTCTGCTGATGACCAAATGATAGAACAAGCCTTCAAGGAAGTACTCGATATATATGTGGCATCGCGTCACCGAAAGAAGGTTGATATTATAACCAAGGCGTTCAACTTCGCACGACAGGCACACAAAGGCGTGCGCCGATTGTCGGGCGAACCATACATCATGCACCCTATTGCGGTGGCACGCATCGCGGTGGAGGAGATGGGACTCGGGTCGACGAGCATCTGCGCCGCACTCCTGCACGATGTTGTCGAGGATACCGACTATACCGTTGAGGATATCACGAATATCTTCGGTGAGAAGATTGCGCAGATTGTGGACGGACTGACCAAGATCTCGGGCGGTATCTTCGGCGACAAGGCGTCGGCGCAGGCAGAAAACTTCAAGAAGTTGCTGCTCACGATGAGCGATGATATCCGTGTCATACTCATCAAGATTTGCGACCGCCTGCACAACATGCGCACTCTGCAGTCGCAGCCGGCTAACAAGCAGTATAAGATTGCCGGTGAGACGCTCTACATCTACGCTCCACTCGCAAACCGCTTGGGTTTGAACAAGATAAAAACTGAACTCCAAGACCTCTCGTTCCGCTACGAGCATCCAGAAGAGTACGACTATATCAAGGGAAAACTTGCCGACACGCAGGCGCAGCGCGACATGCTTTTCGAGAACTTCACTGCTCCTATACGTGAAGCTCTCGACAAGATGGGCATAAAGTACGAACTGAAGGCGCGCGTGAAGAGTCCTTATTCCATTTGGAACAAGATGCAGAACAAGCACGTCACGTTCGACGAAATCTACGACATTCTTGCTGTGCGCATCATCTATACACCGAAGGAACGCTCGGAGGAAATCAACGAGTGCTTCAAGATATACGTCGCAATCAACCGCATATACAAGTCGCACCCCGACCGTCTGCGCGACTGGGTGAACCACCCGAAGGCAAACGGCTATCAGGCTTTGCACGTTACGCTGATGTCGAAGCAGGGCAAGTGGATAGAGGTGCAGATACGTTCCGACCATATGGACGAAGTGGCTGAGCAGGGCTTTGCCGCTCACTGGAAGTACAAGGAGAAGGGACTGGAGTCGAGTGTAGAGACCGTTGATGAAGATTCGGAACTCAACAACTGGCTGTCTACTATCAAGGAGATTCTCGACGACCCGCAGCCCGACGCAATGGACTTCCTTGATACCATCAAGCTCAACCTCTTCGCAAGCGAGATATTCGTGTTCACACCGAAGGGCGAAATCAAGACCATGCCGGCGCAATGTACGGCGCTCGACTTCGCTTTCCAGATACACACATTCCTCGGTTCGCACTGTATCGGCGCTAAGGTGAACCACAAACTGGTGCCGCTGAGCCACAAGTTGCAGAGCGGCGACCAGGTGGAGATACTCTCGTCGAAGTCGCAGCACGTGCAGGCTTCGTGGATAAACTTCGTTTTCACGGCGAAGGCGAAGCAGAAGATTATGGCGATACTGCGCCGCGACAACCGCGAACTGCAGAAGCGAGGCGAGCAGATACTCGATGACTGGTTGCGCAAGAACGAACTGGAGATGACTACGCAGGTGCTCAATAAACTCTGCGAACTGCATGAGGCAAAGAAGCACGAGGATCTGTTCCTTATGCTTGGCAAACGCTCCGTCCTGCTCGGTGACAAAGACCTCGACGAGCTGCGCGAGCGCAAGGCAGAGCAGGGCGGATGGCGCAAGTTTGTGCCATTCCTTAAGAAGGACAACAGTAAGGACGACAAGAAGTCGAATCTATTCATAGTGGGTGAGGGCTTTAATAAGAAGAAGCCGGTGATCATCAACGAGGAGAACATCTCGCAATACATCTTCCCGACCTGCTGCCACGCCATCCCCGGCGACGACATCATGGGATACATCGACAACAAGAACCGCATAGAGATTCACCGCCGCGACTGCGATGTGGCTTCGCGACTGAAGGCGAGCTTCGGCAATCGTATCCTCGACGCAAAGTGGGATATGCACAAGGTGATGTTCTTCGATGCGACGATAGAGTTGCGCGGCATCGACCGCAAGGGCATGCTGCACGACATCTCGGAGGTTATCTCCGACAAGCTCGACGTCAATATGCACCGCATCACCATCTCGAGCGAGGAGGGCATTTTCGACGGCACCATCGAGATCCGCGTTCACGACCGCAGCGAAGTGAGTGTCATCATGGACGAACTCAAAAAGATTGAGGACCTCAAGGAGGTGCTTCAGATACTATAACAAAAAAATCCGCAATGCTTGTTTTTCAGCATTGCGGATTTCTTATTTTTACTTATGCGGGCTTTGTGCGTAACACAGTTCAGTTTACACTATCTTGCGCAATAGCGACTCCTTATTAATGTAGGCTTTGCGCAATTTCGTTAATTTCTTCTGCCGTAAGTCCCGTGTATCTTTGTATTTTCTCAGTAGAGTCGCCGTCGCTTAGCATGAGTTTTGCAAACTCAATGTTCTTTAGGTGTTCTGCCTCTGCTTTTCCTTTCTCTATTCCTTTCTCTATTCCCTGCGCCATTCCTTTCTCTATTCCCTGCGCCATTCCCTGTGCCATTCCTTCTTCTAATCCCTGCTTTCGTCCGTCTTCCAATCCGGTCTTTATAGCGTATTTGTAAGTGGCGTAGGCGTCGCGCATGATTCTGATGCTATCCTCGTATTTGTCCATGTCTTTTTTGCTGAGAGTTCTAAGGTCAGAAATCTCAGCCAACTTTTTAAACACAGCGTTTTTAGCCAGGAATGGCATTCTTTCAAATGTATTCATATTCTTTAAAACAAATATCCAGCGTTCAAAATCGGTTTCACACTCCGTCTCTGTTTTCTCGAAGAACGGCAGCATCAGATACACCATGCGTATCTTGTCGGACACCATCTTTCCGTTGTCTCTATCGGCGAGTATCATGTCCGTTCTGAACTTGCCAAATGGTAGCAACGGGTCGATGAAGTTCATGAAGCATATTGTGTAGACGGGTCGTATATCATAGTCCCATTCTCCTTTTATGCCTTGGTTCACTATCACGCGTGAGGTGTAATACAAAGCCCGGTCAATGAAGTGTTCTTGTCCTCGGTTTTGCATTTCTACGATAATCTCTTTGCCCTCGTCCGTCGTGCAATAGATATCGAATATCACCTCTCTTGAATCTTTCGACAGTCCGATTTGTTCTTTGTTGCCGAACGCCAGCGATTTAATTACAAATTCGCCGGCAAACAGGTCGTTCAAGAAGCAAATTAGCAAGTCTTTAGAAATCTCACGACCAAAGATATGCTTAAATCCCCAATCTGAGAAAGGATTGATGAATTGTGCCATATTTCTATTGTTTTGATTTACTGCAAAAATACGATTTTGTTGTGAGAAATACAAGAATAGCGTGCTATTTATTTATTATTTATGTGTTTTTGTAAAATGTTATGTATATGTGGGTGGTTATTATTGAACAGCACATCCACTACTATGTGTAAAAAATAACTTGGGGCTTGCATGAAAGATGCAAGCCCCAAGTTGCGTTGTATAGATTCAATTTGAAGTCGTATTATATACGATATTACTTCTCGCCGTTCACTTCGAGCGAGCAGGTGATGCCACGGCGCATCATGTCTTTCATTGTCGGCTTCAGACGGGTGAGGAATCCCTCCCACGAGCGGTTCTGCTGCTTTGTCCAGCCAGCTTCTGCGAGAGCGATAGCGCGCGGATAAGCCTGATAGTAGATGCGCTCTACGGTCGGTATGCACTCGCTCCATAGTGTGCCAGCCACGCCGAAGAGGTTGTACTCCTCAAACTGCTCGTTCATGCCCCACGCCGGGTCGAGCGAGTAGGCGTCCTTCAGCGTTGTAGCGGGCATGCCCCAATTCACCTCCGGCATATCGCCCTTCGCCATCGGATAGTCGAAGTAGCAGTGCTCGCCGGGGCAGAGCATGATGCGAGCGTTGTTGCGCACGGCAGCGTCGAGCGCCTCCTGAGTCTGTCCGCTGCGCCAAGCGAAGGTTACGCAGCCGGGCTGAATCTCCTTGAAGTCAGACTCGTACCAGAACATCGGCGTCTTGCCGTACTTGTCGCGCAGCAGTTCTATCATGCGGTCGAACAGATAGCCCTGCAGACGCCAGTTCTCCGAGCGGTCGGTAGTCTTGATGCCGAGCTTCTGCTTCAGCGCCTGACACTTCGGGCAGTCGGTCCAGCAGTCGAGCGCTGGGTTGCCAGCCTCGTCGCCGCCGAGATGAATATACTTAGACGGGAAGATGTCGGTAATCTCCTTGAACACATTGCCGAGGAACTCGTATGTGAAGTCGTTGCCCGGGCAGAGCAGTTCGTTAGACACGCCGCAGGTTGTGCGCACCGGCACCTGGCGCTGGTGGCAAGTGAGTTCGGGGAACACGCTGATGGCAGCCACCTCGTGTCCCGGCATCTCTATCTCCGGCACGATGTCCACGTGATACTCAGCGCCCAGCTTCACCAGTTCGCGCATCTGCTCCTGCGTGTAGTATCCCTTGTACGGCATCTTAATGTCGTCCTGACCCCAGCGCGACGAAGCCTGTTCCGTGAGCTGCGGATATTTCTTTATCTCGATGCGCCACGCCTGGTCGTCAACCAAATGGAGGTGCATGGCGTTGAGCTTATAGCGCGCCATCTCGGGCACGAACGCCTTCAGATCCTCGAACGGTATGAACGTACGTGCAGGGTCTACCATCAGTTCGCGAACGTGTGTGCGCGGCTTGTCGCTGATGAACAGCGCCGGGATGGCGTCGGCACACTCCGTAGAGCCGTTGCCGCGCAGCAGTTGGTCGAGCGTCATGAGCGCATAGAACACGCCGCGCGCTGTCTTGCCCTTCGCCGTCACGCCCTTGGCGTCGACAGCCAGCGTGTACGCCTCGTCGTCGCTGAGCGAGTTGTCGAGCGCCAGCGTAATCTGTGTGCCACGCTGACGACTGTTCACGATGTTGCCGATGCGCTCTGTGAGCACGCGGCGCGCCTGCTCAGCCTCGTTCGAGAGTCCGTCGGCTGCTATGATGTTCCAGGCGGTTTTTACCTTCAAGTCGGCACCCTTCTGCAGTCGCAGTTCTGCGGGGAACGGCACGAGGCAGTAGGGTGGGTAGCTCACCTGATACTTCTCTTTCGCGTCGGCGAAGAAGAGGCTCCAGCCCGCAGCCTTGCGGTAGAGCTTCTCGCTGCCCTTCGGCACGACGAGCTTCACGTTCTGGCGGTTGATGCCGTAGAACGCCGTAGCGTCAGCCTTCGGTGGCATCTTCGAGTCGACGCGCACGATCTTCAGACCCGCGAGTCGTGCGAAGGCGTACTCAGCAATCTTCGGAGCGCCCTTTATTGTTATCTCCTCCAGTGCCGTACAGCCCGAGAATGCGGCAGCGCCGATGCTCTCTACGCCAGCCGGAATGGTTATCTTGCTCAGCTTGTCGCATGCGAAGAACGCCTGCGAACCTATCGACTTCGCCGCTGTTGGCAGCGTGATTTGCTCGAGCTGGTGGCGCGAGTGGAAAGCGTTGTTAGGGATTGCGGTGCTCTGCGCCTCGCTAAGGTCTACGGAGCGCATCTGGAAACAGAGGTCGCGCAACTGACGATAGTCGCTGTTGCCCGTCGTTGATAGTTCGCCCGTGAGCTTGAGGCTTACAGCCATCGACTTCTGTTCGGGCTTCAGGTCGTCCATGCGTGCTACGGTCTGCGCCGAAACTACGGCTGAAAAGAGCGTAGCGGCAGACAATAGAATGAATTTTCTCATTGTTTTATTGTAGATTTAGTTTATAAATTCAGTGATTACGGTTTATAAATTCCGTGATTTAGTTTATGAATTCAGTGTAAACGGCTTGGTTTTTTAGTGTGAATAGCTTGGTTGTACGGGGTAAAAGCTAAGCGATTGTCATCGTGCACCGAACGCCGCCCGATCAGATTGCGTCCGCCACCCAATCAGATTGCGAACGCCACCCGATTGGATTGCGTCCACC
>OGKK01000816.1_pt1 | contig 9886 bp, 5 predicted proteins | sample 1572401 | NCBI WGS metagenome assembly OGKK01 (sample SAMEA2582155, study PRJEB24529) | metagenome | biome: Human gut stool | place: China | collected 2011 | reverse complement strand
GAGTTTTTCTTTGCAGTGAGACATTTTCTTAATATGTATGACTGTGCTGATGAAAAATATGTCTATTATAATGAGCATGATAATGATGGAAACTTTCTTGTACATCTGTACTGTGTTGACCCGTCTGGCAACATAAGTGAGAGACTTTCACAGGGCAGAAGCACGGTGTTCTTCTCGGCAACGCTGCTTCCGGTTAATTATTTTAAGGAAATGCTTTCAGGTGATGTATCAGAAAGAGCGGTGTATGCACACTCTTCTTTTGAACCTGATAATAAGAGAATTGTCGTGGCTACTGATGTGACAAGCCGTTATACAAGAAGAAATGCAAGGGAATATGCCAAGGTACATGATTATATTATGCATATGATTTCTGGCAGAAGCGGCAGATATATGGTGTTCTTTCCGTCATATTCTTACATGGAGAGTGTTCTTGAGTGCTTCAGGTGGGAAAATGGTGTTAATGTGGTCGAATGTGGTGGAGAAGATACATTTTTACCAGAAAGCTGTGTAAATGTGCTTGTGCAGGGAAGGTTTATGAAGGAGGCTGACAAGGAAAATTTCTTATCAGCATTTTACGAGGAACTTCCAGAAGGGGCTTCGCTTGCAGGCTTCTGTGTGCTTGGAGGAATATTTTCCGAAGGAATTGACTTAAAGGATGAGAGCCTTATCGGAGCTGTCATTGTCGGAACTGGGATTCCGATGGTGTGCAGGGAGCGTAACATTCTAAGGGATTATTTTGATGAATTTGGCAAAAATGGATATTCGTATGCTTATGTTATTCCGGGAATGAATAAGGTGCTTCAGGCAGCAGGAAGGGTTATAAGGACGGATACGGATAAGGGAGTTATTGCACTTCTGGATGACAGATTTATGACTGGTGAATATGAGCGTATGTATCCTAGGGAGTGGAACAGGATATTTCCAGTCAGTCTGGGTAATGCTTATAAATGTATTAAGGATTTCTGGACGGAACAGGATATATAGGGCATTGATAAAAAATGTACAATGTTAGAACTTGTAGTCGGACTGTATGTGTGATAGAATTTAGACAGATATTATTAAGGTTCGGATATATGATGATTTGGTTTGATTATGGGAGATGGGCTTATGCAGAACGTGGAAGAGATTAATAAGAATATAGAAAACAAAACTGTAGACAAGCAGGCCTGGCAGTCTCTGGGATTTGATGAATTACAGACTATTGAGATTATCAGAGGAATTGAGAATGGCGTTGATGTGAGTGTGTATTGCAAAGAGGAATTTAACGCTGCCCAGATGAAAGCATTAAGACTTGGTCTGGAAGAAAAACTTGATGTAAGCAGATTTGCAGATGCACAGTATGATTATATGCAGATGGAAGAACTGAAGCAGGCTGTGCGTAGCGGAATGAATATGGATGATATATGTAATCCTAAGTTCAGTCATTCTGTTATGAGAGAGATAAGGCTTGCATCAGAGCTTAATTATGATCTGACCAGGTATGCAAAGCTTGGTTATTCAGGAGAGGTATTAAGACAGATAAGACTTGCAAAAAAAGAAGAGATTGACCTTACATTTTTTGTTGAGGATAATTATGATGAATATCAGCTCAATGAGATAAGGCTGGGAATACACAATTGCGTTGATATAACTAAGTATCTGCTTCATGAATACAATGGAAAACAGATGGAACAGATTAGACTTGGACTTGAGGAAGGGATTGATGTTACTCCATATAACATGGTTGGATTTTCATCGGGACAGATGAAGCAGATAAGACTTGGGCTTGAAGAAGGAATAGATGTTTCTGAATATGCAGATCCGTTTATTGATGCGGTAAGCATGAAAGAGGCAAGACACAGAATTTCTGATAAATGGAATGACGAGAAGCCTGCACTTAATGAATTGCAGTCACAGGAAATTCTTATGGGACTTACAAGCGGTGTAGATGTTTCTTTATATGCTGATCCAAGATATACCTTTAAAGAGATGGAGAAGATAAGACTTGCACTTGAGAGGGGAAGTAATCTGGATGGGCTGCTTAAGTATGGATGTTAAGATGCAGCTATTACAGTACAGTGTTTTGATAATGAATGGATAAGACCTTCGGAAAGGGGGAACAGCATGAGCAATACAGAAATAGTTAATGAAACAGCTGATATAGATGATATCGAGTTACATGAGGTTTATGTATATATTGCAGATGATAATATGAGCGCATCAGTCAGGCTTGGCAAATGTGATGAAGGATATACATATGATGAAGTCATGAATAAGCTATCGCTTAATGGAATTAAGACGGGAATAGATGAAGAAAAAATTCGATGGATGATTTCACAAAAAATATATGACCAGCCGGTTGAAGTTGCTTTTGGTAAACCGGTAGAGGCAGGAAAAGATGGATATTATGAGTTCTTCTTTGATACAGATGCAATTAATAATAACAGACCTACAGTAAGAGAAGATGGTTCTATTGATTACTTTAATCAGAAGAGATTTGAAAAGGTTAATGAGGGTGATCTGCTGGCAAGATATCATGAGCCGACTAAAGGGGAATTTGGCTTTGATGTATGTGGGAAGCTGCTTGTGCCTAAACCAGGAAAACCCAAGCCAAGACTGCATGGTAAGGGCTTTAAGACATCTGAGGATGGGAAAGAAACTTATGCTGCAATATCTGGAAAGATTGAATACTGCAACTATGATTTAAGTGTTGTTAATGTGTATGAGGTTAATGGTAATCTTGACATGAGTATGGGTAATATTGACTTTAACGGGGATGTTAATATTATAGGCAGTGTGAGAAGTGGTGTAACAGTTCATGCCATGGGAAGTATATATGTTGGAGGCTTCGTTGAGGGAGCAACACTTATTGCTGGGAAGGATATTGTATTAAAGGATGGCGTTAATACTAAGAATTCAGGAAAGATCGAGGCAGGGGGAAATATATCTGGCAGATTTTTTGAGAATACAGAGGTTATTGCCAAAGGAGACTTACAGTGTAATTATATTCTTAACTGCAGGGTGCTTACATATGGCAGGGTATTTGTTGAGGGACCCATAGGTTCTATTATAGGTGGTGATGTAACTGGTGTTATGGGAATCAGTACTACATCATGTGGACATGAAAGCAATGTAAAGACTTTGTTGAGGGTTGGTTCGACCAAAGAAATCAGAAAAGAGTATGCAGAACTTATTATGGAGCTTAAGGAGGTGGACGAACAGATTGAAGCCTTTGAAATGGCTAATAAGAAGTTTGAGATGATTAAACAGAACATGCCTGAAAAGTATGATAGTAAAATGGCATTGAGAGTTACCCAGTCAAAGATTGTAAAGATGGCTCAGAAAGCCAAGCTTGAAGAAAAGAGCAAGGCATTATACAATCTTATAAGAGATTCAGAGAGAGCAGTTGTTAAAGTAAAGAATCATATATATCCGGGAAGCAGGGTATATATGGATGATAAGACTTACATGCCAAGTTCTGTATTTTCACATATTATTGTTAAGAAGACGCCAAGCACGATTATTCTTAGGGATTATGATGAATAAGTATATTATAGGGAGAGTATTATGATAGAAGAAGTTGTTTCGGTGGAATTGCCGGTGCATGAAAGGCTGGTAGTAAGAAAGAACAGACTTACGAATGAAGAAAACGGCATTGATATGCCAAGGATTTCTATAGTTACAGGCACTCATGGGGATGAACTTGACGGACAGTATATCTGCTATGAGGTTATCAGAAGGATTGAAAGAGAGAAGAATAAGCTTAAAGGAATTGTAGATATTTATCCAGATATTAATCCTCTTGGACTTGATACAGGTTCAAGAGGAATTCCTATGTTTGACCTTGATATGAACAGGGTTTTCCCTGGCGATAACAATGGAGCGATGGCTGAATATGTGGCAGCAGGTATTATTGAAGATATTATTGGAAGTGATCTGTGTATTGATATCCATTCAAGCAATATATTTGTAAATGAGATGCCACAGGTAAGGATTAATGATGATACGCAGGAAAAGCTTCTTCCTTATGCGAAGATGATGAATGCACAATTTGTGTGGATATATTCTTCAATTACTGTGCTGGATGCAACTCTTGCCTATAGTCTTAACCATCTTGGTGTGCCTACTCTTGTTACGGAGATGGGTGTTGGAAACAGAATTACGCCAAAGTATTGCAGGGATATTGTTGATGGTATATTTAACCTTATGTCTCATATGGGGATATGGGATGATGAGCCGAAAGAAGTGAATGAACCTATTATCTCTACAGAGGGTGAGGTTACATTTCTTACTGCTAAGGAAAGCGGAATATTCGTATCAGCAGTTGATTCTATGGGAAGGATTGGAATTGGAACGCATATAGGAGATATTATCGAACCTATTGAGGGAAGAATAATCCAGAGAATTGAATCGCCTACAGATGGAATTATATTTACATTAAGAGAGAATCCGGTAGTACATAAGGGGGCTCTTATAGCAAGAGTTTATGGTGGCAGATAATGAAGAAAGAGATTATTTATTCGTTAAAGGGTATATATAGAGAAGATTATCAGATAGAAGGCTACAGATTCGGCGGTGGTGAGAAGTCGGCATGTATTGTTGGTGCATTAAGAGGTAATGAGATACAGCAGCTGTATATATGTTCGCAGCTTGTTAAGGCACTTAAAGAGCTTGAGGCTCATGGTGCAATATCGCACAATCATGAGATCCTTGTTATCCCATCTGTTAACAGATTTTCCATGAATGTTGGAAAGAGATTCTGGCCTACAGATAATTCTGATATTAACAGAGCTTTTCCTGGGGATGTTAATGGAGATACAACCAAGCAGATAGCAGGAACACTTTTTGACAGAATTAAGGGTTACAGTTATGGCATACATTTTGCGAGCTTTTATATGCCGGGTGATTTTATTCCTCATGTAAAGATGATGGATACAGGATTTCAGAGTGCAAGTCTTGCCAATCTGTTCGGACTTCAGTACGTTGTTATTAGAAAGCCGAAGCCAATGGATACAGTGACACTTAATTATAACTGGCAGATGAATGGTACTAATGCGTTTTCAATATATACTAACAGCACAGATATGATTGATGAGAAATCTGCAAGACAGGCTGTGTCATCTGTTCTCAGGTTTTTAACCAGAATGGGTATTCTTAAGTACAACAATCACAGTGGATATATTGCAAGTGTTATCAACGAATTTGACCTTATGGCAGTCAAGACTTATGATGCAGGATTTTACAAGAGACTTAAAGAGCCGGGTGATCCTGTATATCATGGTGAGCTTATAGCACAGATTCTTGACCCATGCGAGGGTACTGTTAAGAGTGAGATAATATCACAGACAGACGGTATTGTTTTCTTCGCACATACAGGTCCTACCGTAATGGGTAATCAGGTTGTTTACAAGATAATAAGAAGAATGCATGAATAGTTGTTTGAAAATATGTTTTATTGTGATACAATGGTTAAATATTAATAATTAATATAACTAATCTCAGGAGGAAGATATGAGCGGCGTAAAGAGAGTTTTTGTCGAGAAAAAGAAACCATTTGCAGTTAATGCGAAAGAATTACTTGAGGAGATAGGAGGATATCTTGGAATAAAGACTATTACAGATGTGAGAGTTCTTATCCGTTATGATATTGAGAATCTTTCAGAAGAAACATATAAGAAAGCACTTACTACTGTTTTTTCTGAGCCACCGGTAGATGATGTTTATGAGGGAACATTTCCAACGGGAAAGGACGATTTCGTGTTCTCTGTAGAGTATCTTCCAGGACAGTTCGACCAGAGAGCTGATTCTGCAGAACAGTGTGTTAAGTTCTTTAATGAGAATGAGACACCAGTTATCAAGACTGCTGTAACTTATGTATTGACAGGAACTGTTACTGATGAGGAGAAGAACAGGATTAAGGAACACTGCATTAACCCTGTTGATTCAAGACAGGCAGCAGAGGATATTCCAGAAACTTTAGTTACTGAGTTCAAGACTCCTGCTGATGTTATTTATTTTGACGGATTCAAGGATATGCCAGAGGATAAGTTAAAGGAATTATATGATTCTTTAGGACTTGCCATGACATTTAAGGATTTTAAGTTCATTCAGGAGCATTTTGCTAGTGTTGAGAAGCGTGATCCTTCTATGACTGAAATCAGAGTACTTGATACATACTGGTCAGATCATTGCCGTCACACAACATTTGCAACAGAGCTTACAGATGTTAAGTTTAAGGACGGATTCTATAAAGCCCCTATGGAAGCTACATATAACAAGTATCTTTCAGACAGAGCAGAAATATATAAGGACCGTAAGGACAAGTTCGTATGCCTTATGGACCTTGCACTTATGGGTGCTAAGAAGTTAAAGGCTGAGGGTAAGTTAGCTGATCAGGAAGAATCTGATGAGATTAATGCCTGCTCAATTGTTGTTCCGGTTGAGATTGATGGAAAGACAGAGGAATGGCTTGTTAACTTTAAGAACGAGACACATAACCATCCAACAGAGATTGAGCCATTTGGTGGCGCAGCAACTTGTCTTGGTGGTGCTATAAGAGATCCATTGTCAGGACGTACATATGTATATCAGGCAATGAGAATTACAGGTGCAGCAGATCCTACTGTTCCGGTATCAGAGACAATTCATGGAAAGCTTCCACAGAGAAAGCTTGTTACAGGTGCTGCTCACGGATACAGTTCATATGGTAACCAGATCGGACTTGCTACAGGATATGTTAAGGAAATCTACCATCCTGATTATGTTGCTAAGAGAATGGAGATTGGTGCAGTTATAGCTGCTGCTCCAAGAAGTGCAGTTAAGAGAGAAAATTCAGACCCAGGAGATATTATTATTCTTCTTGGTGGACGTACAGGACGTGATGGTTGTGGCGGTGCTACAGGTTCATCTAAGGTTCATACAGAGAAGTCTATTGAGGATTGTGGTGCTGAGGTTCAGAAGGGTAATGCGCCTACAGAGCGTAAGATGCAGAGACTCTTTAGAAGACCAGAGGTTACTAAGCTTATTAAGAAATGTAATGACTTTGGTGCAGGTGGTGTATCCGTTGCAATTGGTGAGCTTGCAGCAGGTCTTAAGGTAGATCTTGATAAAGTTCCTAAGAAGTACGAAGGTCTTGATGGAACAGAGCTTGCTATATCAGAGTCTCAGGAGAGAATGGCTGTTGTTGTTGATCCTAAGGATGTCAAGGAATTCCTTCAGTATGCTGCTGAGGAGAACTTAGAGGCAGTTGAGGTAGCTGTTGTAACAGAAGAACCAAGACTTGTTCTTAACTGGAGAGGCAAGGATATCGTTAATATCTCAAGAGCATTCCTTGATACTAATGGTGCTCATCAGGAGACTAAGGTTGTAGTTGATATTCCTTCACAGGAAGATGATTACCTTAAGCCAGTTAAGGTTACAGATGTACGCGGTAAGTGGTTAAAGACTTTAGCAGACCTTAACGAATGCTCACAGAAGGGACTTGTTGAGAGATTTGATGGTTCTATCGGAGCAGGTTCAGTATATATGCCATATGGTGGTAAATATCAGCTCACAGAGACACAGAGCATGGTTGCCAAGCTTCCAGTGCTTAAGGGTTCATGCGATACAGTAACTATGATGTCTTATGGATTTGATCCATATCTTTCATCATGGAGCCCATATCATGGAGCAATCTATGCTGTAACTGATTCTGTAGCTAAGATTGTTGCTGCTGGTGGTGATTTCAGCAAGATTAGATTCACATATCAGGAATACTTCAGAAGAATGACAGAAGACCCGTCACGCTGGAGCCAGCCGTTTGCAGCACTGTTAGGTGCTTATGAAGCACAGTTAGGCTTCGGACTTCCGTCTATCGGCGGTAAGGACAGTATGTCAGGAACATTTGAAGATATTGATGTTCCACCGACACTCTGCTCATTTGCAGTTGATGTAGCAAAGGAAAGCGACATTATTACACCGGAATTAAAGACAGCAGGAAATGTATTGGTACGGTTTGATATTACAAAGAATGAATATGATTTACCGGATTTTGAACAGGTAAAGGCTTTATATGCGGCTGTTCATGAACTCATTGTAAAGAAAGCAGTGGTTTCTGCTTATGTATGCGATGCAAACGGTCTGATTCCTGCACTTTCAAAGATGGCATTCGGGAATATGAAAGGCGTTGCGTTAAATAATGATCTCAAGGAAGAACAGTTATTTGCACCGGCTTACGGCTGTATTGTGGCAGAAGTAGAAAAGAGCCGTTTATCAGAAATTACAGTACCGTATACAACGGTTGGTACAGTAACAGATGAAGCAAAGTTTACTTATAAAGAAGTGGCAATTAATGCAGAAGAAGCATTAAGCGTATGGAAAGAACCGCTTGAAAATGTATTCCCGACAAAGGTTTCAAAGGATGAAACACCGGTTGAAAGTAAGCTCTACAAGGCAGACAGTGTTTATGTATGCAAGAATAAAGTAGCAAAGCCGACTGTATTTATTCCGGTATTTCCGGGTACAAACTGCGAATACGACAGCACAAAGGCATTTGAACGTGCAGGCGCAGATGTCATCGTAAAGGTATTTAAGAACCTTTCTGCACAGGGAATCAGAGAATCTGTGGATGAATTTGAAAAGGCAATCAACCAGTCACAGATTATCATGTTCCCGGGAGGATTCTCCGCAGGTGATGAACCGGATGGTTCTGCAAAATTCTTTGCAACTGCATTCCAGAATGCGAAGATCAAAGAAGCTGTTGAAAAAATGTTCGAAGGAACAAAGGTTGCTAGCGTTAACACAATGAACAGTGTTGGCAAGAAGAAGAGAAGAGGAAGAGCTGTTGGTACAACTGCTAAGACTAAGAAGGCAATCGTTCAGTTAACAGCAGATAGCAAAGATATCGAAATCTTTGAAGAACTCAATAAAGCATCTGCTGTTGTCGAAAGCGAAGAATTCTTAGCAACCATCGAAAAAGCAGTTGACTTAAGCATTCAATACTGATACAGTAAGAATAAAGCAAAACAGAGGCTGGCGATCTTCTCAGCCTCTGCCTGCTTTCAGAAAAATAAGGGAGGCGACAAGCTTGCTCACAAACTACTATCCAATGACCTACAGCTACTACCAAGGTAGCATCGAGGACAATCCCTACACGGCCAAATGGGGAATGGTCACCAAATTTTTAGACCTAAACGACGAGACCCTCACTCCATTTGAGGGGATGACCTTTGGGATCATCGGCTTTAAGAGCGACAAAGGAGTCTATATCAATAATGGGCGTGTAGGAGCAGTCGAGGGTCCTACAGCCATCCGTTCTCAAATCGCTAAACTTCCATGGCACTGGGGAACCAATGTGACAGTGTATGATGTGGGAAATATTGACGGGCCTAACCATTCACTAGAAGAACTCCAAGAAAGTCTCTCACAAGCGATCCAGCGCATGTACCAATTAGGGATCCAACCCATTGTCCTAGGAGGCGGTCACGGAACTGCTTACGGCCACTATCTAGGGATTCAATCCAGTTTAGAAAAAGATGAACAACTGGCTGTGATCAATCTGGATGCCCACTTTGATTTGCGACCTTACGACCAAACCGGTCCCAATTCTGGAACAGGTTTTCGTCAAATGGCTGATCATGCGAAAGAAAAAGGTCAGGTCTTCCCTTACCTCATCCTGGGGATCCAAGAGCACAATAATAACCTCTTCCTCTTTAATTACGTTGCTAAAACACCAAGTATTGATTTCTTAACTGGCCAAGACCTCTTCCAGATGAGCCACCAAGCCATTCTGGATCGAATCGATCAATTTTTAGAAAACCAAACCGCGATCTATCTGTCTATTGATATGGATTGCTTTGCGGTCGGCTCTGCTCCCGGTGTTAGCGCCATCCAATCACTTGGTGTCGATCCTAAACTAGCCCTCCTGCTT
>OGKK01000815.1_pt1 | contig 9904 bp, 6 predicted proteins | sample 1572401 | NCBI WGS metagenome assembly OGKK01 (sample SAMEA2582155, study PRJEB24529) | metagenome | biome: Human gut stool | place: China | collected 2011 | reverse complement strand
ATCCATCTCGCCCTGTTAAGTGACTTTGCAAGGTGCTTGTAAAGAATCTCATTAACAAGTGAACTCTTGCCTGAGCCTGACACACCTGTTACGCATGTGACAACTCCAAGCGGAATATCTACATCAATATTCTTAAGATTATTCTCCCTTGCGCCTCTTACCTTAATCCAGCCAGCAGGCTTTCTACGCTCTGCCGGTACAGGTATCTTGATTCTTCCTGACAGATATGCGCCTGTAAGTGAGTCCTTGCACGCCATAATGTCCGCAGCAGTTCCTGTTGCGACAACTTCTCCACCATTTCTTCCTGCGCCTGGTCCGATATCCACAATATAATCGGCTGCAAACATAGTATCCTCATCATGTTCAACGACAATAACTGAGTTACCAAGATCGCGCAAATGTGTCAGAGTTCCTAGCAGCTTGTCATTATCCCTCTGGTGAAGCCCGATACTTGGCTCATCAAGAATATAAGCAACTCCTACAAGACCTGAACCAATCTGTGTTGCAAGCCTGATTCTCTGTGCTTCACCGCCTGACAGAGTTCCTGTGGCACGCGAAAGTGCCAGATAATCAAGCCCTACATCTACAAGGAACTTAATTCTCGCCTTGATTTCCTTAAGAATCTCTGCACCAATAAACAACTGTCTCTCTGAAAGCTTCATATTCTCAAGGAATTCCTGAAGCTTTATAATAGACATGTTAGTAATCTCATATATGTTCTTATCTGCAATAGTAACAGCAAGTGAAGACGGCTTAAGTCTCTGTCCGTGACAGGCAGAACAAGGTCTTATTCTCATAAATTCCTCATACTGCTGCTTAGTATTATCAGAATATGTCTCTCTGTATCTTCTCTCCATATTCTTAATAAGACCTTCAAATGCGACATCATATACACCCTCTCCGCGCTGGCCTTTATATTTAACCTTTACAGAATGTCCCTTAGTACCATTGATAATAATATCCTTAATATCATCAGGATACTCCTTGAATGGTGTCTTTAATGAAAATCCATATTCCTCTGCAAGTGCATCAAGAACCGCCCTGCTAAAGCTGCCCTCATCCTTAGATGACTGCCATCCCATTCCGACAATAGCACCTTCATCAATGCTGAGACTCTCATCCGGTATAAGCAGCTCTGCATCAAACTTCATTGTATAACCAAGTCCGAAACAGTCCGGGCATGCGCCAAATGGATTGTTGAACGAAAAGCTTCTTGGCTCAACCTCATCAATACTTATACCACAGTCTGGGCAGGAAAAGCTCTGGCTGAAATTAAGTGTCTCACCATCAATAACATCTACTGTCATAAGACCTTCGGCAAGCTTAAGAGCTGTCTCAATAGAATCTGTAAGTCGTTTCTGGATTCCGTCTCTTACAGAAAGTCTGTCTACAACAATCTCAATATTATGCTTCTTATTCTTATCAAGCTTAATCTCATCTGTCAGCTCATACATGCTTCCATCAGCAATAACACGCACAAATCCGCTCTTCTTTGCCTGCTCAAACAGCTTTACATGCTCACCCTTTCGTCCACGAACAACAGGTGCAAGAATCTGAATCTTAGTTCTTTCAGGAAGTGCCATAATAACATCAACCATCTGGTCAACTGTCTGTTTATTGATTTCGCGTCCACATTGTGGGCAATGCGGAATACCAATTCTTGCATAGAGAAGTCGGAAATAATCATATATCTCTGTAACAGTTCCTACTGTAGAACGTGGATTCCTGTTAGTTGACTTCTGGTCTATAGAAATAGCCGGTGAAAGTCCTTCAATACTGTCAACATCAGGCTTTTCCATCTGTCCTAAGAACTGTCTTGCATATGAAGACAGTGATTCCATATACCTTCTCTGACCTTCTGCATATATTGTATCAAATGCCAGACTCGACTTTCCCGAACCTGAAAGTCCGGTAAGCACAACAAGCTTGTCTCTTGGAATATCAACGTCTATTCCCTTAAGATTATGCTCTCTGGCACCCTTTATCCTTATACAGTTCTTATAACTGCCTCTTTCAATCTCTTTCTTTAACTTACTATCAGCCATGTTTCTTTCCTTCATAAATATATTTATTAATCTCAATCATCTTGTCACGAAGCTGTGCAGCCTCCTCAAAGTTAAGCTCTGCTGCTGCCTTACGCATGTTCTTCTCAACCTGCGTCTTAACCTTCTCAAGCTCTTTGATGCTCATAGATTCATAATCAACCTTAAGCTTTCCTGAAGCGTCACCCGGCTCCGCTGCCTTGCTTATGCTTATAAGATCTCTTACTGCCTTCTTGATTGTCTGTGGAGTAATTCCATGCTCATCATTATAATCCTGCTGAATCTTTCTTCTTCGTTCAGTCTCTGAAATAGCCTTTTCCATAGATTCAGTAATCTTGTCTGCATACATGATAACATGTCCCTCTGCATTTCTCGCAGCCCGGCCAATCGTCTGTATAAGCGATGTCTCTGTTCTTAAGAAGCCTTCCTTATCAGCATCAAGTATTGCAACAAGGCTGATTTCAGGAATATCAAGACCTTCTCGCAGCAGGTTGATTCCAACAAGAACATCAAAACCATCAAGACGCATATCTCTTATAATCTTCTGACGCTCAAGCGTATCAATATCTGCATGAAGATATTTAACCCGGATTCCTGCCTCTTTAAGATAATCAGTAAGGTCCTCCGCCATTCTCTTGGTAAGTGTAGTAACAAGCACCTTGTTCTTCTTGGCAGTTTCCTTGTTAATCTCAGATATAAGGTCATCAATCTGTCCTTCAATCGGCTTAACAGTTATCTCCGGGTCGAGAAGTCCGGTAGGTCTGATAACCTGCTCAGTTCTCATAAGCTCATGCTCTGCTTCGTATGTGCTTGGTGTTGCTGATACGAAAAGCATCTGTGAAATCTTGCTCTCAAACTCGCTGAAATTAAGCGGTCTGTTGTCCTTCGCAGATGGCAGTCTGAAGCCATAATCTACAAGCGTAGTCTTTCTTGACTGGTCACCGGCATACATGCCTCGAATCTGCGGAATAGTGATATGCGACTCATCCACAATAATAAGAAAATCATCTGGAAAATAATCCATCAGCGTATACGGAGGACACCCTGCCGGAAGTCCTGCCAGATGTCTTGAATAATTCTCTATTCCTGAACAAAAGCCTGTCTCCTGCATCATCTCTATATCAAAATTCGTTCTCTCTTCAATTCTCTGTGCCTCTAGAAGCTTATCCTCACTCTTGAAATACTTCACTCTCTCGGCAAGCTCTGCCTTAATATTCTCAATCGCAGCGTCCATCTTCTCCTTCTCAACAACATAATGTGAGTTAGGGAATATCGCAATATGTTCAAGAACGCCTTTAACTTCGCCTGTTAGGGAATCTATCTCACTTATTCTGTCCACTTCATCACCAAAGAATTCAACTCTTATGGCATCACCTGATGATGATGAAGGATACACTTCAACAACATCGCCTCTTACCCTAAAGGTTCCTCGCTTAAAATCCTGGTCGTTCCTTACATACTGGATATCAATCAGCTTTCTTATGCAATCATCCCTGTCCTTCTCCATTCCCGGACGAAGCGAAATAACCATGTTCTTATAATCAACCGGCGCACCTAATCCATATATACATGAAACCGAAGCAACGATAATAACATCATTTCTTTCAGAAAGTGCCGCTGTTGCCGAATGTCTTAATTTATCAATTTCATCATTAATAGATGAATCCTTCGCAATATAAGTGTCACTCTGAGGTACATAGGCCTCTGGCTGGTAATAATCATAATAGGAGACAAAGTACTCAACCGCATTCTCTGGAAAGAACTCCTTCATCTCCCCATACAACTGCGCTGCCAGTGTCTTATTATGGCTTATAATAAGTGTAGGTTTCTGAACATTCTGTATAATGTTCGCCATTGTAAATGTTTTACCAGAACCAGTTACACCAACTAGAGTCTCAAACTGATTGCCTTCCTCAAAGCCCTTTGTAAGTGCTTCAATAGCCTGCGGCTGGTCGCCCATCGGCTTAAAATCCGAATGTAATACAAATCTGTCCATAAAGCCCTCCCTATTTTGCGAAGCAAAATCCGAACCCCTTGGTGAGGAGAGGGATTTTGCCCTCCTTGTTTTCTGAAAGAAAATGCATTTCCCTCATTATACAATATAATAATCAAAAAGTACAGAACAAACATTCGATTTGTCCTGTACTTTATTCCATACCTCTATATTCGTTATTCTGCCGCGCTGACACTCATTTTTCCATTGAGATACTCTACTGCTGCCTTCAACTGCACATCTTCAGTCGCATCATCCGGAAGCTCCACAATACTGTCAGGTGTCACTCCCTTGCCGTGAATATCCTGTCCCTTAGGAGTGAAATATTTGGCAATTGTATACTTAACCGCACTTCCATCAGTAAGCGGACGGATTGTCTGCACAATGCCCTTACCAAATGTCTGTGTTCCGATTATCTGTGCCTTATCATAATCCTGCATTGCACCGGCAAATATCTCAGATGCACTTGCACTATTGCCATTTACCAAAACTGCCATCGGAATATTAAGCTCATGATTATCAGAACCTGAATATTCCTGTCTCTTACCAGACTTAGTCTCTGTATACACGATAAGTCCGTTCGGAAGAATATAATCTAGCATATCAGCCACAGTCTTAAGAACTCCGCCAGGATTATTTCTTATATCAATTACAAGTCCTGTAATTCCCTGCTTCTGAAGGTCATCAACAGCCGATTTAAACTGCTCTGTTGTAACATCATCAAACTGTGAAATATAAATATAACCTATATTATTCTCAAGCACCTCTGATGAAACAGTCTTAATATCAATCTTGTCTCTTGTAACTGTGAAACTCAGCTTCTCGCCATTTCTCATAACAGTAAGGTTAACATCTGTACCCTTCTCGCCCTTAATAAGGGCAACTGCTACAGAAAGGTCCATTCCTGTAATATCCTCACCATTAACCTCTGTTACCTTATCTCCATTTCTGATACCAGCCTTATATGCCGGTGCATCCTCATATGCCTCTGATATAAGTATTGAACCGTCGTCAGCCTTCTGGCATACAGCACCAATTCCATAGAAAGAACCTGATGTTGACTCCATCATTGACTTATATTCTTCAGGCGTATAATAAACAGTATATTTATCACCATATGCAGCAAGATATGCCTTAAAAATGTTGTCTGCAGCCTTTTCATCATCTACATCATCAAAGTAGAATCCATCTCCAAGCAGCGAATCCAAAGCATTCAGCTTACCTTCAACCTTAGTTCCGATTCCTTCGTTATCACTTGTTCCAACATCCTGAACATATATACGTCCGTCCATTCCAATATGGATATTACCACTTCTTATAAGTCCAATGAATACGCATGACAACGCCAGTATCACAACCAGCAGTGTTGCCACAACACCAATAATAACGCCTTTGCCTAAAGCATGTTTTCTCTTTCGTTCCTGTGCGGCCCCTTCCGAAGAAAAAGGTCTGTTATTATCATATTCCATTGAGTCCTCCTGTTAAGTTGAATTATTTATTTAAAATATGGCATAGGATTAACATATGAACCATTGAGCATTACATCAAAATGCAGATGCGCGCCAAATGAATTACCCGTATTACCCATAACACCAAGCTTCTGTCCTTTCGTCACCTGGGCTCCTACAGATACATTTAAACTATCAAGATGCAGGTATCTCGTATACAGTCCATTACCATGATAAATCATCACATAATTACCCGCTGTTGAGTAATATTCGCTCTGTCTGTGTGCAATAACAACTTTACCGTCATAAGCTGCATATACAGGATCACCTGAAACTCCTGCCCTGACCGCTCCAATATCCACACCTTTATGCGGTGAAGTTCTGTCAGATGTATCTCCATATGGAGAAGTTATTCTTGTACTTGTTGTTGGCCATTTGAAAGTTCCGCCATCATATCTGTTAGACGGAGTAACTCCGCTTGCTTCCTCTGCCTTAATCTTGGCTGTTATAGAAGCAATCTCTGCATCGAGCTTCTTCTCGTCAGCTTCGAGCTGTTTCTTATAAGCCACCTGATCAGCCGTATTCTTACTCAAAGCATTAAGCTGGGCATTCTTCTCATTCTGGACAACCTCAAGTGCATCAACCTGTGCCTGAAGTGCCTCCTGACTGGCAGTCAGAGTCTCTTTATCTTCTTCAAGCTTTACTTTAGAAGATGATATCAGATTAATCGTTGACTGATATTCCTCAAGCATCTGTCTGTCATACTCTGATATCTTATTAATATACTCAAATTTATTAAGCATATCCGCCATACTCTGTGATGATAAAAGAACTTCAACATATGTATAATCATTATGCTCATACATAAACTGGATTCGCAGCTTCATAGCCTCATACTGGCTTTCCTTATCAGCCTCAGCCTGCTCAAGCTTTGCCTGTGTCTCCTCAATCTCAGTTTCAAGCTCTGCAATCTGGGTATTAATGTCATCTAATGACGCTGACAATTCTCCCATCTGGGCATCAAGACCCTGAATAAGAGATGTAAGATCTGAACTCTGTGCCTTAAGCTGAGCAATCTTGTCTTCTGTTTCTTTCTTTTTATTCTGTATATCATTCTGCTGGTTCTGGGCATTCTTCAGATCCGATTTATTATCTCCAAATGTAACCTGTGCAAAACAATACGGTATAAGCAGCATTACAATCATGAGTGCCGCTGTTATTTTCTTTATTAAATTGTTCCGAAACAGTGCTTTCTCCATACAGCCACTCCTTTACCATAATTAAAATGTTTTCTAAAAACAAACAGGGACTTCTGCATCCGTTTGCAAAAGCCCCCAAAAACTATCCGAAACTATACATCGGCATGCTTTCTTACAGCGAAGAAACTTCCTATAAGACCAATACCAATTCCAAGAATAACTGCTACCGGAATAAGTACCTCAAATACTTCTGATGCTGGCATAAATGCTAATATATTCTGTAAAACAGAGAATTTTCCAAGAACAAAATTAACAACTCCACCATAAATATACCTCAATATTGCTACCGGAATAATAGCACCTATAAGTCCTATAACGATACCTTCTACGAAGAATGGTGCATTAACAAATGCATCCGTAGCTCCTATATATTTCATGATTGATATCTCATCTTTTCGTACTGTAATACCAATGACGATTGTATTAGTAATAAGGAATATAGATACCGCAAGAAGAACAACGATTACTGCAACTGCAACATAACTTACAAGTCTTGCTGCACTGGCAAGTCCGCTTGCTGTAACCTCTGAACGGTTAACCTGTCTTATTCCATCCTTATTCTCAAGGTACTTAACCAGTGTACCCTGATTACTTGCATCCTTAAGATACACTTCATAAGAAGCTGAATTTGCTAAAGGGTTATCATCCTGAAATCCATATGCAAGCTCTGGATAATCCTTGAAATAATCCCCCTTAAAATTTTCCCATGCCTGTTCTGCAGATACATACTCAACTCTTGATACTTCTTCTCTTTTGCTTATATCATCTCCAAGCTTCTTAATATCTGTCTCACTGAGATTTTCGTCAAAGAAAACTGTTACACAGACCTCTGTCTCAGCCTTCTTAATCATATACTGAAAATTAACCACTATAGAATAGAATACTCCAAAAAGGAATATACATGCTGTAATTGTTGCTATTGATGCCAGTGAGAACATCTTATTACGATGGATGTTCTTAAATCCATCTTTAATATGATATGCTAATGACCTAATCTTCATAGAAATAACCACCCTTTTCCTGATCGCTGATAATCTTTCCTTCACTCATAGTAATAGTTCTCTTCTTCATCTGCTGAACTATCTCCATATTATGGGTAACTACAAGTACTGTTGTTCCCTGCTTATTAACCTGATTAAGAATCTTCATGATTTCATTAGAATTGGCAGGATCAAGGTTACCTGTTGGCTCGTCGCACAACAATATAGCCGGCTTGTTAACCAGCGCTCTTGCAATTGCGATTCTCTGCTGCTCACCACCTGATAACTCATTAGGAAAAGCCTTATATTTGTCAAGAAGTCCTACCATGGAAAGCATCGCAAGTACTCTTGACTTAATCTTTCTGTTAGGAGCTTCTACTACCTTCTGTGCAAATGCGATATTCTCATATACATTTCTGTCTGGTAACAGACGGAAATCCTGGAATACTACACCAATATCTCTTCTAAGATACGGAAGCTTCTTTCTTGTTATCTTATTGAGATATTTCTTATTAACATATATCTTACCTGATGTAGGATCTAATTCCTTAAGTAATAGTTTGATAAGAGTTGACTTACCCGAACCACTCTTACCTACTATGAATACGAATTCACCTTCCTGAATATGTAGATTAATTCCATTCAATGCAGGAACATCTGATCCAGATGAATACGTTTTCGTAACATCTTCCATAATTATCATTGTATATATTCCTCCAGACTGTATGTATAACTTTTCTATTTTATGATTTAAGTGTCAAATGTAAATTCTGACAATTACTAAATCAATAATTGCATATACTAATATGTATCTTTACTTTCCATATATTTCATATATTTAACAACCATAAGTGCAATCTTAAATGTTATTGCATCGTCAAATACTCTTAAATCCAGGCCTGTTGTCTTCTGAAGCTTATCAAGCCTATATACAAGAGTATTTCTATGAATGTATAACTGTCTTGATGTTTCCGATACATTAAGACTGTTATGAAAAAATTTATTAATAGTTGATAATGTTTCATCATCAAGATCATCAGGGGATTTACCGTCAAATAGTTCCCGGATAAACAGCTGACAGAAAGGAAGTGGCAGCTGATATATAAGGCGGCCTATTCCAAGTCTGTTATAAGCAACAACATTCTTGTCACTGTAGAATATCTTTCCTACATCAAGTGCCATATTAGCTTCCTTATATGATCTTGATACCTCTCTTATATCATTAACTATAGTGCCATAAGCTATATGTGCTGAACTCATAGCTTCAGTATTAAGCATATCTATAACAACCTCTGCTGTCTTATCAAGATCCTCATATGTCTCATTCGGCTTAACTTCTCTGACAAGTATTATACTCTTTTCGTCAACAGCTGTTATGAAATCCCTGGTTCTTGAGGCAAATAATGTTCTTATTGTCTCAAGTGCATTAGTATCCTTCTCATGCTTTGTCTCTATTATATATACAACTCTTTTGACATCCGTTTCAATATGAAGCTTTTCAGCTCTTGTATACATATCTACCCTCAGCAGGTTATCCAGCAATAAATTCTTAATGAAATTATCTTTGTCAAACCGCTCCTTATATGCCACAAACAGATTCTGAATCTGAAATGCTGCAAGCTTTCCGAGCATATACACATCGTCGCTTGTTCCTTTTGCTAAAAGAATATATTCTAAATTCTGGTCATCTAATACCTTGAAAAACTGATATCCATTCACTACCTGGCTTTCTGCCGGAGAGTCCATAAATGCAATCGCATCTGCAATGCAGTTTTGCGCATCCTCAAATGTTTTCGCTGCCACTTTACCATCAGCATCTATTACACAGAAATCAACTCTTGATATAGCCTTCAATCCATCAACTGTCGTTTGTAAAATCTGATTCGATATCATCCCAAACTTCCTTTCCTTTGATTTTAGCTAGTTCTTTTACTATTGTAATGCAATTTGCCAAAAAAAAAAAGAGGAAATGCACAATTTCTATACATTTCCTCAAAAATTTCATGAATTTTAGATTTACATTACGATTCTTGGAACCATTTCTACAGATTTCATATTACGTAACTTATTCAAATTAGTGAGTAATAACCTGTTCTGTTTCCTTATCGAATACGTGAAGTCTTGCAATATCCATCGCAAACTTAACTGTATCACCAGGACTAGCTGTTGTAAGAGGATTAAC
>OGKK01000812.1_pt1 | contig 9965 bp, 7 predicted proteins | sample 1572401 | NCBI WGS metagenome assembly OGKK01 (sample SAMEA2582155, study PRJEB24529) | metagenome | biome: Human gut stool | place: China | collected 2011 | reverse complement strand
CCTGAAGTTTGGCCAAACGGTGAGCATAGTCAAGAACGGCTTCTTCATTATCAGATGAACATGGACCAATAACCAAAAGCGTACGGTCATCTTCACCCTTGATGATTGCTTCAAGCTCTTTATCACGAGCTTGTTTCTTGGCAAGGGCTTCACCTGTCAATGTAGTTGATTCTTTAACTGCATCAAAATCAATTTTTTCACTTACTGCTTTAAAAACCATAATAATTACCTATTTCTTTTTTCCTAAAATTGTTTACGACCGTGACAATTTTTAAATTTCTTACCAGAGCCACATGGACAGAAGTCATTACGACCAACCTTACTAAAGTCAATTTCTTGACCATTAGCATCTGCTTGGTGGGCCTGGATATTGCCTGTTGCTGTTGTTGAAACGCGTTCATTAACATGTTCACGAGATTGTTCGTGGATTTGTGCTTTCATCATCGTACGAGTCACATCATACTCAATAGCACCAATCATATCTTGGAACATCTTGAACCCTTCAGATTGATATTCAACGATTGGGTTGTTTTGCGCATAACCACGCAAACCAACAGCGTTACGTAATTGATCAAGGGCATCAATGTGGTCTGTCCACTTATTATCAACAACCATCAAAATCAAGACTTTTTGGAACTCACGGATAGCTTCCTCTGAACGTAATTTCTTGATTTGACGATTATAAACATCGTCTGCTAACTCAGTCAAATAAACCTTGATAGCATCATAATTAACACTACGTTTCGTTACCTCTCCCACTTCTTGTAAATCTTCAAGTGAGATGGCATTCTCAGGAACCAAGGCCTGACGAGCAAAGTTCAAGATACCTTTAAGAGCTTCCTCTTGATCATTGCGGCTGTGACCATCTACCGTACGGTTAATCGTACGCTTAATCATAGCCTTAATCTCAGGTTCAAGGTCACGTTCTGCTGTGATAACATCATAACGCTCAGCATAGATGATTTCACGTTGTTCACGCATAACGTCATCGTACTGAAGGACTTGTTTACGAGTATCGTAGTTATTTCCTTCGACACGTTTTTGAGCCGCTTCCACTTGGCGTGTCAACATACGTGATTTGATAACAATATCTTCGTCATCAGCGTTCAAACGTTCCAAGACATGCTTGATACGGTCAGAACCGAAACGACGCATCAATTCGTCTTCAAGAGATAGGTAGAATTGAGACTCCCCTGGATCCCCTTGACGTCCCGCACGACCACGCAACTGGTTATCGATACGACGGCTTTCGTGACGCTCTGTACCAATGACACAGAGTCCACCAAGGTCAAGAACACCTTCACCAAGTTTGATGTCAGTACCACGACCGGCCATATTGGTCGCAATCGTAACAGCACCACGTTGACCTGCATTCATGATAATATGTGCTTCTTTTTCGTGGTTCTTGGCATTAAGCACTTCATGAGGAATACCTGCTTCAACCAACATCTTAGAAATCAAGTCAGATGTTTCAACGGCAACCGTACCAACAAGGACTGGCTGTCCCTTTTCATAACGACGTTTAACATCTTGTACCACTGCGCGGAATTTAGCATCCAAGGTAGGGTAAAGAAGGTCATCGTGGTCAATACGTTGAATTGGACGGTTAGTTGGAATCGGAATAATTCGCATGTTGTAAATTTCACGGAATTCATCTTCCTCAGTTTTACCAGTACCAGTCATCCCTGACAATTTCTTGTACATACGGAACATATTTTGGTAAGTGATTGAGGCAGATGTCTTCGTTTCTTCTTGAACTGGCACACCTTCTTTTGCCTCAATGGCTTGGTGGAGCCCATCTGAGAAACGACGTCCTTCCATGGTACGACCTGTAAATTGGTCAACGATAAGAATTTCTTGCTCAGGACTGACCACATAGTCAATATCATGCAACATGATGTAGTTGGCACGAAGGGCATTGTCAATATAGTGAGTCAAGGCAACATTGTCAATATCGTATAAGTTGTCCAAGTTGAAGAATTCTTCAGCCTTGTCAATACCTGAGTCATTCAAACCAATCGTTTTTGTTGGAATATCAATGGCATAATCATCCTCTGTCAAGGTCTTAACAAAGGCATCTGCACGATGATACAACTGGTTAGTTTCTGAACTTACAGGACCTGATACAATCAATGGTGTACGAGCTTCGTCGATAAGAACTGAGTCAACCTCATCGACCAAGGCATAGTTCAATGGACGTTGTACCATGTTTTCCTTACGAACAACCATGTTATCACGAAGATAGTCGAAACCTACCTCTGAGTTGGTTGAGTAAGTGATGTCACAGTTATAAGCTTCACGTTTTTCAGCTGGTGATTTGGCTGAAAGGTTAATCCCTACTGACAAACCAAGCCAACTATAAAGCTCACCCATTTCAGTCGCATCACGCTCTGAGAGGTATTCGTTAACGGTGATAACGTGCACACCTTCACCTGAAATAGCATTTAGGTAAACAGGCATTGTCGCAGTCAGGGTTTTCCCTTCCCCTGTACGCATCTCTGGTACATCACCATGGTGAAGAACAATACCACCCATGATTTGCACACGATATGGGAAAAGTCCAAGGACACGTTTTGCCCCTTCACGAACAACTGCAAATGCCTCTGGCAAGAGTTGGTCTAGGCTTTCTCCGTTTTGATATCGTTTTTTAAATTCTTCTGTTTTTGCCTGAAGTTCTTCATCTGAAAGAGCCGCCATTGCATCAGCATAGCTCTCGACTTTCTTGGCAGTTTTTTCTAGTTTCTTAATTTCGCCTTTATCATTTTCAATGATTTTGCGTAATATATTTGCCATCTTTTTTCCTTTCGACAGTCTTTATCTCCATATTTTACCACAAAAGCCACCTTTAAACAAGAAATCACTCAAGGATTGACAAAGAAAAAAGCCCTAGTTTAAGGGCTTTCACAATGGATTTGCAAATAAACGAAAACTTTTTTATTAGATTCACTGAAAATATCGACAATAATGCTTTAAAACTACTTCTTAGAGTTCTCTTGGCTCTCTAGGATATCCTCAAAATCATGCAAGAGATTTTCAAAAGCCTGTTCAAAGAAGGCATGGTCGGTGCCGCTATAGGCCTTCATTATCATAGGGCTAGCTTCAAAATCAACGTAGAATTGATAGTCCAAGACACCATTTTTCCAGTAAAATTTGATGCTAGGAGAGGCTGTCTTTTCACCACACATACCAGAAATTGCCCGTTGTAAACCATAACTGTGGTCTCCATAGTCTTTCAAACGATAGTAAGCTCCCTCAAAATAGTAGGATCGTCCAATTTCAACACGCTCAAAAAGAGCTGATAATACTTGTTCATTACTCATACTCAAGCCTCGTTAGGGTGACTGACAATCATCTCTAATTGTCCATCAATTTCCCAATCTGTAACATTATTTGGAAGAAGGAAGTGATCACCTTTTTTTAGACAATAAATGCGTGAATCGATAGTCATAGTCCCATTGCCAGAAAGTACCGAACAAAGCAAATAAGGAGCTGATTGTTTGAAGTGACCCAAGCCATTGAGTTTCCATTTATATACGGTGAAGAAGGAGTTTGATGTCAAACAAGTCGACTCTAATTGCAAGGTCTTAACAGTTGTTGGAACGCTATTTTCTGGGTCCCCTAGATTCAAGACATCAAGAGACTGTTGAATATGAAGCTCACGTTTATTGCCCTGATCATCCTTACGATCAAAATCATAGACACGGTAAGTGGTGTCGCTAGATTGTTGAGTCTCTAAGATCAGGATACCTGGACCAATAGCATGCATGGTACCACTTGGTACAAAGAAAAAGTCACCTTTTTTAACAGGAGTTTTCGACAAAAGTCCGTCCCAATCACCTGCTTCAATTAAGGACGCTAATTCTTCCTTTGTCTTAGCCTTGTGACCATAAATAATCTCTGCACCCTCTTCAGCATCAATAATATACCAACATTCTGTCTTTCCTAGCTCACCTTCATGCTCTAGTCCATAAGCATCATCAGGGTGTACTTGTACTGAGAGCCAGTCATTAGCGTCCAAAATCTTTGTCAACAAAGGAAAAACACTAGTCTTGGGATTTCCAAAAAGTTCTGGTTTATCCTTGTAAAGTTCTGCCAGATGAAAACCAGCATACTTCCCGTTTTTGACATAGGATACACCATTAGGATGGGCAGAAATTGCCCAGTATTCACCAGTGTGTTCACTGGGAATATCGTAACCAAACTCTGTCTTAAGTCGATTACCTCCCCAGATTTTTTCATGCATTGGCGAATCTAAAAATAAAGGTTCCATTACATCCTCCTGTATAGAGCAAAACGCCTTAAGATCATGTCTTAAAGCGATTTTACATATTTTGCTTATTTGCGTGAGTGTTTGTCAGCTACATCTTTGGCAAGTGCAAAGTTACCAAGCGTCGCAGAGCCATTACCTGAAACAGCAGGTGTCACAATATACTCAGTCACGTCTGGCACTGGAAGGTAACCATTCAAAAGAGTTGTGAATTTTTCACGAACACGACGAAGCATATGCTCTTGACCCATTACTCCACCACCAAAGACGATAACTTCAGGACGGTAGAGCACAGTTGCCTGGACAGCAGCTTGAGCAATGTAGTAAGCTTGAACATCCCAAACCTCAGAATTTTGCTCAATCAATTCGCCACGAATACCTGTACGGGCTTCAAGTGATGGACCAGCAGCCAAACCTTCCAAACATCCGCGGTGGAATGGACAAGTTCCGTTAAATTCATTGGAAACATCATTTGGGTGAAGAGGTACATATACGTGACCAGCTTCAGTGTGACCCATACCACCAATGAACTCACCATTTTGAATAGCACCGGCTCCAATACCAGTTCCGATAGTGTAGTAAACAAGACTCTTAACACCTTTACGAACAAGTGTCTCACCATAAGCAGATGAGTTAACATCAGTCGTAAAGTAGAAAGGAATATTAAACTCTTTAGCAATCAAACCAAGAAGGTCGACATTTGACCAATGTGGTTTTGGTGTTGAAGTCACAAAACCATATGTTTCAGAGTTTGGATCAACATCAATTGGTCCAAATGAACCAATTGCAATTCCAGCCAATTGATCTTCATAACGTTTGAAAAATTCAATAGTACGGTCAATTGTTTCGTAAGGTGTAGTTGTTGGGAATTGAGTTTTTTCAATGACTTGGAATTTCTCATCACCAACAGCACAAACAAACTTTGTACCACCAGCTTCCAAGCTTCCGTATAGTTTAGCCATATGTAAAGCTATCTCCTTTTATGATCAATAAATAACTATCTTGTCACTATTATAAAGAAAAGCAAGATAAAAGACAATCTAAATAAAAGCATATTTAAGCTGCTACAAACTTGTCTTCATATCACTCTTCTTTATAAAACATTCAACTAAAAAAGCCGAAACAGCTTCGACTTTTCTAGCGTATTATTTAACTGCGATGAAGTCTGCACCTTCAGCAACTGAACCAGTCGCTACTGATGAAACATCTTCGAAGTCTGCAGTGTTTGTAACGATAACCATAGTTGTATCGTCAAGACCTGCTTCAGTGATAACTGAGCTATCGAAGGTAGCCAAGACATCACCTTTTTTAACACGTTGATTTGCTTGAACTTTAGCATCAAATCCTTTACCGTCAAGTGAGACAGTGTCGATACCGATGTGGATAAGCACTTCAGCACCTTTATCAGATTTAAGTCCGTAAGCGTGACCTGTTGGGAAGGCAATTTGCACTTCACCGTCAAATGGTGCAACAACTTGGTTACCTGAAGGTTTGATAGCGGCACCTTTACCCATAGCTCCTGAAGAGAAGACTGGGTCATTTACATTTTCCAAAGCTACAACTTCACCTTTAAGTGGAGCAGCGATTGTTTCAGCTTGCAATGCAACTGGAGCTGATTCTGCAGATGCAATATCTTCAGCAACAACTTCTTTTTGAGCTTCAACTTCTTCCTCTTTATAACCAAAGAGCCAAGTAAGAACGAAACCAAGAGCAAGTGTTACAAGTACCATGATCACATACTTAAGTACTTGACCGTTTAGGTAAAGAAGAGTACCAGGAACGATTGTTACACCAAATCCTGTACCAGCAAGGTTAAGGATTGATGCCAACCAACCACCGGCAGCACCAGCGATAAGCCCCATGATAAATGGTTTACCGAAACGAAGGTTAACCCCGAAGATAGCTGGTTCAGTGATACCAAGTACCGCTGAAAGAGTTGCAGGGAAAGCAAGAGCTTTCAACTTAGAATCTTTAGTTTTAACACCCACTGCAAGTGTCGCACCAGCTTGGGCAGTCATAGCAGCTGTGATGATAGCGTTAAGTGGGTCTTTACCAGTATTAGCAATGAGGTTAGCTTCAAGCAAGTTAAAGACGTGGTGAACCCCTGTAACGACGATAACTTGGTGAACTCCACCAAGAACAAGACCAGCAAGACCAAATGGCAAGTTAAGAATCCATTCTGTAGCAGCAAGAACATAGCTTTCAACAGTATGGAAGACAGGACCAATGATAAAGAGGGCCAAAGCTGACATTACAGCGAAGACGATAAGTGGACGCAAGAGAAGGTCAAGAACGTCTGGAACCCATTTACGAACCCATTGCTCGAACTTAGCACCAAGCAAACCTACGAAGAAGGCTGGAAGCACTGAGTTTTGGTAACCTACTACTGGAATAAAATCAAAGAAGTAAATTGGTTTAGCAGCACCTGATGCAACATCCCAAGCGTTAGGAAGGGCGTTGTTAACCATCATCAAACCAAGAACCAAACCAAGAAGTGGTGAACCACCAAATACGTTAAAGGCTGACCAACAAATCAAGGCTGGGAAGAAGGCGAAGGCTGTATCTGTCAATACAACTGTGTAAGTATAGAAATCAGTAGCAGCAAAAGCTTTTGATGTTGTACCGAACAAACCAAGAACTGTATCGTTATTGATTGCTCCACGGATACCCATGAAAAGACCAGTCGCTACGATTGCTGGAAGCAATGGAACGAAAACGTCACCGAATGAACGGATAGCACGTTGGAACCAGTTACCTTGTTTAGCAGCTTCTGCTTTTTGTTCGTCTTTAGATGCTGTTGGAAGACCTTGAGCAACGACTTCGTCGTAAATCTTGTTAACAGTACCTGTACCAAAAATCATTTGGTATTGACCTGAGTTAAAGAAAGCACCTTGAACTTTTTCAATGTTCTCAGCCTTTTCTTTATTGATTTTGTTTTCATCTTTGACCATCACACGTAGACGAGTCGCACAGTGAGCAACACTGTTGACGTTTTCACGTCCACCGAGGGCATCGATGACTTCTTTTGCAATTTGTTTGTTATCCATTTGCAAAATTCTCCTTAATAAAATTTGGTATGAAAGCGTTTAGCTTTTCTTTACGATAACTATTTTAGCATCTTTCTGCCATATGTCAACCGTTTAGCATATTTTTTTATTTTTTGTTATAAATCGTTGATTTTTATAGGTAAAACGTTTACTATATTATTAACAAATAGATTAGGAGATTACTAAATATGAATCTACCAACAGAAGTTCGTTACCGTCCATACGCAGATTGGACAGACGAAGAAAAAACAAAGATTAGAGAAAATGTCGCTAAATCACCTTGGCGTGCAAGTTACCATATCGAACCAGAAACAGGGCTTCTTAATGATCCAAACGGTTTTTCTTACTTTAATGGTAAGTTCCAACTTTTCTACCAAAGTTGGCCATTTGGAGCTGCTCATGGTTTGAAACAATGGGTGCATACTGAAACTGAAGATTTGGTTCACTTTACAGAAACTGGTATCAAACTCTTGCCAGATCATGAAAATGACAGCCACGGTGCCTACTCAGGTTCTGCTTATCAAATCGGCGATAAACTTTTTATCTTCTATACAGGTAATGTCCGTGATGAAAACTGGGTTCGTGATCCACGTCAAATCGGTGCCTGGATGGATAAAGACGGCAAAATCGAAAAATTCGACAAGGTTCTTATCAAACAACCTGCTGACGCTACTGGGCACTTCCGTGACCCTCAAATCTTCGATTACAAGGGACAATTCTACGCTATCGTAGGTGCTCAAAACCATGAGAAACAAGGTTTTATCAAACTTTACAAGGCAGTAGACAATGATGTCGAAAACTGGGTTGAAGTTGGAGACCTAGACTTTGGTGGTACTGGCTCAGAATACATGATTGAGTGCCCTAACCTTGTCTTTGTAGATGGCAAACCTGTTCTTCTTTATAGCCCACAAGGTCTTGATAAAGCTGAACTTGACTACGGGAACATCTACCCTAACACTTATAAGATTTTCCAAGATTTCGATACTGAGAAACCTGCCCTTGTTGATGGCACACCAATTATCAACTTGGACTATGGATTTGAAGCATACGCGACTCAAGGCTTTAACACTCCAGATGGTCGTGCCCTTATTGTTAGCTGGATTGGTCTTCCAGATGTGGACTATCCAACTGACAAATACGACTACCAAGGTGCTATGAGCTTGGTTAAAGAATTATCTATCAAAGATGGTAAACTCTACCAATACCCAGTAGAAGCTATTACAAGCTTACGTGCTAGTCAAGAAGATTTCTCTGAAAAAACGGCAACAACTAACACTTACGAGCTTGAACTTAACTTTGAAGCTAACACTCAAACAGAACTTGTCCTCTTTGCAAACCAAGAAGGAAACGGCTTGTCACTTACTGTTGATACTGAGAACGGAAAAGTTATCCTTGACCGTTCTAAAGCTGGTGAACAATATGCTACTGACTTTGGAACAAGTCGTGAATGTACTCTTGATGCCGGTCAAGCTGCAACAGCAAACATCTTTGTAGACAATTCAATCGTTGAAATTTTCTTCAACAAAGGTGAAAAAGTCTTCACTAGCCGCGTCTTCCCAAGTGCAGAACAAACTGGTATCAAAGTGACATCAGGGAACGTTTCTGGACACTACTTCGACTTGAAATACTAAGGTGATTTATGGTCGCAAAGCTTACTGACGTTGCCGAACTGGCTGGTGTGAGCCCAACCACAGTTTCTCGCGTCATAAACAAAAAGGGCTACCTCTCACAGAAGACCATTGACAAAGTTCACGCTGCTATGCAAGAACTCAACTATAAACCTAATAATTTAGCTCGAGGTCTTCAAGGAAAGTCGGCCAAACTTGTTGGCTTGATTTTCCCAAATATCTCCAATGTCTTTTATGCTGAGCTTATTGAACGTCTTGAAGATGAACTCTTTAAGCAAGGCTATAAAACCATCATTTGTAACAGTGAGCATGATCCTAACAAGGAAAAGGACTATTTGGAGATGCTTGCCGCCAATCAATGTGATGGCATCATCTCGTCTAGCCACAATCTTGGCATTGAGGATTATGAGAAGGTTGAAGCTCCCATCGTTGCCTTCGACCGTAATCTCGCCCCAAAGATTCCTATCGTTTCATCTGACAACTTTGAAGGTGGGAAGTTAGCCGCAAGAGCTCTGGTTAAAGCTGGTTGTCAACGAATTGTCATGATTACAGGTTATGATAATTCGGATTCTCCAACAGGACTCCGTCAACTAGGTTTTAATTATGAGTTGGACAAAAAAGGTATTATCTGTCCCGTTCCAAACGATTTGTCTCTCATGCGACGAGAATTAGAAATCAAATCTATCATTTCTCGTGAAAAGCCAGATGGCATCTTTGTTTCGGACGATTTAACAGCTATCTTGGTTATGAAGGTAGTTAGACAATTGGAACTTTCTATCCCTGATGACCTTAAAATCATCGGTTATGACGGTACTGCCTTTATCCGTCACTTCTACCCAGAGCTAGCAACCATCCAACAACCTTTAGATGAAATCGCTAAGCTTTGTGTCGAAATTCTTCTCAAGAAAATTAAAGGCAAAACAGTTAATCGTGATTACGTGCTTCCAGTAAATTTGATTGCCGGTGGTAGTATATAAATAAAAGTCGCAAGAAATCTCCGCTTGCGACTTTTTCTTGAGCTTA
>OGKK01000806.1_pt1 | contig 10042 bp, 8 predicted proteins | sample 1572401 | NCBI WGS metagenome assembly OGKK01 (sample SAMEA2582155, study PRJEB24529) | metagenome | biome: Human gut stool | place: China | collected 2011 | reverse complement strand
AACATCTTCTGTGATGTTTTTTTCATCGAAAGGAAGGATAGGAATACCTGCTTGCTCAAGACCACGTTGAGTGAAGTAATATTTTTCCACATCTGAACCTTGAACCTTGTGTCCCATTTGGTGGAGCATCAAAGCCAAAGCTGACATACCAGATCCTTTAATTCCAATAAAATGATAAGTTTTTGACATAGTTTCTCCTTACAATCGCACTGCGATTAGTTTGCGTCTTCTAAATGCGTCAAATTTAATTCTTGAGCAACTCGGTGTTCACGGTAAGTTTGACGTTCTGGGTAATTATAAACCTGGCTACGTTTCAAGAAGTCATAGCTATTTTTCTTGACGTTCTTACGAGATGGGTTACTAGGCTGTTGATAGGTTGGAGCCACTTCTGCCAAGATGTAAGAATCTTGTTGCAGACGATTTGCCAAGTGATGGATCTTTGAGTGCTTCCCATTAGGCGCTAAAGTTCGCTTGATAGCACTTACAGGAGCTCCCAAGATAGAGGCTGTCACTGGTCCTTTATCCGTTGTTACAGCAGCTGGCTCAACAGTGGCCTCAAAGCTTGGTTTAGCTTCTACCTTAGGCTTAGCAGTTAGTTGACGGCTATTAGTATGTTTGGTTTGTTGAACTTCTTGGCGGAGGAATTTTTGGCGTTTCTCACGGACATCACGCTTAGCCTTTTCCCGGGCTTCCTCTGCATAAGTCATGCCAGCTTCTTGAGTCTCCACTCGTTTTGAAGCCTGCTTACGATTGCTAGGCTTAGCTGACAAGAAATCATAGTTCGGCAACAAATCATTGTAGTCCTTATCTTGGTAAGGGCCACGGATATTTGTGATTAAATCTTCATTTTCGTATAGGCGCATAGAGACCGGTTCTTGCAAGCAAGGTTCCCCGTCTGGGATCAGCGGAAATTGTCGTCTTTGGCGATGCATAAAAGACTTCCTTTCGTTTTCGAGATGATGCGTATCTTAATATAAACAATCGGGAATGGGAAGATACGTCTTGCAATATTCTATTATAGCCTAATTCAAAAGATTTGCCTAGTAGCATTTTTACCTCTTAGTATTTCAATATCAAATATAACAAATTAAGATATTGCAATACCAAGAATTTCTTTAATATCCTCAACTGTCATGCTAGCACGGCTTTCATTGCCATCTAATACTGTTGTAACGAGATTTTTCTTACCTTCTTGAAGCTCAAGAATCTTCTCTTCGATAGTACCTCTTGTAATCAAACGGAAAACTTCGACATTTTGTTCCTGACCGATACGATGAGCACGACTAATAGCCTGCATTTCTACCGCTGGATTCCACCAAAGGTCAATCAGAATAACCGTATCAGCACCAGTTAGATTCAGTCCCACTCCTCCTGCTTTCAGAGAAATCAAAAAGGCATCTCGACTTCCTTGATTGAAGGCTCTGGTCATCTCCTGACGACTATCAGATGGGGTCGACCCTGTTAGCTTATAAGAGGAAATACCTACCTCTTGTAAAAGTTCCTCTGTAATATCTAACATCCCACGAAATTGTGAAAAGATAAGGACACGATGGTCTGATTCCTTAATTTGACTAAGTAGGTCTCTAAGACTATCTAATTTCCCACTATCACCAGCGTAATCCATAAAGAGGGCTGGGGTATCACAGATTTGACGTAAGCGAGTAATTCCTGACAAGATTTCCACCTTATGACGGTTGATTTCCTGATCACTTGCCGAAATTAATCCTTGTTGCATCTGTTGCAATTGTGCTAAATAGATAGCCTTTTGAGCATCTGACAATTCACTTTGGTGAGTAATTTCAATCAAATCTGGTAGATCAGGAAGAACCTCTTCTTTTTTACGTCTTAGAATAAAGGGAGAAATATACCTAGCCACTTCCTTAGGTGTTAACTTAAGGAAAGTTTTTTTAGCTGGTAAAAGTCCTGGTAGAATAATCTGGAAAATAGACCAAATCTCCAACAAATGATTTTCAATAGGCGTTCCAGATAGTGCTAAGCAATGTGGAACAGAAAAATCACGTAGATATTGGGCAATCTTTGTCTGTGTATTCTTCATGACCTGAGCCTCATCGAGAATGAGATAGTCATATTGGCCAGCCTTGTAAGCATCAAAATCCTGACGGAAGGAAGCGTAGCTTGTAATGATAATCTGGTGGTCTTCGGCAATGATGTCATCACGTTTTGGCTTGAGTCCATAAGAAACCGCTACATCTAACTGAGGGGCAAACTTTTTAAACTCATCCTGCCAATTGTAAATCAGGCTTGATGGTGACAAAACCAAAACTCGTTGTCCTTCTTCTAAATGTGCAGAGAGATAGGCAATAGTTTGCAAAGTTTTCCCCAACCCCATATCATCGGCCAAGATACCGCCAAAACCATAGTGATGCAACATCGATAGCCACTGAACACCTCTTTCCTGGTAGGGACGAAGGCCAGCTTCTACCTTATAGGTTGGCAAATCAAAGGTCTCTGGCTTACTCAAATGTTGCGTTAAGAGTTGGAAATCTTTTGAAAAACGAACAGAATCACTTTCTGAAAGAGCATCCATCAATTGATAGGCAGTTAATTGATTGAGCTCTAGGTGACCTTTTCCTGAGTAACGAGCTCTCAGAGTTTTGAGACTCTCACTAATACGATGCGTCGCTTCGTCAAAAACAATCAACTGACCACTACGATTGATAAAATAGGGCGAGCTTTCCATCAAGGCTGCTAAAGCATGATCCACATCTTCATCGTCAAGGCTTGAAAAATCAAAGGAAATATCTAATAAATTTCCCTGACGCTCTACCTGAACCTGTGGACTCTGTTCAACCCGTAAGTCACGCAACTCCTGTCCAATCAGAACCGTTCCTGCATTTTCAAAATCTGGTAGAGTATTTGTAAAGAAATCATAGAGCTCTTGACTGCCACTTAATCGTTTAGATGACTGAAAATCAGGGGTGAATCCATGCTTAGACATCAAACGAAAAACAGCCTGCTCATGACGATAGTTACTAGTAAATCCTAAATGACTCAACTCTTGGCGATCATGTACCAAGAAACCATCAAAATCAAAGGCTAATGTAAGAACAATCTCACTATCACCTTTCAGATTAAAGCGAAATCTCGGTGTAAAATCCTTGATATTAAAAGCTTTTGGTGCCTTAACCGGCCCCATAGCCTTAAAATCAAAAAGACTAGCAGCCAAGATAGCTTGTTCATCGAGATTAAAGCTGACATGCTTATTCAAATCGCTTCCGATTGGAAGAGAGCGTAAACCAACCAAAAGTTTTTGTTGTTTTCGATTCAAACGATAAAAAACACCTTGATAAAAGAGAATACGATTATTAAAAAAGGCCTGACTATTCTTCTCAGCGACAGTCAATTCAATCATCTTGGGCTCGACACAAATATCAAACGAGAAGAGCTGAGCATCAGCAGTCAAATCCTCGACCAAAAGTTGGCGGTATTCAGTTCCTTCCCATTCAAACCTAAAGCCATCCAAATCTTGCATCCGTCTCAAACCTTCCTCAAAAAAACCGTAGGGGAGACAAAGGTGACGTGCATTATTCGGTAAAATAAAGTCTAAATTAGTCTTGGCTTCATCTGGAATCATCCGTCCTAGGTAGTTTAAAAATGCCTGTGAAGCCTGGTCAAATTGAATAAGTGATAGGAGTTCATAGTAGTTCTTACCTATCTGATAATAACCCTCAGCCTCTACAAGTTTGAGAAAGGCAGGAATATCTCGAATAACATAAGAACGTTCATCTGGTAAGCGACGTAAACGTATACTCCACCAAATCTCTGAACCAAAGGTAGATTCCTCTCCCTCTACCATCAAGCTATATCTAACGGTATCATCTTCATTTAGGGAAAGCCCTTCTAAAAATAAACCACCAAAAGAGTGACCTCGCTCTTGGCCCTGAGAGAGCTCTTGTTCCTCTTCCAGTTCTGCCAAGAGACGCTGGCCTTCTTTATCATTTTTTAGATAATACTCAACCGCTGCCAAATGGGGACAATAGCCTTTTTGAGCGAAATAATCACAGTCACACGTGATTTCAGAATCATTGAGTGCATAAATTAAATGATGTTGGTCAACTGTTGTATCCAACTGAGTTTCTGAGACCTGATGAATGGTAATGAGATCCTTTTCAAAAAGTTCAATACCCTCATTACGGACTCTACCCGGCATCAATTTTGCCATAGTATTCACCCCTATCTTATCCCTCTATTATAGCACAAAATCCTTATAAACTAGGCCTTCACCAAGATAAAACAAAAAACACTCCCTAGGGAGTGTCGCAGATTATTATTAATAATCAAGTTTATCTGAGTGACCTGAACCATTACCAACATAATAACCTGTCTTACAGTTGATACTGAAGAGGTAAGTTCCATCTGGAAGGTACAAGTTGTAGTAACCATTACCATTGATGATGTTAACTGGTTCAAGGATGAAGTTATCTCCTGAGAAGTAACCACGTGAGTGTGATGTTTCAATAATCTTATCAAGAACACCATTAGCCCAAGTCCAAGCTGGGTTACTTGTATATGCTACTACGTTTGCATTATAAGGCACACGTGAGCGGTCACGTTGAAGGATTGATGGGTTATAATTTGTGATTCCGCGTGTTACAACTGTTGAAGCTGCAGCTGAGCCACCAGTAGTTCCTCCAGTCGCACCAGCTGAACCTGTTGAACCTGCTGAGTTAGCTGCTCCATTTTGCGCTCCAGATGTATTTGACGCAGCCGCACCACCACCAGTAGAAGCTGCTCCAGACGTGTTATCACCTGAAGGTGCAGCAGGACTAGCAGTATTGGCGCTATCAGCAGCTGTCGCTGCAGATGTTGCGCTCGCAGCCTTAGCTTTTTCTTCAAGCTGAGTCTTACCACCCTTAATAGCTTCTTGGATAGTGCTATCAAGACTAGCATTGCCAGTATTTGTTACACGTTCTGAAAGATCATTAAAGTTTGCATCAGATTTAACTGAGATAGAGGCATTATAGCTACCATCTACAAGAGCATCTGATTCATACTTACTATTGACTTTTTCAATAGCTTCGATTTGTTTCTTCAAGTTATCGTATTTTTTCTTAGCTGCATCATAATACTTGGTTTTCTCCAATTTCTTGAGCAGTTTTTCCAAATCTGATAGCTTACCAAATTGATCATTAGCTAGTTTTGTTTGCTCATCATCTGTGAAAAAATTCTTATACATGTCTTCGAAGGCTTTATTATCAGAAGCTGATACGCCCTTGCTTGATGATGATATCACTGCTGAAGAAGCAGTGCTTGTAGTTTTCGCAGATTGGCTATGTGTTCCTTTATAAAGAGCATAGCTACCACCAATAATAGCTAAAGCAAGAACTGCTAGAGCACCGATAACAACACCTTTACGACGGTAAACTGGAATATCACCATCAAAGGCACTCTTATGCGATGGTGAAATAGACTCTGAAGAGATTCTGTCTTCTGCAGATGGGCGATTAACTGCCATAGACACTTTTGGTGTTGTCTTTTCTTCATCAGCTTTTGCTCCAGTTACCCCTGCCACTGTTGATGCAATAGCTGCCAAATCAATAGTGTCTGAAATAGCAGCATCATCCAACAAAGGTTTTGAAGCTTGTGGCTCAGTATCGTCAATATTGGCAACAGCAGAATTTTGTGGTTCTGGATCATCAATGTTAGCAATCAAAGGATTGTTATCATCAATATTATCTACCAATGCATCGTTATAGGCTGGCTGATTAGTTGAAGTAGATGAATCAGCGAGTGGATCACCAAGGGCAAATTTTTCTGTTTCTGACGTGATGAAACGATCAGCATTCGTTGATGTAATGATAACTTCAGAACTTTGACTTTCTGGTTCTGCAATAACCTCAGGTTCAACAGGAGCATTCGGCAACTGCTTGTCAATATGAGATTGAGTTTCATCAGCCTTGTTATCTGTAGCACCAAAACCAAATGTGACTGGTGTTACTTCTTCAGTAGCTGCTGTTGAGTTGATTGACTCATTAGCCATTGATTGACCAATCAAACCTGAATCCGCAAACTCCTGACGTTGCTTTTGAATAAAAGCATCCAAAGGTGATGTGTCGCCATCAGCTTCAATTTTCTTTGAAAATTTTTGTGAGGTAACTTCCTCACGATGTTGCTTAATATACTTATCCAAAATACTATCTGTTTCGGTTACACCAGCATTCATCTCAGCTTCTTTGCGGACAGCCTCACCGACTGTCATTTCCTTGGCATCTTGGAAATCTAGCTCTTGGCTACCTTCATAGCCATTTTGTGTTTTATCTTCTGACACGTTTAATTTACCTTTCTAGCCTCAGAACGGCGAACACGCTCTCCAAAATATTGATATAAATCAACACGGAGGGTCCCGTTATAAAGCTTACGTTTTTTATCGGCTTTCATACCGTATTTGCTTTCAAATTGTTCATCGCTGGTCAAGATAAACTTGCTCCAAGTTTTAAGTGGCGCAAAAGTTTGACCCATTTCATTATACAAGATATCCACAGCCTTGTCATCCAACAAACGCTCACCATAAGGAGGGTTTGAAATAATGACACCATTGATTTTATCTGTTTTCAGGTCCTGTAAACGCATTTGTTTCAATTTAATAACATCTTCAAGACCTGCCTCACGAGCATTGGCTTTTGCAATCTCAACCATACGGCCATCAATATCACAACCCATAATGTCTAACTCAACATCATAGTTTGCCTTGCTATCTGCTTCATCACGTACCAACTGTACTAAATCTTTATCCACCCAATTCCATGCTTCAAAGGCAAAATCACGATTGAATCCTGGCGCAATGTTCATACCAATCATTGCAGCCTCAATACAGAAGGTCCCTGAACCACAAGTCGGGTCAATCAAAGGTTTATCCGGATACCAGTTACTAAGTTCAAGAATAGCAGCCGCCATATTTTCTTTAATCGGTGCTCCACCTTTATCAGTACGATAGCCACGCTTAAAGAGACTAGCACCTGTAGTATCAATTAAAACAGTAGCCTTATCCTTTAAGATTGAAACTTCAATTTTAAATTCCGCTCCTGTTTCTTGGAGAGGCACTCCTTCTGGACGGTGGAAATACTTCTGCAATTTCTTAACGACAGCTTTTTTTGAAATCGCCTGAACAGATGGCTCATTATGAAGCTTTGATTTAACACATTTAGCTTTAGAAATTGGGAACTTTGCACCTAGCGGAAGATAATTTTCCCAGTCTAAGGCAAAAACTCCCTGAAAGAGTTCCTCAAAGGTACGTGCTGGAAATTCACCCACTACAATCTTGATACGATCTGCTGCCCTCAACCAAAGGTTAGTTTCAGCAATTGCACGAACATCTCCTTGGAAACGCACCTTACCATTTTCAACCTGAGTGTCATAACCTAACTCACGCAATTCACGTCCAACCACAGCTTCAAGACCTGCTGCTGCAGTTGCTACTAATGTAAATGTTTCTTTCATTGTCATCCTTTTATCTCATTGTTACGAGTACAAACTTTTTTAACTGATGGCTTATTTTTCCACTCTTTTCTTTAGAAGATATAGTTGTAAAAGAGAGAATTCTTGCTAAAAGAAGGCTGAGACATGTGTCCCAGCCTCACCTATATGCAATTTTCTATAAGCCATGTTTTGTTCCAGAAGTGACTAGGTACCACTTCCTTCGATAATCATCTGTCTACTGCAAAGCAGTCAGGATGGTCCGTTCGTTTCCAGCCATCCCATGCCCCTACCAAAGTTTGGGTTGCTAGCTTGAGGGGTTTACCGCGTTCCACTTTTTAGGTTTCCCTAAAAACTCCGTCACTGTGGCACTTTCAGAGCTACTAAAACCTATCCGAAGACTTAGCCAGTTCACTCGCCGTAACTTGAAAATCAAGTCCCTAGGCTTATTAATTCACCTAGCACAAACACTACAGGCATCACAGCCTGTGCTAGCATGGACTTTCCTCATGAGAATATTCTCTCACGCGATTATCCAAAAATTGCACAATCTATGGGATTAATAATCGCGATCTACGATCTGTTTCCCAAAAACTTCTTTTTCCAAACGATTGAGACGTTTGAGAATATCAAAGTTCGTCGCTGTTGTCACTTGCGGGTATTCTTGCGTAGCAGTGCTAGCAATCGGAGATGTTTGTGGTGTTTCCTGTGCTTTTTGGGCAAGTTCTTCACGAAGGCGTGCGTTTTCTTCACGCAATTCCTTCACCAAAGCAGCATAGGTTTCATAGTCTTTTATGACATCATCCAAAAATTCATTTACTTCATCTTAGAAATGGTCTCTGCTTTCAAACGAGCATTTTCTTCACGCAGTTCCTTTACCAAAGCAGCATATGTCTCGTAATCTTTAATGACATCATCTAAAAATTCGTCCACTTCAACCTTGCTATATCCACGGACGCCAACTTTAAAATCTTGATCAAAAATATCTTTCGCAGTAAAAATAATACTCGCCATTACTCTCTCCAATCTAGTTCATCATCTCAATTATATAAAAAAATGGTAAGAAAAATCAAGGTATAACACTTAGTTTTCGTAAAAATTTTCAGCAAGTTCATTTAAGTCATCAAAACTTAATTGTTTGACATAAAATGGTTCTTTTTCTACCATCATTTTGTAAAGATATTTTAAATTGGTTTCATTTTCTGGATCATAAAAAACATAAGCTCCATCCGCGTTATCTATCAAAAACTGATTGTATTCTTTTAGTTGACCCGGATTGCTATAGTGGGGATAGGCATATTTCACGAAATCCACCTGTTTGAAGCGTGCTAATAATTCCTGATTGCTTTCATTCCAATTTTCGCCAACATTCTCAAATAGGAAGATCGTCGCCATTTGAAAATCGTAATCTTTTTTTAATGCAAAGGCGACCTCTAGTACCCAAGCCTCAAATCCCAAATTACCAGAAAAAACCAGCCATTTCACTCCTTCTTCAAATAGACGACGAAGATCTCTTTCAATGGCTTTTTTGATAATGGTCAGTCGAGGGTCTTTATTGGAAAAGACTCCCACATCAAAACTCTTATAACCTGCAACAAGTATGGTATTCATTTTTTCCTCATTATTCTAATTTATGATATAATAGAGTGATGTAATTGTACCAATAAGGAGAACTATGGTCAACTATCCACATAAAGTAGCCAAAAAAACCTTGGTCTCTACACAAAGGAAACATCCAGTCGACTTTGCGAATCGTGGGATGACATTTGAAAAAATGATCAATGAAACGAATGATTATTATCTTAGTCACGATTTAGCGGTCATTCACAAGAAACCAACTCCAATTCAAATCGTGAAAGTGGATTATCCACGTCGCAGTCGGGCAAAGATTGTTGAAGCCTATTTCAGGCAAGCCTCAACGACGGACTATTCTGGAGTATACAAGGGACGCTATATTGAGTTTGAAGCTAAGGAGACACAGCAAAAGCAGTCCATGCCGATGAAAAATTTCCATCAACATCAGATCGATCATATGGAAGCGGTTGTCCTGCAAGGCGGTATCTGTTTCGTTCTCTTGCATTTTGCAAAGTTGAGTGAAACCTACTTACTTCCTGCTCCTGCATTAATTCACTATTACAACATCGATCATGGTAGTAAATCCATGCCCCTCTCCTATATTCAGGAGCACGGCTTTCTAGTAGATGAGAATCGACTTCCGAGCGTTCCTTATCTTGATATTATCGAACAGAAACTTCTAGGCGGTATTTAAATGAATAAACAAACAGTCATTCAATGGTTGAAATATGTTGCCATCGCAGCCATTTCATTTTTCTTACTTTTATTCGTCCTTGGTGGACTGATATTATGCAATGAAGGCCCCAACCTTATCTGAAAAGGATTTGGTTGCAACAACATCTAGTAAAATCTATGACAACCAAAATAACTTGATCGCAGATTTGGGGGCTGAGAAACGAATCAATGTCACAGCCAATGAAATCCCTACTGATTTGGTCAATGCTATCGTAGCGATTGAAGACCACCGTTTCTTCAATCACCGTGGAGTCGATATTATTCGGATCGGCGGGTCCTTCCTTCACAACTTGCGAGG
>OGKK01000802.1_pt1 | contig 10098 bp, 4 predicted proteins | sample 1572401 | NCBI WGS metagenome assembly OGKK01 (sample SAMEA2582155, study PRJEB24529) | metagenome | biome: Human gut stool | place: China | collected 2011 | reverse complement strand
AACACATGGATGCTTCCCTGTATTTTACAGGAGGCATCCATTTTGTTTTTTTCTGAATCCTTTTATTATTGTAATAGTTGATATATTCTTCAATCGTTACCGCAAAAGCATCGAATGATGAATATTCCATTTCACAACCATAATATATTTCTGTTTTCAATCTACCGAAAAACGTCTCCATCACAGAATTATCATAACAATTTCCTTTTCTGGACATAGACTGAATAATTCCATGTTCTTTAAGTGCGTTCCTAAAATATTTATGCTGGTATTGCCATCCTTGATCAGAGTGGAAAATCAACCCCGAAAGATTAGGATACTTTTTGAAAGCTCTATCTAACATACGAGAAATCTGCTCTAAATTAGGCCTTAATGCCAAGTCATAAGAAATAACCTCATTCGTATTCATATCTAAGATAGGTGATAAGTAACACTTTCCCCACGGAAAATTAAATTGAGATACATCCGTAGTCCATTTTTGTAATGGCGCTGTTGTACTAAAGTCCCTATTGATAATATTTTCGGCTATTTTGCCTACTTGGCCTTTATAAGAGTGATATTTTTCTTTTGGTCTCTTTCCCGCGAGTCCCATGACTTTCATAAGTCTTTGTACTCGTTTATGATTGACTATAAAACCTCGATTAAGAAGTTCTTGATATACTCGACGCACACCATAACGGCCCTTATGCTCTGTAAAAATCTTTTGGATTTCCTCTTTTAGTTGTATATTTCTTTCATCTACAAGATCCACTTTAGAGAGCTCAAAATAATAGGTGGATTTGGCCATTCCCATAGCTTTTAAAAGATATTTTAGTTGATATCCTTGCTTTTTGAGTGTTTTGATAATTGCTGCTTTTTCGCCTTGAGTTGCGCAGCCCATCTTTCTTGCCTCAAGGCGATCTTTTTTTTACTACTTCAATCTCCGCTTTCATTGCCGCAATTTCTTCTCTTAGTCTGATTAACTCTTCACGTTCTGATTCAGTTAAAGGCTTGGGCTTAATCGTTTTATTTTTCATATCAGGGTTCTTACTCTTGCGACCTTTCTTTTTATTCACAAGACCATTGTAACCTAATTCTTTGTATTTGCAAACCCAGGTATATAGCATTCCATTATTTATACCTGCAGAAACAGCAACTGACTTGTTGGATTGTCCTGCTAATACTTTAGCAACTAATTCATATTTCGCTTCAGGGGTCCACACTTTGTTATTACCTAAGTGCTTTAATGCATCTGGTCCATTTTGTTCTTCGATACGAACCCAGTATCGAACCATTAGATGAAAGTTTGATGTTTTTATTCCTTCTGGTGTTTCAGGCCATATTCCTTTTCTATATAGCTCAATACACTCTAACTTATACTCATGACTGTAACGCATGAAAATACCCTCCTTACTGGGTGTCCAGTAAAGAGGGTACATATCATTTCACCAGAGAGGTTTTTTGAGAGTGACTTTTTAAGTGAACAAAAGAATCTTTTAGAAGACTTACTCTTCCTTCTTCTTACCAGCCAAGAGGAATCCGCCTAAGGCTGCTAGGAGAACAGCTTCAGCTGCAAAGGAAGCTTCTAGGCTTGCCGTATTTGGTAAGTGTTCCGATTGACTTTCTTTGCTGGCATCTTTTGTTTCTTGCTGAACTGTTGGCTGTGAGTTCGCTCCTTGGTGGGCACTTAACAACTGATGGATCTCTTGATCAACCATATCCTTGTGTTCTTCCTCTTGATGACCCGCTTGAGTAGAAGTCGTTGGGGCCAACTGATCCACTTGAGAAGACTCTGTAGGCTTCAATGGATTAGCTGGATCCGGAGTCACTGGGGTACTTGGTTGGAATGGCTGATTTGGTTGAGCCGGTTGAACAGGCTGATCAGGTTTAGCCGGTTCCTCTGGTTGGATCGGTTGATCTGGTCCTTCCGTTTGTGCTGGCTTATAGACAATCGCATAGTGAGTAAAGTGAGGAGCTGTAAAGATGACTACATCTCCAACTCTCTCAAAGGCCAAGGATTGAGGAGCTTGACCTTCTGGGAAGAAGAGAACTTGCTCCACTTCTTTATCCTTATCCACAGGGATTTTCACAAGGGATGGATGGTGGGTATCGATATCTTGACCGCTTGCATCCACGCCTTCAATATCAAAGACGATTCCTTCTCGGCCCTTCAGCTCTTCTTTTTCTACCTGATTGGCTTCAACTTTTGCGACTTTTAGTCCTTTGACAACGGTTGGCTCTAAGTTGGAGAATTGAACTTCGACTCCAGTCGCAGGGTCTACAAAGACCGCTGGCTTATCTTCTTTCAGGAGCGCAATCAAGGTCTCTAGACCTGTCTTAGCTGTTTCAAGCGCTTCAGGAGTGAGCTCTGAAGAAGCTAGGAGCTCTTTATTTTTCTCAACCAGTGCCTGCAAAGCCTCTCCAGAAGGGTGATTTGGCTTGCTTGTTAATAGAGCAGTCGCTTCTGTTGTCAGAGCAGAGAGAGCTTCTTTTTCTTTTGTTAGATTGGCTTGACCATCCAAGGCTTTCAAGAGAGCGGTCAATTGGTTCAACTGCTCATTGACTTGATCTTGTGTGCTGGTATCATGCTCTTTCAAGACTTTTTCAGAAGCAGCCATTCCAGCCAGCAAAGCTTCTTTGACTTCAGGAGTCGCAAAAGTAAAGTCTACTTTGGCTTTTGCAGCTTCAGCTTCAGCCAATTTTTGCTTGAGGTATTCATCGTTGAGAGCTGGTTTTGGATTGACGAGGACATCAAAGCTTGTGCTAGCTCCTTTGTAATGGACAGTGATGGTTTGACGACCTTCCTTAGTCGTATCAAAGCCAGTTACTTCCACACCTTCATCTGTCAAGGCATGCGTTTCGGTCGTTTCATCTTCAAAGACGACTGTAAAGCGTCCGCCTTCTTTCTCCAATGCTTCTCCGACAATATATTCCACTTTTGGTTTGTCGGTCAATTCTAGACCAGCAACTGCTTTTTCACCTGCTTCTTCTGCACTGACCACAAAAACAGTGAGAGTCTTATCCAATTTCTGACCAAGGTAAGAGACTTCTAGGTGTTGTTCTCCCAGCTTGCTACTGTCAAATCCATGCATCTCTACACCTGAGTTGGTGAGGTTGACCAGTTGATCTGCTTGGCCATCTTTATAATGAACGCGGAGAGTTGCCCCTTTCAAGGAAAGGGCATCACCTTCCCGGTAAACCTTCTTGGTCAAACCATCTTCAAATTGAAGTCCCGCAATTTCTTTATCATTCTTTGGAACTTCGATCGCCAAAACATTACTGATATCTTTACCAGGAACTTGTGCGCGATAGTAAAGAAGAGACGGGGTTGATTCAAAAGCGAGTGGTTTAAAGATGAGATTTCCAGCTTGATCGGCTGTCATGGTCGCAATTGGACTAGTGGCTTCTTTATCGGCATAAAGAGTCAGAGTAGTATGAGCCGGAACATCTTTGAAACCGACTTGGACAAAATGATTACCTAGGTTTTGCGCTGCAGCATGTTTCATCGGGATGTTGACCGTTTCAGTATCCAGACTTTCATACATCTTCCAGTTGTAAATCCGGATGGCTTGCCATGGGGTGCCGTTATCGGCTGTAATGACATGGAGACGCCAGTCTTGAGCCTTGATCGGATGATCAAGTGTAATGTCAGATACATGGGCTTTATTGCCACGAACTTCCTTAGCGAGCTTCCATTCACCGGCTTCGTCCTTGTAGTAAAGGTCGAAGTCACGGGTATTCATCTTGCCATCATCGACAGATTCCCCACCAGCACCGGCATGGTCCATGACCCAACGAACAATGGTCCGTGGTTGTGTCAAGCGAATATCGACGGTTCCACTCAATTGAGCAGAGGACCATTTATCTGAAAGACTGGTAATGGTACCATTTAACATCCCCTCGATGCCTTCACTACCATCCGCATCTGGGAAGCTCGAACCGATCACTTTGGCTCCGATGACCACGTTTGGCGCTAAAGCTTTTGGTAGACTGGTATCTGACACGGTCATGCCCCAATCAAAGGCTACAGTTCCCGCATCTGAACGTTGACCATTCTTTCCAACTGCCACAACCTTGAGTTCCTGAGTGGTTCCTTCAGCACTTGCTGAACGGCTAACTTTTGGTAGATAGACGGTTGTCGCAGAAGACCCTGTTAAGAGACGCCAGTTGTCGCCATCTTTTTCATAGACTTCATAATAATCCGCATCTGCTACCCCTTTAAAATTGAGGACTGCTTCTGCTTCTTGCGCATTTTGTAGGCGTTTTGCTCGAACGGATACTTCTGCTGGAGTAGCTGGTTTCTCTTGGTTCGACGTAATCGACAATTGGCCGAGATTAAATTTGTAGTCTTTGACATCCGTATCATGGTCAAAGAACATCTTCACAGCATAAATGGTCTTGCCAGCCAAACTTCCCAAATCAAAGGTTTGAGTAGACCAATCCGCACTCGGTGTCAATTCTTTCCATTCGTATTCAGAGTAGTCTTCTTTTGTGGCAACAGCTACCCAGGCAGCTGCTCCGACCCCACCTTTATGACTGACGCTTAATTTTGTCGTTTCTGTCACAGGAATCTTGGTCGAATAGAGCATGACATTTTGACTGCTATTGGCTTTTAAATCTCCTTCAAAGGCTAGAGAATTTCCTCCATTGTAGGCTTGATCAAAATCATAGCGACCTTTCAATGGCGCACTATCCTCACTATGCTCTACCCACCAACGCCAGGTTGGAAGGTAGCCAGAAACAGAACGGTAGTTCCACTCCCCTTCTTTAGAAATCTTGCCATCCACAAACCAGTGTTTTCCGTGTCCAGTATTGAAGGAAGTATTGAAATTTTCACTTGTAATAGGAGTTTTGTCCACTACTAGATTGGACATACCGTACCAAGATTGGTCTGCTGGTTTTCCTTTAGTCGGATCTCCTTGGAAACCTGTCCAGAATAGATCTTCATGGGTATGGTAACCTTCTCCAGTCTTTCCTAGCCCTGTAATCGTATCTGGCGCATAAAGACCAAGAGATAGACGCAACTTGCCATGTTCATCTAAAATGGCATTCCAGTCTACATTAGTCTTATAAGAGCCTCCTTTTTGGAGCTCGAGTCCAGCTAGAACATCATAAGGATTCCGATGAATCCATTTAGCTGTACTGATGGAATAATCAACTTCTGATTTGCCCCAGTTAAAGTTAGCAAAGAAGGTATCCACTGGATTTTCCCCATTTTCTGGCTGCATGAAATTGTAGTTGTATTCTCCCAGCGCATTCTCATGGTAACGGCCATATTCATAGGTCATAGCATCATACCAAGAATACTTAATCGGATAATTCAGACTCTTCGCATATTCCTTGGAATAAAGAAGAAAATCTCTCAATTTTGGACCCAATGGTTCTACAAGATTTCCGGTTGTTTCTTGGTTGATAAAGTAACCATCAAAGCCATAGTACTTGGCAAGTTCAACTAATTTACGGGCGATCGGGAAAGTTTTAGAGCCTTCACTATCTTCTTTCAAGGTTTCTGCAAAATGTTCTTGATCCTTGATGCTGCTAGACCAGTTATAAAAGATTGTCCCATAAATAGGAACCCCATTTCGGTGGGCAGCATCGATCACATCTGCTGATGGAACCAGCCCTTCCCAAAAGACCATGGAATCCAAATATTGCCAGTAATCAAAAGCATAGGCCTTAAATTCTTCCCCGCCGACAGACGCATGATCCTTGGCTTTGGAGTTCATATTTGACAGTGCTTGGATCTTCGCTTCAGGGTTGGCTTGTTCATTAATTTGTTTTCCTTGGAAACGACTCGCAAGTGGGACGCTTGCTCTGTTCATATCGTCATCCACTCGTTTTCCTGGTTCCCACTTCAAGAGATCGTCCCAGGTATCGAACTTAACTTCTTTGGGTCTTAATGGTTTTTCTTCATTGGTTGTTAAATCAGCCACTTTTTCAGCAGTAGCTTTCGGTTTTTCAGTCTCTGAAACAGCTGGATGATCTGTAGTCGTCGAACTAGCTTCTGTACTTGTAGGGCTAGCCTCTGGAGTGACCGCTTCTGTGGCCGGTTTTGCAGGATCAGCTGTAGGAAGTGCCGCATCTGCAGTATAGACACCAGCTTCTCTCACTAAATGATTGACGTCTTCGGTCGCTACTGAAGAGGTTTCTAAGGGTTGTTCACTAGTAGAAACCGTCTCATCTGCAGAGACAGCGCCTGTTCCTAAAAATGCTAACCCAATCAATGCGGAGCAAACTCCCACACTGAATTTTCGTATACTAAATCGTTCTTTCTTTTCAAATAGATGACCTTTCATCTTGACCTCCTTGTATGGTTTTTTTCTTTTTCTTGAGCGATTTCCATTGGCTCCTTTCTATACGACCTGTAATCGCTTTCATTTCGTTGTATTAGAAATCTCCAATCAAGGATAGGATACCCTAATCTATTTAGCACTGTCAATCAATTTTAGCAATTCCTATAATATGATGAGAAAGCCCTAAAAAAAGTACAAAAAAAGAGGAGGTTTCCCTCCTCTCATCATACGCATGAATTATTTAGCAATTTTTGCGAAGTATTCAAGAGTACGAACAAGTTGTGCAGTGTAAGACATTTCGTTGTCATACCATGAAACAACTTTAACCAATTGTTTACCGTCAACGTCAATAACTTTAGTTTGAGTTGCGTCAAACAATGATCCGTAAGACATACCTACAACGTCTGAAGAAACGATTGGATCTTCAGTGTAACCGTATGATTCGTTAGCTACTGCTTTCATAGCTGCATTTACTTCATCAACAGTAACGTTCTTTTCAAGAACAACTACCAATTCAGTAACTGATCCAGTTGGAACAGGAACACGTTGAGCAGCTCCGTCCAATTTACCGTTCAATTCAGGGATAACCAAACCGATTGCTTTAGCAGCACCAGTTGAGTTAGGAACGATGTTAGCAGCACCAGCGCGTGCACGACGAAGGTCACCTTTACGGTGTGGACCGTCAAGGATCATTTGGTCACCAGTGTAAGCGTGGATAGTAGTCATCAAACCTTCAACGATACCGAAGTTGTCATGAAGAGCTTTAGCCATTGGAGCCAAACAGTTTGTAGTACATGAAGCACCTGAGATAACTGTTTCAGTACCATCAAGAATATCGTGGTTAGTGTTAAATACGACTGTTTTAACATCTGATCCACCAGGAGCAGTGATAACAACTTTCTTAGCACCACCAGCATGCAAGTGTTTTTCAGCAGCTGCTTTAGTAGCAAAGAAACCAGTTGCTTCAAGAACGATTTCTACACCGTCGTTAGCCCAGTCGATTTGTTCTGGATCACGTTCAGCAGAAACTTTAACGAATTTACCGTTAACTTCAAATCCGCCTTCTTTAACTTCTACAGTACCGTCGAAACGACCTTGAGTTGTATCGTATTTCAACAAGTGTGCAAGCATAACTGGATCTGTAAGGTCGTTGATGCGTGTAACTTCAACACCTTCTACGTTTTGGATACGACGGAAAGCAAGACGACCGATACGACCGAAACCGTTAATACCAACTTTAACTACCATTAGTGATTTCCTCCTTATGAAAATCAAATAAATATAATTTTGAGAGCAAGCTCTCCCTATTGTGAAAAGATTAACTTGAACGCTTTCAATTCAACCTTTCAACAGTCATATTATATAATTTTTTTCAGGAAAATGCAAATAGAAAAAGGCACTTACTTTCATAAGCACCTTAACTTAAAAACTTCTAATTAAGCTTCACCAGAATTTTTCTTGATGATTTCTTCTTGAACTGATTTAGGAACATCTTCATAGTGGTCGAATACCATCATGAATGTACCACGTCCTTGAGTTGCAGAACGAAGTGTTGTTGCATAACCGAACATTTCAGCAAGTGGAACATATGCACGAACGATTTGGCTGTTACCGTGTGCTTCCATACCATCAACACGTCCACGACGAGCTGTAACGTGACCCATAACATCACCAAGGTTTTCTTCAGGAACAGTGATTGTTACAAGCATCATTGGTTCAAGGATAGTTGGTTGTGCAGTCTTAGCAGCTTCTTTAAGTGCAAGAGATGCAGCGATCTTGAAGGCAGTTTCAGATGAATCGACATCGTGGTATGAACCATCGTAAAGCTTAGCTTTGATGTCAACCATTGGGTATCCAGCAAGGACACCGTTAGCCATAGATTCTTCCAATCCTTTTTCTACTGCAGGGATGAATTCACGTGGAACCACACCACCGACGATAGCATTTTCGAATTCGAATCCTTTACCTTCTTCGTTTGGAGTAAATTCAATCCAAACATCACCAAACTGACCTTTACCACCAGATTGACGTTTGAAGAATCCACGTGCTTGTGTAGAAGCGCGGAATGTTTCACGGTAAGATACTTGAGGAGCACCTACGTTTGCTTCAACTTTGTGTTCACGTTTCAAACGGTCAACAAGGACATCAAGGTGAAGTTCACCCATACCAGAGATAACTGTTTCACCAGTTTCAGGGTTAGTTTCAACACGGAATGTTGGATCTTCTTCAGCAAGTTTTTGAAGACCGATACCCATCTTATCTTGGTCAGCTTTAGTCTTAGGCTCAACCATCAATTGGATAACTGGTTCTGGAACTTCGATTGACTCAAGAATAACTTTAGCTTTTTCATCAGTCAATGAGTCACCAGTTGTAGTATCTTTCAAACCGATAGCAGCAGCGATATCACCAGCGTATACTTGTTCAATTTCTTGACGGCTGTTAGCGTGCATTTGAAGGATACGTCCGATACGTTCACGTTTACCTTTAGAAGTGTTCAATACGTATGAACCTGAGTTCAAGACACCTGAGTAAACACGGAAGAATGTCAAACGACCTACGAATGGGTCAGTCATGATCTTGAAGGCAAGAGCTGCAAATGGCTCTTCATCAGATGCTGGACGAGTTTCTTCTTCGTCTGTATCTGGGTTGATACCTTTAATTGCAGGGATATCAAGTGGGCTTGGAAGGTAATCGATAACCGCATCAAGCATCAATTGAACACCTTTGTTCTTGAAGGCAGAACCACAAAGAACTGGGAAGAATTCAACGTTGATTGTTGCACGACGGATAGCTGCTTTCAATTCCTCGTTAGTGATTTCTTCACCTTCAAGGTATTTCATCATCAAATCTTCGTCAGTTTCAGCAACTGCTTCGATCAATTTTTCACGGTATTCGTTTGCTTGATCAACGTAATCAGCTGGAATATCTTCTTCAAGAATATCTGTACCAAGGTCATTAGTATAGATTTCAGCTTTCATTTTAATCAAGTCAATGATACCACGGAAATCATCTTCAGCACCAATTGGCAATTGGATTGGGTGTGCGTTTGCTTGAAGACGATCGTGAAGTGTGCTTACTGAGTAAAGGAAGTCTGCACCGATTTTATCCATTTTGTTGGCAAATACGATACGTGGAACACCATACTCAGTTGCTTGACGCCAAACTGTTTCAGTTTGAGGTTCTACACCTGATTGTGAGTCAAGAACGGTTACGGCACCATCCAATACACGAAGAGAACGTTGTACTTCGATTGTGAAGTCCACGTGTCCTGGTGTATCGATAAAGTTTAATTGGTAAGTTTCACCGTCTTTGGCCTGATAATTTAAGGTTACACTTTGCGCTTTAATGGTAATGCCACGCTCACGCTCAAGATCCATGGAATCCAATACCTGCGCTTCCATTTCACGATCAGAAAGCCCCCCACAGGTCTGAATTAATCGGTCAGAAAGGGTCGATTTACCGTGGTCAATATGGGCAATAATAGAAAAGTTGCGAATATTCTTCATAAATAGATTAGTTTTCTCAAAAATCATTAAATTTAACTGGCGGATTGTACCTGAAAAGCGCGGAAATCGCTAGGGATGAAAGGGAAAAGTGCGGTCAAATTTTCAAACCTTTTAGATAAAACAAAACCCCGAATTACTTCGGGGTTTCTTTTTTCATTCAAACTGAAATTATAGGCTTTCAGTGAAAGTACGAGTAATAACGTCGCGTTGTTGTTCTGGTGTTAAAGAGTTGAAACGTACTGCGTAACCAGAAACACGGATAGTTAATTGTGGGTATTTATCCGGGTTGGTTACTGCATCTTCTAAAGTTTCACGACGTA
>OGKK01000801.1_pt1 | contig 10130 bp, 11 predicted proteins | sample 1572401 | NCBI WGS metagenome assembly OGKK01 (sample SAMEA2582155, study PRJEB24529) | metagenome | biome: Human gut stool | place: China | collected 2011 | reverse complement strand
GCAAAGGTAAGAACTTTTACGATAAAGGGCAAGGTATAAACGCGGAGCCGCTTACCTATCGTTCCACAAGAATTATTATATTTTAATCCTGAGGAAACTTCTTTACAATAGTTTCATAAACAACAATGCCACTTCACACACCTTTTAGTGCGCAAAGTGGCATTAATTATAAGACGTTGAACGAGCAGTAACCCGTTGTATCTCTGTAGCCTTCTGTTGTCTCTATTCTCATTTTCTTCCCAATGCGATATGTCCCTTTCGTATATTTCTGACGTACATTGCCCAGATCAATTTGAAATTTTCTGGCAGTGTTTGGTCGGATGCCAAGACCTATCTCTATAAAGGCAGCATTCTTCAATGGAATCTTTTTCCAACCTTTATTTTCCTTCTCGATAAAGTAGTCATAACCAACGATACAAGTCCATGGTGAATTGTTGGTTATAGTCAACGTAACAACTTGAGGTTTACCCGTAAAATGCGTCTGCGAGAGTTCCAATCCAAGGTTTCCTTGTACAGAGTTGTCCTCTTTTGCAGTTTTGGTCTCTTGCTCGGATTTATTCTCTTGCACATTACTAGTTAAAGCACTTGCTTCCGTTACTTGACTATTACTTTTATCCCCAACAGAGCAAGAAAGAAACAATAAACATGCAATCATGCATCCTAGCAAAAAAATAAAATTAATTTTCATACTCATTATTTTTTATGTTAGACAAAAATGAAAATTACAAAGGTCACTATCACTAACCTATTTTGTTTTGGCTTTATTATTAACAGTTTCTTCATAAACAATCATCTATTAAAATCCTGACTACTACTACTATTGCTTCCACTTCCAAAAGAACCAAAACCATTCCCACTTGAAGAAGAACGTGTATTTGAATTGCCTTTTTTATTGGACAGTAGTGAATTATGATAAATCGAGTTACTTCATTAAAATTGATTTATTATTGTAGCCATAGCCGATAATCTTGACATCTACTTTTGAATGGATTAAAGTTGGTGAACCTTGTATCTTGTATTGGAAGTAGATTGTATCTATTTTCTCTGTTGTGGCTATTTTGAGAGTTTTAACTTGATTGAATGTTTCCATTGTTGTCTTTTTGAATTTTTTATTGTCGCAAATAACCACTCTTTTTTTTACAATATATCCTCGTTGGTCTGTCTTGTATTCAATAGCAACGTATGCCTCCAAATTATTTTTTTGAAACTCAATAGGATATTTACATTTTCTTTTCAATTCGTTTATAAACAACTCTTTATTTCTATAGTCAGGATTACCTGTGCTTACTTGGCATACATCAAATAGTTGCGGAGATGTTCCCACAAGAGACACATTAGTATTGGAGTTGCATGAACCAAATACTACCAAAACTGTCAATAATATAATACCCACTAATTCCTTCATCTTTATTCTATATGATTTTATCTATGACTCCACTTTAAAAGTGGATTAAATTTGAATTAAACATATGCCTTGGAAAGCCTTTATGCAATCCTCGGCATTAACTAACTCTGACAACGTAGAACACACCTTGCCTTGCTCTGTAAAAGCATAAGTTGAATAGCGGTTGCCGCCTCTTCCATTTGAGATCACAATTTGTGACCTCAAACATTCTTCTCTACTCAATTCAAAACGAAAATCATCGGGAAATCGCTCTATGTTACGTTTTACAGCTTGATTTAACACCCTGGTTTCCACTCCATAAAGTTCTGCCAAGTCTCTGTCTATCATAATTTGATTCCCATCATTTTAAGATAGTCTGATAACGTTCCCATACCTACAGACTTCCTGTATTCGTCAACTTTCTCAGGATTCTCCAGCTTGTAAAGATGCCATTTGCCGTCCTTGTCTTCTTCCAATTGGGTGCCATATCGCTGTGGACGACCTTCGAAAAGGCAGATACGGTCTTCCATCATCGCCACATTCTCACGAGGAATATCGCCTCTCTCTGCAGCCTTTAGGAACAATGGCAGATATTTCCTTTGCATCTCGACCGATGAATGCTGAACAACAAGCCAATAAGCTCTACATGCATCACCAACCTTGTCCTTACCGACAAATCCACGTGAATCAAGGATTTTAAAAATCTTCTGTTGGTTGACGCTGTCAATCGTAGCCATTACGGAAAAAATGGAATCTATCTTTGCCTTGTTTTGTGGCTGCTGTCTTGATGTCATCCTCCATTCCTGTCGAATGGCTTGGTCATCCTTTGCTATTTCGAGCAGTTGATTGCGGAGAGGAATATCGTAGTTGGCTTCTTTCCTTGTCTGACGCTCATGCATCGCATTCATGATTTCATTCCATCGCACATCATCATGAATAGGGAGCAGATCTTTGTCAGTTTCTATGTTCAGACTATACCATTCTGGTTCAGCTTTCATTCTCTCCTCAAGAAACCAGAACGCAGCATCTTTATGACCTGCCAGTGATGCCACACATGCAGCATTATAGAGATGCTGGCCGCGAACGTAGTTCTTAAAATCAAATGCATGGGTGAAGTATCGTTCAGCTTCTTGATAATTCTGCTGCATGTAGGATGAATCAGCTTTTGATATTAGACTATTGTACTTCCGACTTTCCTCCACATCAGGTAAAGTACCAGTCTGCATCACTCTGATGCTCTTGTTCTTGAAATTCTCCAAAGATATAGCTACAGACTGCATATTATGCATATCAGTTACATCCCAATGATAAACACCTTTCTCTGGCCATTTCTTAGATTCTGTCTGCATGACATACATTATTCCCAGTATTGTCTTACCAGCCTTATTTATTCTGTCAACACAAACAAGTCGGTGTTGTCTTTTATTGAAATATAGATTTCGCCAAATGTTTTCAACATCATTCTTTGGTAGCTTCCACAAAGTAGTCCTGGTTACAGTCAACACTCCATCCTTGCTGATCTCATAATCAGGAACCTCACAGCTGTTCACTCCTTCAAATACATACATATTATCATCAACAGTGCGTAAACCATTCACAGGAAATGGTACATCCTTGGTTATTGCCCTAATGTATTTTGTGTATTCAGTCTGATTTTTTGTAGAGCATGATGTCATAAGCACAACTGCTCCCAATATAAAAATACTTTTCTTCATTTCATCTGTCATATTTATATTCATTTTTCCAAAATCACAAATTGTGACTTTGAACATTACCATATTTAACAGCATTCAAAGGTAATGCTTTTAGCCTTTAAACTACTATCACACAGCCCCTTTCTTTGAAAAGAACGTAAAATTAATAGTATTATTGCGGTGATTGCACTTTTATTAATCGCTTCACTCGTTGTATGGTATTTACCCCTTAACCACTCAACTTTGCCACATCCCGAACGGAATATCCCTTGCGGAGCAGACTTATTACTTCCCTATATTCGACTTTCATCTGTTCTTCCGTTTTTACAGAGCCTACCTTGCGCCCGAGTTTTCCACCTTTCTCTATATACCGCTTCCTTCCTGACTGCAATCGGAATGAGGTATTATCACGTCCAATTGCGCACAGGTTGAAAGCGTGGCTATCATTATCGGGGCAAAGAGGGATGGATGCCCTTCATCGTCCAATAATATAAGTTGTCCTTTTGTCATTTCGTTTGTCGTTTGATGTCTTCTACTTCTTTAGCCTTAGCGTCGAGTTCTGTGAGAGATCGCCATGTGTCCATCGAGAGCACCGCTTCCTCTTTGGTGATGTCACCTCCAGTAAGTGCACGGATCTGTGCATTCATGGCAGTCCGTAGCACCTCGCCGATGGGCGGTGCGTAGCCCAGGAGGTCTTCAGAAGAACTGGATATCGGCTGCAGGAAGTGCGGAAACAGTCGGGCGAAGTAACGCTTCAGCGACGAGAACCAATAGAAGGCGTTGAGCAAAAGCGGTGTTGTCAGGTGTCGCGACTTGACCTTTGGGTACAGAAGCGTGGCGAGGTGGTTAAGCAAAGCCTCGTTCTTGGTGTGAAGAAAGCCCTGATAGTAGTTGTCTGCAGATATGAACGTCGAGAACGGCACGCCCTGAAAGTCGGCGGCGATGGCTCGTGCTTTGCCGAATGTCCTTATTCTTATTGGGTATGGTGGAAATGATTTGAGAAAGTCAATGGCGGTGATGGCGCAGACGAACTGATGCAAAGTCAGCGTGGCTTGCTGCTTGCCGTGTTGGACGAGGTAAACGCTGCCGTCATGCGTCTTGCACAACACCCTTAGGTCTGCCCATTTGAACAGGCAGAGAGTGAGTATTTCTTCCATTGGCAAATCATGCGAGAGCTGACGGAAGAAAAAGAGGAGTTGGCTGTCTGATAATGACTGCCAATCCGTGGGCAGGGATAAATTGAAAAATGCTTCCATACTGCGAAAGAACGGAAGCATTTGGGTTGGGGAAAAGACAAGGGGGGAGGTTGTTATTGTATCTCCTCCTATATTATTTTGATTAAAACTTTATATGCTTCTTTTCTTTTCATCATTTTGTTAGGCATCTCACATTTATAGTCAGAAGGCACACCAAATTGTTGTATTCCTTTGTCAAATTTTAAATCAACCGATGACAAATGATTATAATACTTAGATTTCCATTTCAGAAGATACGCAATCTTGTTACTTAATACAGATGTATTATAGTTGCCGTTACTTTGTTTCACCCAACAAAAATTGTCTGTTTCACTAAGACATAATTCCATGCTTCCAAAATTTACATAGATTATTGGTGTAAGAGAATTGTTACATTCTTGTTTTTTGGCTTCTTTTACACCTCGTTTGAATTTTTCTGCCATATTGGAATCTATGAATATTGTATCATTATAGTCTGACATTTTACACAAACTATCTAAAGTTGCACAATCTAATTGTCTGTAAGATTCTATCTTGCCACAAAAATAGAAAGCGGTAATTTCATTGCCATTTTTATTGTCGCAACTTAGCATTGAGAAAAGTACAATGAATAGGACGAAAAGGTTTAAAGTCTTTGTCATTTTATCTTTTTAATGTTTTAGTAATTATAACGGAATTTTGCCATTTTTCTTGTGTTTTCAGAGGAGTATTTCAGAAGTAAAACATCTTGTTGCTTCCATGTTAATTCATAATTTGTTACACGAGAGAAGACTACTATCAATACCCGAAACGTTGTATTTGTTTCTTATTTCTGAGGTTTTTTATTCAATATATAAATTACGCCATCGTGTCTTATCATCATACAAACTTTATATGAGTCATCAAAAATTATTATGTCATCAACTGATGGATACCATATATCACTAAAATATTTAACGATATCATTATAGTCAAAACGGTCTATTGCATAAAAATAATCCCAACATACATAAAGATGTGTGGGCAACTGCCTCTTGCAAATTTCGGATATTAAACAAGACAAATCAAAATTTTTCTCTTCTGCGTTTGTGAAGTTTACCGGGATGCCCTTATCTTGAATAATGTCAAAGACTTGGTTTCGCTCTTGTTTCTCCATATTATATGCCGAACAAAACGAGGCAAAGACCTTATCACATTCTGCTTTGGAGAGTGTGACAACATTCATGGTCTGACTGCTGTGCTCCTTTTTGAAAAAATCGATTTTGAATTGTTCCATATATTTTGTTTTGCTTTCGCAAAAATACAATTATTTTGCGAAAGCGCATCTGATTTTCAGAAGAAATACCCTCCACTCTCTTTTTTATTTTTATATACATGGTCTTCAAAGTGTTTGGCGGTGTCAGATTGCTTCCATTCAGCGAATACGTTGCCCTTGGCTAAACGTATGCTGTTCACGATGTCGATGATGCTTGGTATCGGGTATTCACCGATGCGGAGGATAGAGAACTCAATGGCAGAGATGCGTTGGTAGAGGCGTATGTAGGAATGATTTAAGGAAGTCAAGGGCGGTGATGGCACAGACGAACTGGCGCAAGGTCAGCGTGGCTTGCTGCTTGTCGTGTTGGACGAGGTAAACGCTGCCGTACAAACGGCAACGCACGAGAATGTTTGCCCAATGACACAGGCATAGTGTTTGGATTTCCGCCATGGGCTTGTCGGTGGCAAGTTGGCGGAAGAAAAAGAGGAGATGTGGGTCGGACAAGTCCGCCCACGACTTGGGGAGAGATAAATTAAAAATGCTTCCATACTGCGAAAGTACGGAAGCATTTGGGTTGGGGAAAAGACAAGGGGTTATGAATGACAAATATCGTCATAATGGTATTTTGCATACAATTTGTCGAAATGGGATATATATTATATTTAGTGACATCGATCTCACTCAGTGAATATTTTTCTTTTATTTTGGGATGTAACGCGAATGTATTAACATAGATTTTTATGTATCTATCACGACTGCTTATTTTGGTCGTAACAAATTCCAAAAGATTGCATTGGCGTAAACGACACATATCATAAATATAAGTACCATTGTTGCCAGTCCTGCCAAAACAAGATGTATAGAATGGTGATTTAATAAAACCCTTTTTAGCAAGGATTGGAACAACATCCTTTATAAAAATGTCGTTGCGTATTTTAAGAGATTCTTTATCTGTAATTTGTTTGTAGAACATAGCCGCTAATTGTATGATTTTCTATCACGTTACACTACTTAAAGATAGTTGAATATAGGTAAAAGCTATCCATAACTATCGGTCAGACTATTCTTGTTGCCGGTCCAAAAACTTTGTATAATTTTCATTTTCTTATTTCTTTATATCAGGCAAGCGATTAGTTTCATTGTTGCTGATGTTTATATCTGCCTTTTTAGCTTTTTGCTTGCCGAAATTATAAGTCAATCCCACACGGAATGAGGTATTGTCATTGTTTATTCTGTTTCTAAAGACATAATCTTTATATTCAGTTCTGTTATTGCTCTTAGTACCACTAAAGATGTCTTGGGCTTGTATATTCAAAAGAAGTTTGTTCTTAATAATATCAATCTTGCATCCTAAGCCGACACAATCGATGTTTCCAGTGTGAAAGGATTCTTCTATTCCTGGAAGCACATGATAATAGTTCGCATAAAAGTTCAAAACTTTGTAACGGTAACTTAAATTGGCAGAAAAAGATGTATTCAGACTTCGCAAATCTTTGTCATCCAGCTCGTCAACGTAAGATTTTGCTTTAACGTAGGACATAGATACACTTGAATACAAATTGAATTTTCCAAATGAGAAATTATAACTAGCATCTGTACCAAAAGTATTAATGGTAAGACAATTCTTTGGAGAATACTTGGTGAACAAGTCATCCACTACCTGAGTCAGATTCTGTATGGCATCAGATGTGTGATAATAATACAGGTTAAAAGAGAAATTTCCTTTAAACACATAGTTAAACTCCAAATTGTCCATGACCGATGGTGTAAGTCTATCGTTACCTTCGGTGTATGTGTAGGTGTTACGAAAAACACGTGTAGGATTCATATCATTCATAGAAGGTCTGTCAATACGTTTGCTGTAGCTTAAGGCAAAGGAATGATTATCTGAAGGATTGTATGAGATTTCTGCAAATGGGAACCAGTGATCATATTTATTAGAAACGGACAGCCCTTCTAATGTTATTCCATCATCATTGGTGTGTTCATATCGTAAACCAGCTTTGGCGTAAAAAGAACCAAACATTCGATTGACATCTGCATAGAAGGCTGTTACCGTTTCTTTATATAAAAAACCATTTCTACTTCCAAACTCAGAGACGTTATTGGTCCTGAAATGGGAATATTTTCCACCTAACTCAAAATTTAGCCAAGTAAACGGAAGGTTTAAATCTGCGCTCAGGGTATTGACGATATAGCTATAATCATTATTGCTGTTCGAGAAGTTGTGTGCTGTACTCGAATCAAAATTCTGATTAATTTTGTCAATGACATGGATATAGTTGTAATTTACCGTTACTTTTTTGCCTAAGCTATCAAGTTTCCAGTCCACATAGGGGGAGATTGTCTCCAAACGGTATTTATCGTGATTCGACTCGGAATAAGAATTCGATGGACATGCGTCTGCATTGAAAGTCATCTGCCCCATTTGGTGAGCTTTACTGCGAGAATTATTTAATGTTGCAAAAAATCCCAAATTCAAATCGCCTAATTGGTAATTGCTATTTAGATTCTGACCTAGTATGTCATACCTATTTAAAGTATTGTCGGTCGTAAAGCGCATATAGTCAGGATAAGAATAAGTATTCTGTACTATTTGGCGGCGCTTTTCATTGGAATTATTTATTTTGTATTCAACAGAAAAATTGCCTGAGGAAAAAGACAGTCCAATTCCTTCTTCTGCGCTAAAGTGAGAGCGTTGTGTTAACACCGTGTGGACATTCCCATCAAACCCCACAGGCTTACTCTTTAGAATAATATTGATTACTCCGCAATTGCCTTCTGCATCAAATTCGGCAGAAGGATTGGTTACAAGTTCTATTTTGCTTACATTTTCAGATGGTAAGGTGCGTAGGTACATATCCAAATCTTTACCATCTAAGTTAATGCGATGACCATTAACCAAAACAACTACACCGTTTTTGCCAATAATCTTTATTTCATCACTTGTCGGATCTATACGAGGAATATTATGGAGCATATCTCGCATATTGAAACCACTGGCAAAGGGACTGTTTTGAACAAGATAAACAAGTTTGCCAGCTTTCTGGCTAAATAGTCTGCGCTGAGAGGTAATCATCACCTCATTCAGTGTGTGCTCCTTCACAGTCAACATGATATCGCCCAAATCAACATTGTTGTGTACGTCAATGGTGTCAGCTTTTAATATATCACCTAATTGTCTGTATCTGACGACAAACTTTCCTGACGGTAGAGAGAATGTAAACTTTCCTTGATTATCAGAAAAACCACTGGAGATAGTTTCTCCATCAAGATGACTTACTATTATTTCCGTGGCTTCCAACGGTAAAGAGCCTGCAGCTTTATCAAATAGTCTTCCTGTTAAATTCCATTCTTGAGCAAATGCCATATTATTCGAAATGGATAATGCTATAATAATTATAAACTTTAGTTTCATAATAATGCAATGAGTCCGCTTGAGAAAATTTTCTGCTATCCTTGCATGACTTGGTAACTATAGTTTTTAAAGCCTTAGCCATAGGAAAGAAAAACTCAAGTTTTCTCCTTTTTTAAATGTTATACATATTGCGGAGGTATACAGCCTCTTTCTTTCCATTTGCAAAAGTACTAAAAATGCAGATACGAAGAACTTTTATGTTGATATTTTAAACTGAATTAAACTTAATAACTGAAAACATTATTGCAATTCCTGTTATAGACGCTAATATTCCCCAACCACAAATATAGTTCATATTGTTTTGCTTTTATATTATAACTAAAGAACGACTGGCTATTGAATTTATTGCATTGAATTGCAGTATTAATCAGAAAACGCACAATAATATGTCTATCAATGCTTTTCCATTGTCTCCAAATCCGTGGATAAACAATAATCCACGGATTTCTATTCTTTGTCAATTCAATGAATTTCTTATATTCCATTGAAACCAGTAAGGGTCTCGTCTTTTTTTATTTCATACAAATACGTGTACCCTGTTGGAATATTATAATTTATAAATACACATTTTTTCTTATGTCTTATAGCCTTTGCGTAACTCGGAGATTTATCGTCAAATAATGTAGTCTTAAAACTATAGTACATTTTTTTTATTGGTGCGCCAAACACAAAGAGATATGTATGATTGTTAAAATCAAGTTTATTTGTATCAATAATGGCTTCTACTTTTATTGCATTGTTAATTAATTTCATATTTGACAAAAACTCTTCTTTTGTATTTGCAAATTTATAAGCATCTGGATAAAATGGAGTTTTAGGTATCGGAAGCTTGTAACAAGCACTATACTTAATATAATGCTTGTTACAAATAATAAAAGATAGTCCAAAGACTATTACTACAAAACATAATTTCATATAAAGCATCCTATCTTTTGCCATTTCTCTCTCTTCTTAATGGATTATTTGAAATGTTATTGCGTTCCTCAACGAAAACCTCACCGAAAGGTACATACTCGATATGCTGCACCACCTCGCCGTCAAGGTTGGTGATGTAACTACTGCTACCCAAATGGTCTGGGTGGTAGTAGAACTGCATCTTCTCGTATGCGTCGCCCTCTTGGAAGTTATTCTTTGCAGCTCTCGACAAAGCTCGTGCCTGCGC
>OGKK01000799.1_pt1 | contig 10180 bp, 9 predicted proteins | sample 1572401 | NCBI WGS metagenome assembly OGKK01 (sample SAMEA2582155, study PRJEB24529) | metagenome | biome: Human gut stool | place: China | collected 2011 | reverse complement strand
ACATATGGTCTAAACAAGAAAGGTACACCATATATTAATTATATTGATGGTAAACCTTTCCAATATTACTATCATCCTATGAGTAAACCTTGGAGAGATCATATCTCTAAAGTTATGATTGAAGCTATGGAAAATGGTGGCTTTGATGGTTGGCAAGGTGATACCATCGGTGATCGTACAATCAATGCATATTATGATGCAGATGGCGATGCTCATTATATGAGTGATTATTATGGTGACTTCATTGCTGATATGAAGAAACGTATGCCAGATAAATATGTAACTATTAATGACGTTAATGGTGAGCATATTGATAAAATGCTAAAATCCAATCAAGACGTTGTATATAATGAGTTATGGTCTTTCGGTCAATCTGCATTAGTTATTGATGGTCAATATAGATCTCAAACTGAATATGGTGATCTTAAAGCTCGTGTAGATGATGTACGTCGTAAGACTGGTAAATCTCTTATCGTTGGTGCATACATGCAAGGTCCTGACACTGAATGGAAAGATGGTAAACGTGTAGCTAAGAATGGCTCTGGTGAAGATTCTATCAATGATGGAACTTATAACACCTCTGCAGTATTATTAACTACAGCTACAATTGCAGCTGCAGGCGGTTATCATATGAGTTTAGCTGTATTGGCTAATAAAATGAATGAAGATGGTTGGGGTATTAGTGTTCTTGAAAAAGACTATTATCCTACACAAAGTCTTCGTACTGATTTATTAATTGCTCGTAAAGTATCTGACTACAATCAATTTATTACTGCATATGAAACAGTATTGCGTGGTAAAGGATTAGAAGATTCTGATGCCAATGTAGAAGTTACTAATAAATATGGTTTCAAACAAAACTGGGATAAGTATGGTACTAGAGGATTCCAAATCTGGACTTGGACTAAACAGGGTAAAGGATTCAGAACTATCCAAATGATTAACTTATCTGAAGTGGTATCTAATTGGAAGAATGAAGCTGGTTCTAAAGAAAACAAAACTCCTACATTCCAAGAAGATCTATTTGTTAAATATGAAGTTGGTACTGATAAAGAATTGGCTAATAGATTGGCTGATAAAGTATTCTTAACTTCTCCAGATGATTGGTCTAAATCTGCTATGGTTAAATGCCAAGTTAACGTAGAAGAAAAAGACAGTAAATATTATTTGAATATCGAAGTTCCTACATTAGATATTTGGAATATGATTTATATTGCTGAAGATTAATATATAAACGGAAGAGGGCATTAACTGTCCTCTTCCATATTTTTAATCATATATTATTATTGTGAATCAGATTTATATTATTTTAACAAAGAAAGGAACTGATTTAATGAAAAAAGAAGAACTAAGAAAGTTGTATTCTACAGTGTACTCTATTGAGTATCTATTGAATGTAGATATTGGCATTATAGCTAAAGATGTCCTAAAAGATGGAGTATATACCGCAAAATTAGATAATGAGTATACTGTAAGAATAGATCAAAATAGTATATCATTTATTGACCCAGATGGTGAATATAGTATTCAGATCAATACTAGAAATGCACTCTCTATTGTTAAGATCTTTGGAGAAGAAGAGTTAAAAACACTAACTGTTTGCTTCAAATATTTAGCTAAGAATTTAGAGCCTGTGGATATGGCTTCATCTGTATCAGCAGATCTTGCAAGTAATCGTATTAAAGATATCGTTAGATATTTATACTAGGAGGTATATCATGAATAATTTATATTATGGCGCATGGGACGAATTCAAACTGATCACTAATGATTTTCTTGATAGTGTAAAAGAAGATATCGAATATACACTAGATGGTAAGTCTGCAGGTGATGTAAAAGTTAAAGTTACTAAAGACACTAAATTAATTGAGTTTACTATCAATTCAATTAAATTTGAATTTAATAGAAGACTTGTAATTGGTGATCATTTCATGACAGTACTTAGAAGTAATCCTTATCCTTTATATATGATGGTTAATCTATTCCATCAAATGTATAGAGATAACATGTTTAAATCCATTGATGAAGAGAATAGAATTCATATTGCTAGAATGGCTGAAGCATTCTTATATCTTCGTGGATGGTTTGATGATCCAGAAATTGAGCAAATCGAAAATGCTGATTGGGAAAGAGAAACTAGAATTCGTAATAGAGAGAATAATGAATTCTGGGAAGAGTACTATGAAGCTAATCCTAACGATATTTAATGGAGGTAATTAAAAATGAGAGAACTTATTATCTGTTTATGTTTATTTGGTTGCTTTGGAGTAGCTAATGCATCTACTCCAGTTGAGCAACCTAAAGAGGTTAAAGTTGTTCATAATGATGATAGTGTAGCTCTACATAAAAAGATCTACAAACTAGAGCAACGTGTTGAACGTCTAGAAAAGTTATTATTAGAAAAGGAAGGTAAATAACTATGGGATTCATCGGTGAAGGTAATAATAAGCTAATCTGTTTCTTGATTCATTTAGAGAAGACAGATCCAGAAAGATTTATGGCTATTAAACGCAAAGCATATGGATATATTAGAGAGCATGCAGCTGATGTTACATATATGAATGCAAATATATCTGTAAGTGAAGCATTGAGCATTGTAGAATTTGTATATGGGATTATAAAGTTTATTATTGATAAACTTAGCAGTAAAGAAAAATCTCGTGATGAAGAGATTGCAGAATTCTTGTCTAAATATACTCGTATGGAATTATATGAATCTGTACGTAGAGTTGACTGTATGACTGCTAATGAAAAAATTGAACACTTAGCAAAGTACGATGATTAGGAGGAACATAATGACTGCTCCTACAGTGGAAGAGATTAAACAATATCTAAATAGTATCAAGGGTATGAAATATATCCTTGATATAACCTCTAGTATATTTGATGTATCTTATAAGAATTATGACTTTACAATCAGTAAAGGTGATAATTGTTGGGTAATAGGACGTAATAGATTTAATATCATTAAAGAAGTTGTATTTAATATGGATAAACTTGTTGAAACTATTAAGTCTATTATAGATGAACTAGATAACTTAGATAAAGCTAATGAATCAAAAATATTTGATATAGCTAGATCATATGGCTTTAAACTTATCCCAATTAGTAATAATAAGAAAGTGACAATTCTTAGACTGGAAGGGTTTACTGATTATAATGATATCATACTATATAATCCATATTCATTCGCTTGGGTTATTGAATGTACTTTCATGGAATTGGTTACTAAACCAATAAAGGATAGTTTGATCATTAGCGGTATACTTAGTATCATTAAGAAAAACATTCTTTCTAATCCATTGTCTACTGGTATTAGTAATATGCATGAAATAACTAATAATAAATATGTATCTATTCCAATCCGTAAGATTGAATTGGAGTTAGATGCATATGAATATGATTATACGACTGAGTTTGTTGATGACTCTGCTGTTATTACTGCTACATATAGTAACGATGTTAAATTAGTTATTATCAGAAATGAATTAAATGAATGGTCTCTTGCAGCGCATACTAATAATAGTGTTAAAACTTATAATCTAGAGTCAATTGTTGATGTAAGAGAATTACTATCTGAAATCAAATCTTGTAGTGATTGGAATAAACCTAAAGTGGTGAAAGAAGAGTCATTCTTTTCTTTACCAGATCAGAGTGATAAGAAAATGGATTTAAAACAAACAGCAAAATTAGATTTAGATTTCATCAATGACTATAAACTAATGAAATCAATTGAGAGATCGATCAATGATAACTTAGATGTCATTGCTAGTGCATTCTACAAATATACTAAAGATGATGCTTCAGCTGAATTCATCAATGATGATAATGCTAAAGTATTCTTCTTTGTAGAGCGAGAAGATTCTATTGAACTAAACTTCGAATTCGCTTTAGGTGAAGATGTATATAGTTATACATTCACTAGACGTGGTATTAGATTATTAGATAATTATGACAAACAAGCAGTTATGACATTAGCTAATCTTATTGAGCATACTGTTAAGATTTGGTTAAACAAATTCTCAACTAAAGATAACTTCTCTGAATTATCTGATAATCTATTATTTGCTACAGAGAATATTAAGATTATGATTGGTCTAATGGTTAGAACAATAGATATTTATACTTAATACTACATTTATATAATGTGTTGGCGGGGATAGTGAGAAATCACTATCCCTTCCTGTTTTATAGAAACAATAAGTGCACCAGAGGTTTAACCTCTAGTGCATTTTATTTTTTTTATTAATAATTAGATTCTACTAACTTAACCATTCCACCTTCGAGGGTAGCTAATGGGAAGTTCATATTCAAATTAGAGTTACGTGCAATACCAGTTTGGAAGTTGATATTCATATCTTCTAATAAGAATGGATCTGGTAAACTCATATTATCAATTTGCTCACCAGTCTTAATATTCATACAACGGAACTCTCTAGATTCTGTTTTTGGATCAAATACCACTACAGTTTTGATATCTGGATTGTGTTCCATAATCATACGATTTTGTTCTGGTGTAAACAACTCATCATTAGTCACCATAGGTTGATAGATATCCATACCACCTTGTTGTTGAACCATCAATGGTACATCTCCACTTTCTAATCTAGGTGGAATGAAACCAGTTTCAAGTTGTTGTCTTGGTGTATTGATAATATTTTCATATAAGCCCATGATAGCTGCTTCATCACTACCACTATTATCAAGTTTAAGTTCTTTAGTACGTTTAAGTTCCATATCATGACATTTAGAGATAACAGAGTTAAGCTCTTTGATAGCAGATAACTTAGTACTAGATAAAGAAGAGATAGTAGCGGAAATATCAGTTAGATATTGATATTTACCACGTATCTTAGATAATCGGATATCATTGAATTCTTGCTTTAATTCTCCTTGAAGACCATCGATTTGACCAATCATAATTTTAATCAAATCATTGGTTTCTTCATAAGAATCAATGTATGGTTTATTGGTAACGATTTCTTCAGCATCACCACCTACATTGATTTCATCATTGTCTTTATTTTTTCTTGGTCTACCACGTTTTCGTGGTTTGATCAAAGTATCTTCATCGATTGGTCTATTCTCAACCACAATTTTTTTACCTTGACCTGTTGCAAATTTATTAAATATGGATGAACCACTAAAACTAGGTTTAGTCACTGGCTCTTCTACGGTAATATTACCTTCCATAATAGCTTCAGTATATTGCATAATAAATCCCTCCTTTATGGGTTATTTTAAAGTTCTATGTATATATTCTTATAATGCCTAAAAACGTCGAATTATAAAAAATTAAACTCCCAGTTACATTAAAGTAGGTATAAATACGAAGGAGGATTTAAATATGGCTAACATCTTAAACATATTTAACCAGTTCCCAAAAGACTACAATTTAACGATTTTGCAAACATTCTTTGCAAAACCATATAAACAAGAAAACGGTAAGTGGACTAAACCATCTTTGAGTTTAGTTGCTAAAGATAATAATACAGGTAAGAAACACGTATGTGAAATTGAAGATCCAGAGTATATTTGGTTTGTAGCAAAAGAACCAGATAAGCTTACTCATCATTATGACTTCTTACCAAAGAATGAATTAGAAGCTATTCAGTGTCCTAATAGAGAATTAGAGAAATGTATAGCTCAAACAACTGGTAATATGAAATTCTTTACGAATAATATTGCTAATGGTGAATATAGAGAGAATGCTAAGTTACATACTTTGAATCAAGTATTCTTCTCTGACCAAAATATTGAAGACCATTACAGATTCTGGTTTAATCGTTTATTCAAGAATGATATACAATCTGTAACTAAAGCATATCTAGATATCGAAGTTGATATTTCTGATATTGCTGGTGATTTCCCAGAGCCAGGTGAAGCTCCAGTTAATGCTGTAACTTATATTAACAATGGAGTTATTAATACATACATTCTTAGAGATCCTAGAAATCCATTGGTTCAAGAATTTGAAAACCAAGTGGCTAGTGGTCAAATAGAACGTGAACTAAGAGAACTTATTAAGTTTGCTATTGGTGATGAAGAAAGACAACGTAAGTTTAATATCTATGGATATAAGTTTAATGTAAAATTCTTCGACCAAGAGATACAATTACTAGGTTCCTTATTTAGACAAATCAATAATGAAGAACCTGACTTCTTGTTAGCATGGAACATGGCGTTCGATATTCCATATATAATTCAACGTATTCGTAATCTAGGATATCGTCCAGAAAGTATCATGTGTCATCCAGACTTTAAGATTAATCCTAAAGCGGAATACTTCATTGATACACGTATGGAAAACAACTATGCAGAACGTGGTGATTATGCATATATCTCTTCTTATACAGTATACTTAGACCAAATGATTCAATTTGCATCTCGGCGTAAAGGTCAATCTGCATTTGCATCATTTAAGTTGAATGATATTGGTGCTCAAATCTGTGGTGTACAAAAGTTAAACTATCATCATATTACTACAGACTTAGCTAAGTTACCATTCTTAGACTTTAAGACATTTGTATTCTACAACATCGTCGACGTATTAGTCCAAGTATGTATTGAAGAATCTACAGATGATATTGGATATATCTATAACTCTAGTGTATTGAATAATACTAGATTCTCTAAAGTACATAGACAAACTATCTATCTACGTAATAAGCAAATTGACTTCTATTTTAACTTAGGACTCGTTGTAGGTAATAATATTAATAAGACTAGAGAGAAACCATCTGAGAAGTTTGACGGTGCATTTGTAGCTGACCCTAATTTAGTTAATGATTCAGTTAAGTTAAAGATTAATGGTATTCCAGTTTTCTTATGTGATAACTTAGTTGACTTTGACTTTAGCTCTCTATATCCAAGTATCAATCGTGAATTCAATTTAAGTTCTCCATCTGAGATTGGTAAGATTGAATTTGAAGATGATAAAGATGCAAGCTCTGCAATCATTGAAGATATTGTAACTCAAGACCATTTGACTATTGGTCATAGATGGTTTGGTTTACCTAACTATAGTGAATTAGTAGATCAAGTATCTACATTATTTGCATCTGGTAGATTGTCTACTGAGAATGAGTTCAAAGTATATAATAAAGGCGAGTTAGTTAAGCCATTAGAAGTTGAATATAATGAATGTGTGCCAGCTATAACTAGATTTGGTAGTATGAATATGAATGCAATCTATGGTGAACGACAAATGCCAGGGGGATTATAATGGTTATACAATTTCAACTATCACAATCTGATATCGAAAGCTTACTTTCTATAAGTAAGCTTTTGAAATGTGATAAGATTCTATATGATAGAAATTATATCAATTCGATTATTGGTGTAGGTCCAGAAAGATCATACTTTCAGACTACAAGTTATATGATTGATCTAGACCCAAGTATTAATAACCTATTAATTAATTCATTAGATTTAAAGAATCTAAGTAAGGCTACTGATGGAGCCGATATAACTAAGACTAATGTGCCAGTATTCGATTGGGATACATTATATATTAAGTCTTGTATGGATAGCCTAAGAGAATATCAAGTTGATAGTCATATTATAGCTAGAGATGATATCTTCCATGAAAGTAATTGTTATTCTGAACTTATGGCTGGTAGTGCATCTACAGGAGCTTGTAGAATTAATGTAGATAAATATCTTATTGATATTCCGAAATCTGCTATGCCGACATTAAAGTCTGACCATGTAGAGGCTATAGTATATGAAGTTCCTAATAGAAACTTTAACGTTCTTAGATTTAAGATAACTAAACGTAATGGTATCATTGTTAATCAGTCAATGTTATTCTTACCTTACTAAAGAGTTTGGCTATAGAGAATCAATCTCTATAGCCAGATTCGTTTATTTAGCATACGGAAAACATTTAAATAATCAAAGGAGGAACGATAATGGCTGAAGATAAAAACGTAAAACAGCAAGAAGGTCTACTAAGTAGTATCCGCAAAGGTCTTGCTAATTTATACGGTCGTACATATTACACACCACCAGATGGTGATAGTGAATTAACTCATCTTACCGATAGAATCAATGACTCTATGGGTAAGATTATCAATGATATTAACTATTCTACAGGATTATCATCTATTAGTACTCTCTACGCTAAAGCAATTGATTATCAAAACGATTCAAAAGTAGTAGATGGGTTTGATAACCTATTTAAAGATATGGCTAACGATGGAAGTGTATATAATGTATTCTTCAATAATCGTAGCTTACGTTTATTTGATGCTGAGATTGATATGATCTGTAAATATATGCCTATGCTTGAAGATGCATTGGGTGTATTATGTGATAATGTAATCTCATCTGACCACTTCTCTAAAGACTTTATCTTCATCTCTGATGAGAATGTATCTGTAGAGAATAATAAAGAAATCTTCTATAATAATATCAAGGTACTTAAAGATAAGTATGACCTACTTATCAAATTCCAAGATATTATTTATAATACCTCTAAGTATGGTGAACGATTCTACTATATCGTACCATATGAAAGAGCTATTAAGAAGTTATTAGATAACCCAGAGAATAAATTTGTAACTTCACATGAAGCTATGAGTTTAACTGAGTCTGGTATTCTTAAACAAACCCCAGCTTTAAAAGAAAGTGGAGATGTATTTGTTAATACTATTAACAAAAAAGAACAATCTTTAGATGTTGAGTTTACATTCAATATGAGTAATTCTCTATCTAAAGAGATTGTAGCACATGAAGCTGCAGCTAATAGACTTAAATATATTAAAGAGTCTGCTCTAAACTTCAATGAAGCTACAACAAGTACAGTATCTCTAGTAGCTAATGATAAATTAGATGCTAGTCCATTCTATGATGATACTACAAGCAATGGTTTAGTTTTAGCTACTGATAATAGATTCAATACTAAAGAAGACTGGGGATTGAATGGTTGTGTATTCAAAGAACTCAACCGTTATAAAATCATTCCAGTTAAGATTGAAGATCTTATCTTAGGTTATGCTTATCTTGAAAACGATAGTGTATTTGGGTTAGATGATGACTTCCCAGTAAGTGATACAACTACACCAGTTAATGCTATGGGTATTAATGTAGCAACAGACCTAGAAGCTACAAAGAACTCTGCTGTTATCTCTGATAGCATTGTTAAGACTGTAGCAAGTAAGCTATCTGCTGCTATTGATAATAAGTTCATTAAGCTTAATAAAGACTTATCTAAAGAAATCTATACTGTATTAAAACATGATCTTCAAGCTGGAAGAAAGAATAAATATAATGTAACTTTCTTACCACCTGATGATGTAGTTCATTGCTATTATAAACTAGATCCTGATACATATCGTGGTATCTCTGACTTATATAAAGCTATGATACCAGCTAAGTTATTTATCGGTCTATATATTACCAATACTATTGGTGCAATGACTCGTGCACAAGATCGTCGTGTATACTATGTAAAACAATCTGGTATTGATACAAATATCTCTAAGATTCTATTAACTACTATTGACCAATTGAAACGTCAAAACTTCAATATCCGTCAATTAGAATCTATGAAGAACGTATTAAATATCTTAGGTCGATTCAATGACTTTGTTATTCCAACTGATAATAGTGGTAATGCTCCAGTACAATTTGAAGTTATGCAAGGTCAACAAATTGATCCACAAACTGACTTGATGGAAAAACTCCAATCTATGGCAGTTAATAGTACCGATGTACCATTTGAAATTGTACAAGCAAGACAATCTATGGACTATGCTATTCAAGCATCTATGTCCAATAGTAGATTCTTAAAGAAGATCTATAATAGACAAACTATAGCTAATAGATTCTTATCATCTATTATGACTAAACTCTATAGAGGTGAGTTTAATAATCCAACAGCTGTTATTAAAGTTAACTTACCAACACCGATGTTCTTGAATCTAACTAATACTAACCAAATCATTCAAAATGCTAATGATGTAGCACAAGCTGCAATGGAAGCATTCTCTGATGATTTAGATGATAACGCTAAACAAATCTTCTTCAATAACTTGAAAGGTAAGATGCTTGAAAGTTATATTGATATGGAAATGATTATGCGTGTTAAAGAAGCAACTAAGATTGAATATGCTGCTAATCAACAAGATGATCAGGGTGGAGATTCTAGTTACTAAAGCAACAAAATACGGTCATA
>OGKK01000795.1_pt1 | contig 10245 bp, 11 predicted proteins | sample 1572401 | NCBI WGS metagenome assembly OGKK01 (sample SAMEA2582155, study PRJEB24529) | metagenome | biome: Human gut stool | place: China | collected 2011 | reverse complement strand
TCTTTTGAGGGTGCAAAGGTACGGCTTCTATGAGGAATATGCAATACCTAAAAATTGTGATTTACGGTCCTCTTAAATGTAAGTATATTTTATTCGGAGTGTTGTTGTGGGAAAGCAGTTGCACTGGAACTGGATATTCCAAACAGATGCTCTTACCTATGTGTATCAGTTGAAGTCGAGAGGGCAGGAGGCCGTAGATTCCAAGTTTCCTAACGGTCTGCCCCATTCAACGCTTGTGACCGACAGAAAGCAAACTTATTTCAAGATGAATGTCAAGGATCATCAAGTCTGTCTGGCTCACCTGTTAAGAAATGCCGAATATCTTAACGAGCTAGATGCAAAGCAGGACTGGTCTCGAAGGTTTATCCATCTGTTAGCGCACGCCATCGAACGAGGGGTGAGAAAGATAAAGATAAAGCAGAAAGTCAGCGGATGCTTCCGTACCGATGAAGGTGCCGATGATTTTGCCAAGCTACATTCTATAGCGGAAACAGCCATGAAGAATGGAAACTCTAAATTCAATGCTATACTTGCTGTCGTACAACAGTAAGGTAACTACTTATGCCCTGGGGGGTGCTGGTAGTTACCAGATAAAGCCACAGACACCACAGATATAAAAAACTCACCAAACACTTAATTTAAGATATTAGACAGAATTTTATGTTAAAAATTTGGTGATTAGAAAGAAAACTCGTATTTTTGCAACACATATATTAATATTGATAGATATGGAGAAGAAACAAATCATAGAAGCAATGCACAATAGATTGCATGAGATTGATCCTCATGCAAAAGCCATCTTGTTTGGTTCCCGCGCTAGAGGTACAGAACATGAAGGAAGTGATTGGGATGTATTGATTCTTCTAGACAAACCAAAAGTTACGCTTCAAGATTACGATAAGTATTCTTATCCACTAAGAGAATTAGGCTGGGATATTGATGAAATCATCAACCCTGTACTCTTCTCCCAAAAAGAATGGGAGGAGAACCATTATACCTTATTCAATCATAACGTAAATAAGGAAGGAATTGCAATATGATAAAGGGACAACTTACAGACACTGACAGAACCGAGATTGTAAAGTACAGAATAGAAAAAGCCTACCGTACTTACCAAGAAGCTGTCGGTTCTATAAAAAATGGTTATGTCGAAACATCAGCCAATCGTTTATACTATGCAGCTTACTATGCTGTTTCTGCTTTACTCATTTCTTATAAGTATGAAGCTAGTACTCATAATGGCGTAATCCAAATGTTTGGAAAAGTCTTTTTGAAAAACAACCTCATTGACAAAAAGTATGGCAAGACTTTCAATCAGCTTTTCTCCTTACGATTAACTGGCGACTATGAAGACCGTCATATTCTTGATTTGGAAACAGAGGTACTTCCATTGGTTGAGCCAGCTAAGGAACTAATAGATTTAGTGTCAGAAATGGCTAAAAAGCAATTAAAAGAATTACCATTATAGAAACATCCTTCAGTAATTTCATTGAACATTCAAAGTATCAAAGAGTTTTGCTGAAGGATGTTTTCAATAACAAACTATTTATTTTGTCTCATTATCCAATATCCCCAACAATCAGCAATCAACTTGACCAATGTTTTTATGAATAACGTAAAGAACAATGAACAAATTGCAGTCAGCAAATAGACCCGAACTGACTGAATTCCTGATGTTTCAACAAATTGACAATAAGTCTTCAAGCCTTTAAAAGAAATTTGTTCTATCTTCTTGGAATCAGTATAACCAAATCCACTCATTGTTGTATAATCAGGTTGTGGATTAATTCCTATAAATCTCGTTGCACCTCCAAAATCAATCTCCAACTCATGTATTTCTCCTGAGTTTAAATTCATGCCTTCTGTATTCAGCTTAAAGTCATAATAGCATTGTTACAAAAACTACTGCACAACAACTGGCTTACGAGCGCACAACACGTGGCAGACAACCGCACAACAGCTGATGTGCGATTGCATAACAGCTGTTGTGCGGCTGACGATCCTATCTCTTACGACAATTTATCCTATCTCTTCAAACAACTATTTCTGTCTTTTCAAACAACCAATCACAGTATTTCCAAATTCTATCTGTATTTCTTTCCTCTTTTCTTCTTGATTCTCAGAATAATTATTTATCTTTGCGACATCAACCAGACAATAACGGGTGATAACAAGGACATATTATTCTTGCTTACATAATACTGAGAAAACGATGGCTATAAAATATGAAATACATTATCTTCCCAATGCTGGAGGAAACGAAGAGACACGCCGATTCGCCCATATCTTTGAGCAACCTGCGATGACAGACAAACAGATGATAGAACGAATAGCCCAACATAGCTGTTTGGGAAAGGGAGAAGTGGCTACAGTCTTCATGCAACTGCGTGACATTATCGAAGAAGACCTGCAGGATGGAAAGCGTATCAACATCCCGGAAATCGGATACCTCTCACTCTCGGTAAATCTGGATATGGATGAACTGAAGCCTGACAGCAAGGTGAGAGCCGACTACGTTAGCGTAAGGGGCATCAAGTTCCGCCCCAATGAAGATCTGCTGAAACAGGTGAAGTATCATACTCATTTCGAGAAATCACAATATACTTCCCGCTCCTACCCTTTCTCTGAAGATACCTTGAAGGAGAAAATAAGAGAGTATATGAAAAGCCATCGCTCCATCAACCGCAGAACCCTGGAAATGGAATTTCATATCCGCAAACAGACTGCCCTCAACTGGTTAAAGCAACTGGAAAAATCCGGTTTTCTGATTAAAGAAGGTTCACGCAATGCTCCGGTTTATTTCCTGGCAGAAGAATAGAAGCCTGCATCAGAATTATCGGCTATAGCCATAGGAAATAGCCAGAAATCAAGCTTTTCGAAATCTACACCCTAAAGATAAAGTAATATGCCAAATAAAGAAGAAAAGAGAATAACAGAACAGAGCTCGCTCTACGAACATCTGGAAAAGATGAGCGTGGATGAACTCACCGCCCATATCAATGCAGAAAACAAGAAGGTGGCTCAGGCAATAGAAAAAGCATTACCAGCCATCAACCAACTGATTTCCGCCATCGAAGTGCAGCTGAAGAAGGGCGGAAGACTCTTCTATGCCGGTTGCGGAACAGGCGGAAGACTGGCTACACTCGATACCATCGAGGTGCAGAACACCTATGGCATTGACGGTTCACAGATACAGGCCATCTTCCCCGGAGGCATCGGCTGCCTTACCCAAACGAAGGAATCACGCGAAGATGATCTTGAAGACGGATGGCAGCAACTCTGCACCAAGCATATTTCAAAGCAAGATTTCGTGCTGGGCTTCTCGGCAAGCGGCACCACACCCTTTGTGCTCGCCATCCTGAAACATTGCAAGGAGGAAGGCATTCCGACAGGATGCATCGTCAACAATCCCCACGCTCCCATTGCCCTGACTGCCGATTATCCCGTAGAAGTCATCACAGGACCGGAATTTGTAACGGGAAGTACCCGCATGAAAGCCGGTTCATCACAGAAGATGATTCTGGATATGATAAGCACTTCCCTTCAGATCAGGCAAGGACGGGTGGAAGGCAACAAGATGGTGAACGCCAAGCTTATCAACCATAAACTCATCGACCGCGCCTGCCGCATCTTCATGGAACGCAATCCGGAATACACGAATTACGAGGAAGTGAAGCAACTGATACTGAAAGCTGGAAGCGTGAAGAAGGCGGAAGACCTGCTGAAGAGTAAAAACGATTTAGATGTTTAGATAGAGTTAAACAAGACTTCACCTTAATATAATAGGACAATATGGCAAAGAAAGCAATTGTAATGGGTGCCACTTCGGGCATCGGAATGGAAGTGGCAAAACTGCTTGCTGCAAAAGGATGGCAGGTAGGAATTGCCGGAAGAAGAATTGAAAGATTGCAGGCTCTGATTTCGCAGGGCGGAATTACCTGCTACCAGCAAATAGACGTGACTTCTCCCGATGCTCCTGCCCAACTTCTCGAACTCATCGATAAGTTGGGAGGCATGAACCTCTACTTCCATAGTTCCGGCATTGGCTGGCAGAATAATACGCTGGATATAGAAAAGGAGTTGAAGACTGTGGAAACCAACGGCTTAGGATTCACAAGAATGGTAGATACGGCATTCAACTGGTTTGCTACTCATCATCAGAACAATTCAAAAGCCCGCATTGCCTGCATCACTTCCATCGCCGGAACCAAAGGTCTCGGTGCTGCCCCAGCCTATTCTGCCACCAAGCGATTCCAGAACCATTATCTCGAATGTCTTTCCCAACAGGCAAGAATGCGCCATCTCCCTATCTCCATCACGGATATCAGACCCGGATTTGTAAAGACAGACCTCATAGCAGGCAGTACTTATCCACTCCAGCTTCAACCAGAAGATGTAGCCAAGCACATCGTTCGTGCCATCGAAAAAGGAAAAGAAGTGAAAGTCATTGATTGGCGTTACGCTATCCTCGTATTCTTCTGGCACCTCATCCCAAGAGGACTTTGGACCAGACTGAGAATCACAACCTAATGGTCGTAGCGATACCCCCCCTAAAGCAGGAACGCTACGACGTTAGCCCAATGACCGCAAGGTCAAATCCGTGAAATTCCGTGAATAATCCGTAGAGCAAGAATGTTCTGTAAACTCAGCGTAATCCGATGAACAAAACTATGAAAAACATGAAAATAATATGATTAAAATAAGAAGAGGATGTATCATGAACTTATGACACATCCCCCTTTTTATTTTAATCAGGAATTATTCCCACTCAATTGTCGAAGGTGGTTTTGAAGAAATATCATAGCAAACGCGGTTTACACCCTTTACCTTATTGATAATCTCATTACTTACCTTAGCCATAAAGTCGTATGGCAGATGAGCCCAGTCGGCAGTCATTGCGTCAGTACTTGTTACGGCACGCAATGCAACAGGGTGCTCGTATGTACGCTCATCACCCATTACACCTACAGAACGAACAGTAGAAAGCAGCACAGTACCAGCCTGCCAGATCTGATCGTAGAGAGAAACCTCTATCTCGCCATTCTGCATATCAGCAGGAACACCGGCAGCTAAGACACGACGAGCTTCCTCACCACTCAACTTCACCTTATACTCACGCAAACCACGGATATAGATATCGTCAGCATCCTGGAGAATACGAACCTTCTCTGGAGTAATATCACCCAAGATACGAACAGCCAAACCAGGACCTGGGAATGGATGACGGGTAATCAGGTGCTCAGGCATACCCATAGAGCGACCTACTCGACGAACCTCATCCTTGAACAACCACTTCAATGGCTCGCACAACTGAAGGTTCATCTCCTTAGGAAGACCACCTACATTGTGATGGCTCTTGATCACCTTACCAGTGATGTTCAAACTCTCGATACGGTCAGGATAGATAGTACCCTGAGCCAACCACTTGGCACCAGTCTGCTTCTTAGCCTCAGCATTGAAAACCTCCACGAAGTCGCGGCCGATAATCTTACGCTTCTCCTCTGGATCAGTAACACCAGCCAAGTCTGCAAAGAATTTCTCTGATGCATCAACACCGATAACATTCAGACCCAAGCACTTGTAATCCTCCATCACATCACGGAACTCATTCTTTCTGAGCATACCGTGATCTACGAAGATACAGGTAAGGTTCTTGCCGATAGCCTTGTTCAAGAGAACAGCAGCTACACTGGAATCAACACCACCAGAAAGACCCAAGATAACCTTGTCGTCGCCCAACTGTGCCTTCAACTCAGCTACCGTAGTCTCAACGAAAGAGTCAGCACTCCAGTCCTGCTTACTACCGCAGATATCTACCACGAAGTTCTTGAGGAGCTGTGTACCCTGCAAAGAATGGAACACCTCTGGGTGGAACTGTACAGCCCAAACAAGCTGCTTGGTAGAAGCATAAGCAGCATACTTCACATTGGCAGTAGAAGCGATGCACTTATAGTCCTCAGGAATCGCAGTGATGGTATCACCATGACTCATCCAAACCTGAGAGTTCTCGATGAATCCCTTGAACAAAGGATTCTCCTTGTCGAACTGCTCCAAGTTAGCACGACCATACTCACGGCTGTCTGCAGCTTCCACCTTACCACCCTGGGCGTAAGAGAGGAACTGAGCACCGTAGCAGATGCCGAGCACAGGGATGCGGCCAATAAACTGGCTCAGATCTACCTTGAAAGCTTCCGGATCATGAACGGAATAAGGGCTACCGCTCAAGATGACACCAATGACAGATGGGTCATCCTTTGGAAACTTGTTGTAAGGCATGATCTCGCAGAAGGTATCGAGTTCACGGACACGACGGCCGATGAGCTGTGTGGTCTGTGAACCGAAATCCAAAATAATAATCTTCTGTTGCATAATATCTAATTTTAATTTACAGTTTACAATTTATAGTTTACAGTAATCTTGCTATACGGCATAGCCGCTATTAACTATAAACTATTAACTAACGATTTCAGGAATGCTTCCGCCTCTTTCAGCGTCTCCTGCTTTCCCACATCCATCAGCTTGAGGTCGTTCTTTACATATCCCTCTATGCGCACCTTGTCGCAATGCTTCAGATAGAAGTCCATGATAGGGAACTTGTCCGGTTCCTCCTCCATCAATGGAAAGAGCGATGAGGCAACCATGTGGATGCCCGAGAAAGCATACATCTTATAATCTTTGGGATTGAGATCAGGATAAGGACTCTTGACCTCGCCCGTTTCTATATTCGTCCATCCCACCAGTCGCATGCTGTCATCAAAGAGCAGATAGCGCTTGGTCTTGCGTTCGCTCACCATCAGGCGGGCAGCAATCATATCCCTGCTCTCCATCTGGTAGAATTTCTTCAGATCTACATTACTCAGAATATCCACGTTGTGGATAAGAATAGGCTCTGACTGGTTGAAGAGCGGCCATGCCTTCCGGATACCTCCACCCGTTTCGAGCAGCTTTTCACTCTCATCACTGATACGGATGTCCATACCGAAGTTGTCATGTGCTCTGAGATAATCGATAATTTGTTGGGAGAAATGATGCACGTTCACTACAATGCGAGTGAAACCGGCATCCTTCAACTGAAAGATGACACGTTTGAGCAAAGGTTCTCCCCCGACACTTACCAATGCCTTCGGAATGCGATCAGTAAGTGGCTTCAGGCGAGTGCCCAAACCTGCTGCGAATATCATTGCTTGCATCATTGCTAAATAGCTATTTTAAAATATGCGTGCAAATTTACTAACTTTTTGCGAGATAGCCAAATTTGCACGCTATTTTCTATTGTTTTGCAGGTAAAACCTGTTCAATATGCTGTTCACGATGACAAATATGCACTTCTACACCAAACTTCTGGTGAATATGTTCGGCAAGATGCTGCGCAGAATATACACTGCGATGCTGACCGCCTGTACATCCGAAACAGAACATCAGAGAGGTGAAACCACGCTGCATGTAGCGGTTTACATGATGGTCGGCAAGTGCATAGACATGATCCAGGAACTTCAATATCTCACCATCATCCTCCAGGAATCGGATAACAGGCTCATCCAGACCCGTCAACTTCTTATAAGGCTCGTATCTGCCAGGGTTATGGGTACTTCTGCAGTCGAAGACATAACCTCCACCATTGCCCGACGGATCCTCTGGAATGCCCTTACGGAAAGAAAAACTATACACTCTTACCACCAGCGGTCCCTTACCATCATATTTAGAATAGGTGGCAGGTCCGTCCTGCGGATGCGCACGATAGATATTGTTGTCGGTAGTCTTATAGCCGTCTGCACGACTCAGCGCCACACTCTCTATCACCTTGAACTGTGGCAATTCGGTCAGTCTTCTCAACATATCCATCATATAAGGATAAGGGAATACCTTGTCACCCATCTTCAGAAGATCTCGCAGATTTTGGATAGCTGGCGGAATACTGTCGATGAAATGCTTCTTGCGTTCGAAATAGCCGCGGAATCCGTAGGCGCCCAAAACCTGTAAGGTACGGAAGAGCACAAAAAGACTCAACCGGTTTACAAAATGGCGCACCGATGGCACCTCGGTATAATGCTTCAATGACTTGTAGTATTCCCAAACCAGTTCTCTGCGCAGTTTGAACGGATACTTAGCAGATGCCTGCCAGAGGAATGAGGCGAGGTCATAATAGAACGGTCCTTTTCTACCACCCTGAAAATCAATAAAGTATGGATTTCCCTTATCATCCAGCATGATGTTGCGCGCCTGGAAATCACGATACAGAAAACAATCCATCGGTTCTGATGTCAGATCCTTGGCAAAAAGGCGGAAGTTGGCTTCGAGCTTCAGTTCGTGAAAATCCAAATCGGTAGGCTTCAGGAAACAATACTTGAAGTAGTTGAGGTCGAAGAGTACACTGTCTACATCGAATTCTGGCTGCGGATAGCAGTTCTGCCAATCCAATCCTCTTGCACCGCGAATCTGGATATTCGGAAGTTCACGAATGGTTTTCTTAAGGAGTTCCTTCTCTTTCTGATTGTAACGTCCGCCCGCATCTCGTCCGCCCTTGATGGCATCGAAAAGCGAAGTACCGCCAAGGTCTGTCTGAAGATAGCAGAGTTCATCATCGCTCACCGCCAGAATCTGGGGAACAGGCAACTGTCTGAGCTGGAAATGCTGAGCCAGATATACAAAGGCATGATCCTCATCACGACTGGTTCCTATCACACCAATTACCGTATCACCATCATGCCCAATGATACGGAAATACTGCCGGTTACTCCCCTGCCCTGCCAATTTTATGACATCAGCCGGTTCTTCACCCGCCCATTTCTTATATAGATCAATCAGCTTTTCCATCATTATTCAGTTTACGTCGTTTCCGATCATCATCAATCTTCTGTGCGAAGTTATCTCCGATAAAGAGAAGCAATAAGATACCCAGCGTAGTAAGGAACGAGTTTGTAGTAGTCATTCCCAACTCTGCCTTTGTAATATAAATGAGTCCTCCGATAACAATCAGAAAGACCACTGCTTTTTTCCAATCAATATTGTTCATGCTATGAATTTTCTATTATGCTGCAAAATTACACAATTAAATTGAGAAAACAAAATAAAAACAAAAAAAAAATCGGATGTCTCACGACAACCGATTTCCAAAAACAAACTACTTAAAAACTAATCTACTAAAACAAATCAAAAAAATATCTTTGCCATCCCTTGGGATGATACTTTCTTTTATTTACGATGCAAAGTTACAAAAAAAGATTATTCGAACCAAATAATTTTGCTATTTTTTGCATCTTTATGACTAAAAAAATAAAAAAATAGGGATAATTCGCTGAGAATCACCCCTATTTGATATTTTCGCTTTGCAAACTCGCAGTCTTACGATGTGCTTTGTTTGCTCAAATTATTCATCTAATTACATCATGCCACCCATACCAGGTGCTGCAGCTGGTGCAACTGGTGCAGGCTCTGGTTTGTCAACCAACACACACTCTGTTGTCAGGAACAAGCCTGCGATAGAAGCAGCATTCTCCAAAGCTACACGCTCTACCTTGGCAGGATCTACGATACCAGCCTGACGCATATCTTCGTAAACGTCCTTGCGGGCATTGTAACCGAAGTCACCCTCGCCCTCGCGTACCTTATTTACTACTACAGAACCCTCGCCACCGGCATTGGCAACAATCTGACGGAGAGGCTCCTCAATAGCACGCTCTACGATACGGATACCTGTTGTCTCGTCAGCGTTATCACCCTTCATATCCTTCAATGCCTCGAGAGCACGGATATAAGTAGTTCCACCACCAGCAACGATACCTTCCTCGATAGCGGCACGGGTAGCGCAGAGTGCATCGTCAACACGATCCTTCTTCTCCTTCATCTCAACCTCAGAGTTGGCACCTACATAAAGGACAGCTACACCACCGGCGAGCTTAGCCAGACGCTCCTGAAGTTTCTCCTTATCATATGAAGACTTGGTATTCTCAATTTCGTTCTTGATCTGAGCTACGCGATCCTGGATATTAGCCTTCTCGCCATGACCATTAACGATAGTTGTATTGTCCTTGTTGACGGTAACCTTGTCAGCAGAACCCAGCATGTCTAAAGTTGCCTGCTCCAACTTCAAGCCTTTCTCCTCAGAGATAACAACACCGCCTGTCAATACTGCGATATCCTCCAGCATAGCCTTGCGACGGTCACCGAAGCCTGGAGCCTTCACAGCACAAATCTTCAAACCGCCACGCAAACGGTTAACAACCAAAGTAGTCAAAGCCTCAGAAT
>OGKK01000794.1_pt1 | contig 10248 bp, 10 predicted proteins | sample 1572401 | NCBI WGS metagenome assembly OGKK01 (sample SAMEA2582155, study PRJEB24529) | metagenome | biome: Human gut stool | place: China | collected 2011 | reverse complement strand
AACCACTAATCTAAATTTAGTTTAATGATTGTTTGTCTTCAATCTGAGCTGTTGTTAATCAACAGCTTTTTTTTCTAATATCTCTTTTAATTTATTTTTCAAAGACTTAGATTTACTAGGATTTCCTTTAGCAGATATACCTATTTGGTAATCTTCAGTTTCTAGAATACTAGCAAAACGACAATTCATCTCTTCTTTAGAGGTAATATTGTTTACCAATATATTTTTAGAATTGCAAAGTTCATATATATATTTATTAAACTCTGGATTATCAGTAGCAGCTACAACTAAAAATTTATCTTTTAGGAGAGTTTCTTCAAACTCTCCTATTTTAATATCTATATTTCTAAGAGTTAAAAATTTTTCTTCTTTAATATCTTTAGTAATAACAGTTATATTAGTATTATATTTAAGCAATGTTTCTACCTTTCTAAAGGCTATTTTTCCAGCTCCAATAACCAATATATTTTTATTTTTTAAGTCTATAAATAGTGGAAAAAAATTTTTCTTCATTTACTAACTCCAAAATTAAGATTATTTAATAGCTTCAATAATTCCATTAACATCATAAACTTTTGCTTCAAAATCTACAGTTAATCTATATTTTCTCATAGTTTCACTTGTAACAGGACCTATTGAAGCAAATTTAATATTTTTTACAGATTCTATATCATACTCTATGCTTTCTATAAAAGCATCAACTGTAGATGAACTTAGAAAAGTAACTATTTCTACTTTCTTTAAAGTATTTAATACATCTTCTTTATCTCTTATTATTTTTTTGGTCTTGTAGGCAATTATTTTATCAAAATGTCTATCATAAATGGAGTTTAATTTTTTTGTATCACAAGGAGATATATCAGAAGTTATAATTAAAATTTTCTCTCCAACTGCTGTGTAGTGAATAGCTTCTTCAGCAAGTTTTTCAACTAGATATTCTTTAGGTATAAAATCAGCTTTAATTTTATATCCTTCTAATAGTTCTTTCGTTTTACTTCCAACAGCCCCTATTTTAAGATGGGCTATATCTCTAATATCTTCAATTTTATTCATAAACTCTCTAACTCCATTAGGTGAATTAAAAAGTAGAGTAGAATAAGATTTTAACATCTCTCTATCTATTTTATCAAGGATAGATTCTATTTCAATAAATGGAAGCTCTATAGCAAATCCACCTATTTTCTCTATCTTATCAGAAAGTTCCCTAGCTTGTCTTTTATCTCTAGTTACTAAAACTTTTTTCCCAAAAAGTTGAGTATTTTCAAACCATTTAAAAGCATCTCTAAGATTTACCACTTCTCCTATTATTGTAATAGCAGGAGGTACAATTTTTTTCTCTTTAGCTATCTCTACTATATTATCAAGAGTTCCAGTAGTAACTCTTTGTTCAGCAGTAGCTCCTTTTTCAATAATGGCTATAGGAGTATTAGGATTTTTTCCATTAGTTATCAAATCATTAACTATAATTGGTAGATTTTTTATTCCCATAAGAAAAACTAATGTCCCATCTAATTTAGCTATAGCTTCAAAATTATGCCAAGAACCATCTTTCATTGTATGTCCTGTAAATACATGAAAAGATTTAGCTATACCTCTGTGTGTTACAGGAATACCAGCATATGCAGGAACAGATATAGCTGAAGTTATACCTGGAATCTCCTCAAATTCTATTTCATTTTCAAGAAGAGCTTGTATCTCTTCTCCACCTCTACCAAAGACAAAAGGATCTCCTCCTTTAACTCTGGCTACTATTTTTCCTTCAAGAGCTTTTTTTACAATTGTATTATTGATTTCACTTTGTATAACTCCACCCTCACAGTTTCCTTTTCCTAAATATATCATTTCGGCATCTTTTTTAGCATAATTTAAAATATGATTATTGATAAGTCTATCATATACAATACAATCAGCTTCTTCAATAGCTCTTTTTCCTTTTAAAGTGAGAAGTTCAGCATCTCCAGGACCAGCTCCCATTATATATACTTTTCCTTTTTTATTCATGAATTTTCTCCTTTATAGTATCAGCAAGTTTTTGTGCTACTCTAATTCCTTCACTAAGTTTTTCAGTGATAGAGGCTGTATAACCTAGATTATCTTTAAAATATACTCCATAAAAAGTGATTTTATCTCCATTTACCTCTGAATAACAACCCATTGGTGTATGGCAACCACCATCAAATATTTTAGAAAACTCTCTCTCAATTACTACTATTTTTTCAATATCTTCTTTATGAATAGTTTTTAAAATATTTTTAATTTCTTCATCATTTTCCCTACATTGTATATGTAATACTCCTTGAGCAGGAGCAGGAAGAAAAATTTTAGGGTCGAGATATTCAGTAATTTCATTCTCTAATCCTACTCTTTTTAAGCCAGCAGCAGCAAGTAATATGGCATCATAATCTTCTGTTTTTAATTTATTTAATCTAGTATGAATATTTCCTCTAAGTTGTTTTATTTGTAAATCAGGTCTTAAACTTTTTATATTCATAGTTCTTCTCAATGAGCTAGTTCCAACTATAGCTCCCTTAGGAAGTTCCATCAATGTTTTACCATTTTTAGAAATAAGAACATCTCTTTGATCCTCTCTATCAGGAATAGCTCCACAAACTAATCCTTCAGGAGAAATACTAGGCATATCTTTCATAGAGTGTACTGCTAAATCAATAGTTTCATTTAAAAGTTCTACTTCAATCTCTTTAGTAAAAAAACTTTTAAGAGATTTATCACTATTATTCCAGTTACTAACTAAATCTTTATCTCCACTAGTAACTATTTTTTTTATTTCAAACTCATACTCTGGAAAATTCTTTTCAAGTTGTTGTTTAACTATTTCGCTTTGAGCAAGAGCTAAGATACTTCCTCTACTTCCGATAACTATTTTTTTCTTCATAAAATATTGTCCTTTCTAAATTATATTAATAAATATTATTTTATTTTTAGATATTTAAGTATGATAATATTATATAATATAATCTAATAAAAATTAAGAATAATAATATATTTAAGAATATTTTTATTAAATAGATATTAATACTTTTTATAAATATAATATATTTGTTTTATGAGTTTATAAAGAAAAAATAAAAGGTTAACTTTTTATAGTAATTATAGTAAAATATAATAGATATAATTATTAAAATTTTGAAAGGAATATAATTGATGAAAAAATATATAATCGAACCAGAATATGATGGATACGAGATAGGAACATATCTTAAAGAAACAAAAGGATATTCAGGAAGAGGATTAAGAAATTTAGAAATATATCTAAATGGAAAAAGAGTAAAAAATAATAGTAAAAAAGTAAGGAAATTAAATAGATTACATATTAGAGAAAAAGAGAAAGAAACAGGGATAAAACCTATGGATATCCCTATAAAAATAGCTTATGAAGATAAAAATTTACTTTTGATAAATAAAGACCCATATATAATAGTACATCCTACTCAGAAAAAAGTAGATAAAACTTTAGCTAATGGAGTAGTAAATTATTTTTTAAAAACAACTGGAAAAGTTATGGTGCCAAGGTTTTATAATCGTCTTGACATGAATACTTCTGGTATAATAATTGTAACTAAGAATGCCTATGCTCAATCTTATCTTCAAGAGAAGGGAATTGTAAATAAATTTTATCAAGCAATAGTATTAGGAATTGTAGAAAAAGATGAGTTTTTAATAGATAGACCTATTGGAAAAATAGGTGATGAGCTTAGAAGAGTTGAACTTCAACCAGAAGATGGAGGGCAAATTGCCCAAACTAAAGTAAAAGTTTTGAAAAGATTTCCAGAAAAAAATTTAACTCTTATAGAAGCTGAGCTTTTAACAGGAAGAACACATCAGATAAGAGTACATATGGCATTAGAAGGTTATCCACTTTTGGGAGATGAGCTTTATGGAGGAGCTGATAATAGAGCAGATAGACAGATGTTACATTCATATAAAACAGAATTTTCAGATGTGGAAACGGGAGAGTTAAAAAGTATAGAAGTTGAACTTCCAGAAGATATGAAAAAATTATTAGAATAGTATTTGATGTGAGAAAAAATAGAACAGATATATAAAATAAACAGCTATAACTGATTAAAAAATAATCGTAAAAAGATGAAATTTAACTCTAATAAAATTATTAGAAAAGACTTAATTGACAAAGCGTTGAACTTGTTATATATTTTATGTAGATAATAAAAAACATAAAATAATTTACATAGTTAAATAAAAATTTAGGAGGAATAGAAATGGCAGTTAAAGTAGCAATTAACGGATTCGGAAGAATCGGAAGATTAGCATTAAGATTAATGGTAGGAAACCCTGAGTTTGATGTAGTGGCAATCAATGACTTAACAGATGCTCACATGTTAGCTCACTTATTCAAATATGACTCAGCTCAAGGAAGATTCGAAGGAACAATCGAAGTTAAAGAAGATGCTTTCGTAGTAAACGGAAAAGAAATCAAAACTTTTGCAAAAGCTAACCCAGAAGAATTACCTTGGGGAGAATTAGGAGTAGACGTAGTTCTTGAGTGTACTGGATTCTTCACTAAGAAAGAAAAAGCAGAAGCTCACATTAAAGCAGGAGCTAAAAAAGTAGTTATTTCTGCACCAGCAACTGGAGATCTTAAAACTGTAGTTTATAACGTAAACCACGATATATTAGATGGAACTGAAACAGTTATATCAGGAGCTTCTTGTACAACTAACTGTTTAGCACCTATGGCTAAAGTTCTAGAAGATAACTTCGGAATCGTAGAAGGATTAATGACAACTATCCACGCTTATACAAATGACCAAAATACATTAGATGGTCCACACAGAAAAGGAGATTTAAGAAGAGCAAGAGCTGCTGCTTCTAACATCGTTCCTAATACAACTGGAGCTGCAAAAGCTATTGGATTAGTAATTCCTTCACTAAAAGGAAAATTAGATGGAGCTGCTCAAAGAGTTCCTGTAATTACTGGATCAATAACTGAATTAGTATCAGTTTTAGCTAAACCAGTAACTGTAGAAGAAATCAACGCTGCTATGAAAGCTGCTTCAAACGAGTCATTCGGATATACAGAAGAAGAGTTAGTATCATCTGATATCATTGGAATTAACTATGGATCATTATTTGATGCTACTCAAACAAGAGTTATGACAGTAGGAGATAAACAATTAGTTAAGACTGTTGCTTGGTATGACAACGAAATGTCTTATACTTCTCAATTAATCAGAACTCTTAAAAAATTCGTAGAATTATCTAAATAATTACCTGAATTTGAGATTAACTAAATAGAAATAGAATAGCGGAACTTTTAGGTTCCGCTATTTTTAAGAAAAGATATTAACGGGAGGCAATCTAAATGGCTAAAAAAATAGTTACAGATTTAAACGTTAAAGGACAAAAAGTATTAATGAGAGTTGACTTTAACGTACCTATGAAAGATGGAAAAATAACAGATGAAAACAGAATAGTTGCTGCTTTACCTACTATAAAATATGTATTAGAAAATGGAGGAAGAGTAATAGCTTTCTCTCACTTAGGAAAAGTTAAAACTGAAGAAGATTTAGCTAAAAAATCTTTAAGACCAGTTGCTGAAAGATTAGCTGAATTATTAGGACAACCAGTTAAATTTGTTCCAGCTACAAGAGGAGTAGAATTAGAAGCTGCTGTAGCTGAATTAAAAGATGGAGAAATCATGATGTTCGAAAATACAAGATTCGAAGATCTTGATGGTAAAAAAGAATCTAAAAATGATCCTGAATTAGGAAAATACTGGGCATCTTTAGGAGATCTATTTGTAAACGACGCATTTGGAACAGCTCACAGAGCTCATGCTTCAAATGTTGGAATAGCTGCTAACATAGGAGAAGGAAAAACTGCTGCAGGATTCTTAATGGAAAAAGAGATTAAATTCATAGGAGGGGCAGTAGATAATCCTGAAAGACCTTTAGTTGCTATCTTAGGAGGAGCTAAAGTATCTGATAAAATAGGAGTTATTGAAAATCTTTTAGTAAAAGCTGATAAAGTTCTAGTAGGAGGAGCAATGATGTTCACATTCCTAAGAGCTTTAGGAAAAAATACAGGAACTTCATTAGTTGAAGAAGATAAAATAGAATTAGCAAAAGAACTGTTAGCTAAAGCTAATGGAAAATTAGTTCTTCCAATAGATACAGTAGTAGCTAAAGAATTTAACAATGATGCAGCTCATGTAACTGTATCAGTCGATGAAATTCCAGCTGACCAAATGGGATTAGACGTTGGACAAGGAACTGTAGAGTTATTTGCTAAAGAAATTGCTGGAGCAAAAACAGTTGTATGGAATGGACCAATGGGAGTATTTGAAATGCCTAACTTTGCAAAAGGAACTATCGGAGTTTGTGAAGCTATAGCTAACTTAACAGGAGCTACAACTATTATTGGAGGAGGAGACTCAGCTGCTGCAGCTATAAGCTTAGGATATGCTGACAAATTTACTCACATCTCTACTGGTGGAGGAGCTTCATTAGAGTACTTAGAAGGAAAAGTATTACCAGGAGTAGAATCTATTTCTGATAAATAATTTAACTATGTAATAAAAAAGGGTGGCTTTTGCCACCTTTTTTATTTTAAATATATTGACAATTATCAATGTGATGATGTATAATAAATTTATAATTATCGATATGAAAAGGAGATAAAGATGAATAAATTTGAGGAAGCAGCTAAAATATTCAAAGCTTTTTGTGATCCTAATAGATTAATGATTTTAGAAATACTAAAAGATGGAGAACAATGTGCTTGTAAACTTTTAGAGCAATTAAATATAGGTCAACCTACACTTTCTCATCATATGAAAATACTTTGTGATTCTGGAATTATAAATAGAGTAAAATATGGTAAGTGGACTCACTATTCAATTAATAAAGAAAAATTAGAAGATATAAAAGGTATTATTGATAGTATGATATAAAAAATTTAAGAAATACATTGATAAATTTAAATATATAAATATAAAAATGGAGGAATAAAAATGAGTATATTTAATAAGTTATTTGGGAAGAAAGAGTGTGGATGTTCTTGTAGAACAGAGGTAAAAGAAGAGCCTAAAGTTCAAGAAACAACTTGTTCTTGCGGAGGAAATTGTGAAGGAATAGTTGAAAGAAATAAAATGGAGATTAGAGTTTTAGGACCAGGGTGTAAAAATTGTCATACTCTAGAAAAGAATACTTTAGAAGCAGTGAATGAGTTAGGATTAGATGCAAAATTAACACATGTTACAGACTTTGCAGAGATAGCAACATATGGAATTATGTCTACTCCTGGATTATGGGTAGATGGAAAAGTAGTTTCTTATGGAAAAGTTCTATCAAAAGATGAAGTTAAAGAAATATTAAAAAAATTATAAATAAAATTTAGGGTTTGTTATAATTTATAAATTGTAACATCCCTTTTTTAAAGAAAAATAGATTGATAAATATCAATATAAAGGAGAGATTATGAGTTTTATTAGTGAATTATGGAATTTTATACAAAATCAAATTTTAGGAATGAAATGGTTAAATCTATTAGTTGGAGATATATTAGTAAAATTTGGAATGGAAAGAGATACACATCTATTTGGTGGAGTTCAATTCTTTTTTTATGATGTAATTAAGATAACAATACTACTTTGTTCCTTAATATTTTTTATCAGTTATATTCAAAGTTATTTTCCCCCAGAAAGAAGTAAGAAGATTTTAGGAAGATTTCATGGAATATGGGCAAATATAGTAGGAGCACTATTAGGAACAGTAACTCCTTTTTGTAGTTGTTCATCTATTCCATTATTTATAGGTTTTTCTTCAGCAGGATTACCTTTAGGAGTAACTTTTTCCTTTCTTATATCTTCTCCTATGGTAGATTTAGGTTCTTTATTATTGTTAATGAGTATATTTGGAATAAAAATTGCTGTATGGTATGTAGTATTAGGACTTATAATTGCTGTAATTGGTGGTACAATAATAGAAAAATTAAAATTAGAAGATGAGATAGAGGATTTTATCCGTAACGTTAAAGGTGCTGAAAGTATAGATTTAGATATTCCAGAATTAAGTGTAGGAGATAGAATAAGATATGCAAAACAGCAGATGATAGAAACTTTTAAAAAGGTTTTTCCATATATAATTATTGGAGTTGGAATAGGAGCTGCTATTCATAACTGGATACCAGAAAGATGGATTATAGGAATATTAGGAAGTAAAAATCCTTTTGGTGTAATCTTAGCTACTTTAATAGGAGTTCCTATTTATGCTGATATTTTTGGAACTATACCTATAGCTGAGGCATTATTTACAAAGGGAGCAAATTTAGGAAGTATTTTAGCTTTTATGATGGCTGTTACAACTTTATCACTACCATCTTTAGTAATGTTACGTAAAGCTATAAAACCTAAATTTTTAAAAGTATTTATAGGAATTTGTACTGTGGGAATAATTATAGTGGGATACTTTTTTAATGCTATCCAACAATTTATAATATAATGAGGAGAGATATATGAAAATAGTAGTTATTGGAGCTGTTGCAGCAGGAACTTCTGTAATAGCAAAAGATAGAAGAAATAGTGAAGAAGTGGAGATAGTTTGTTATACAGCAGGAAGAGATATAAGTTATTCTGGATGTGGAATACCCTATTATGTAGGAGAGGATTATATATCGAGAAAAAACTTAACACCTAGAGATGTAAAATGGTTTAAGGATAGGTTTAATGTGGATATTTTTACAGCTCATAAAGTTGAGAAAGTAATTGTAGAAGAGAAAAAAATTCTAGTTAAAAATGAGATTACTGGAGAGGAATTTTTAGATACCTATGATAAATTAGTGATTACAAGTGGTGCTAGAGCAAGAGAGCTAGAGTATAAAGGGGAAAATATTTTCTATGTTAGAAATGTTGAAGATGGAGATAGAATAAAAGAGTTTATAGATAAAAATAAACCTAAGAGTACTCTTGTTATAGGGGGAGGTTTTATAGGGTTAGAGATGTTAGAAAATCTTACTTCTAGAGGAATAAAAACTACTCTTATAGAACAAGAGGATAGAATAGGTGGAAAATTAGATAAAGACATCAGTAGAATGTTAGAAAAATATCTGAAAAAACAAGGAATAGAAGTAATTTTAAAGGATTCTATTAAAACTATTGAAAAAAATAGGATAAAAACTATTAGTGGAAAAGAGATTGAGGGAGAGCTTATAATTGGAGCTATAGGAGTGATTCCAATACAGAGTTTTTACAGGAAACAGGAATAGAAGTTAGTAGAGAGGGAGCTATAAAAGTTAATAAATATCTTGAAACTAATATAAAAGATATATATGTAGCTGGGGATTGTGCTTTGGTCTATTCAGGTATAACTGGAGAGGAAATATATCTACCTTTGGGGTCAACAGCTAATTAAGATGGGAAGAATCTTAGGAGATAGATTGACAGGTGGAAATTTAGAGTTTAAAGGTGTTTTAGGAACTTCAATATTTAGAGTTTTTAATCTTGTAGTTGGAAAAACTGGATTATCTCAAGAGGAAGCAGAAGCTAGAGGATATGATATTGAAATTATCCATAATATAAAGCCAAATCAAACTGAGTATTTAGAAAGCTCAAGAGAGATGATGATAAAAGCTATTGCAGATAGAAAAACAGGTAAATTACTAGGAGTACAGATAGTTGGAGAAAATGGAGTGGACAAGAGATTAGATGTATTTGCTACTCTTTTAACTTTTGGGGCAACTGTGGATCAATTATTTCATATAGATTTAGCTTATGCTCCACCTTTTTCTACTACTAAAGACCCTGTTGCTTATACAGGAATGATTTTAGATAATGCTATAAAAGGAAGAAATAAAATAATAACTCCAGAAGAACTAAAGGCTAATTTTTCTGAATATTTAATAATTGATACTCGTTCAGAAAATCAATATAATTCAGCTCATATAGAGGGAGCAATAAATATTCCTTTAGAAAAATTGAGGGAAAAATTAAATGAGTTACCTAGAGATAAAAAAATAGTTGTTCATTGTAATAAAGGGACAACTGGAAATGTTGCTCAAAACATATTATTGAATTATGGATTTGATGTATATAATCTCTCTGGAGGATTTAAAAATTATAATAATTAAAATAACTTATTTTTCTTTTATTTTTTTAATTTTTAATAATATTTTTTCAAAAAATATGATATAATACTCTTGTAAAAATTCTAAATAAATAAAAAAGGAGCATTCCTGTATAATAAAAAAATAGTAACAAAAAAAGATACCTCA
>OGKK01000793.1_pt1 | contig 10269 bp, 8 predicted proteins | sample 1572401 | NCBI WGS metagenome assembly OGKK01 (sample SAMEA2582155, study PRJEB24529) | metagenome | biome: Human gut stool | place: China | collected 2011 | reverse complement strand
TAAGGATCATATTCACCCTCGTGGAAAAAGGTGAATACTATGACGCAAACTTCATTAGGCAAGACCCAAGGGTCGTTAAATATAATTAACGTTAAAAAATACGCTCAAAGCTTGCTCAATTAGAGTAAAACAGGGCGACAGGTTTGCGTCCGTAATTACCCAGGGCGATGCCCTGGGCTAGGGGCTTCTGCCCTTTCAGGGCGTATGGGACAATACTTGCGAAACTTTTATTTTATATACAGAAAACGGGAAAAATTTATGAAGATTGTTATTCTAGACGGCTATGCCGCAAACCCGGGAGATTTGGATTATCATCTTCTGGAGAAACTGGGCGAGGTGGTAGTTTATCCTCGCACATCAGATGCAGAGAAAGTGGAACGTGCCAAGGATGCCGACATCATCCTTCTGAACAAGGTGCAGATAGATGCAGAGACGCTGGCGCAGCTTCCTAAACTGAAATACATCGGTATCCAGGCTACCGGTTTCAACGTGGTAGACATCGAGGCTGCCAAGAAACAGGGCATCATCGTAACCAATATTCCTGCCTACAGCACCGACAGCGTGGCGCAGATGACCTTCGCCCTCATCCTTGCCGTAACCAACCGCGTAGAGCATTATACCCAAGAGAACCGCAACGAGCGCTGGGCTTACAATAAGGATTTCTGTTATTGGGATACCCCACTGATGGAACTTGCCGGCAAGACCCTGGGTATCATGGGACTGGGCAATATCGGCATGAAAGTTGCCAACATCGCCCGCCAGTTTGGCATGAACATCTGTGCCTGCACCAGCAAGAATTCGAGCGATCTGCCTGAGTGGATCCAGAAGGTGAGCAAGGAGGGTTTGCTTGCCACGAGCGATATTCTCTCGCTCCATTGTCCGCTTTCTGATGACACCTATCATTTCATCAATAAGGAGAGCCTGGAGAAGATGAAGGATACCGCCATCCTGGTTAATACGGGTCGCGGTCCGCTGGTAGATGAGGAGGCCGTAGCTGCCGCCCTTCACGAAGGCAGTCTGGGTGCCTACTGTGCCGACGTAATGGCTCAGGAGCCGCCATCAAAGGAGAATCCACTCTTCGGCGAGCCTAATGCTTACCTCACCCCTCATATTGCCTGGGCCACCTACGAGGCTCGCGAGCGCCTGAACAAGCAGGTAGCCGCCAACGTAAAGGCATTCCTCGAGGGCAATCCGATTAATGTCGTGAATAAGTAAGAATGCTACTTTAAAAATCTGCATTTCTTAAATGAAGACAGCCAACCTTCAATATCCCAATTGAAAGTTGGCTGTTTACTTTTTCTTATAGTTTTCTTCTGAACTGCCTAATCAGGTACTTGGGATTTCGTCTCATATTCCATAAGTCAACAAGAATAATTCTATCGTATTCCGCATCATATCGATAGATGATTTTCCAATTTTTATTCAAACAATTGCATGATATCCATACAGAAGAATTCTTCAAATGGAATACCATCGGTGCCAACAACGATTGATTTCAGAGGATGGAATTTCTCTTGAAACATAGGAATACCACTATTCATGCCTCTCTTTCCACTCTTAACCTCTATGGCAACGAAATCTCCTTGTGACTCCAGGATATAATCCACCTCATTATTATGATCTCGCCAATAATAGAGATGACAGTCATTGTCCTCCACAAAATCGAGAAGACAAGTACCCACTGCCGATTCCACCCATCTGCCCCAAATCATTGGGTCAACATAATCTTTGTCAAACCCCTTACCGCGATATGCCGTGAACAAAGCATTGTTAAACACTGTAAACTTTGGGATAGACTGTCTCTTACGAGCCTCATCGCATGCAAACTTTTGAAGTCCGCAAAGCAAGTTGGCTTGCTTCAATATTTCGAGATAAGAAGACAAAGTCGTGACATTGCCTGCATCTTGCAATTGTCCAAGCATTTTGGTGAGTGACAACAACTCACCAGAATAAGAACAACCTACCTCAAAAAGCTGTGACATGAGTGAAGGCTTGTAAATATTCGAAGTCAAGAGAACATCCTTTTCAATGGCAGGTGCCACAAGAGAATCCTTGACATATTTCCTCCAACGCCTAAAATCCCCTATATAATCCACCGAGCCTGGATAACCTCCAAAATAAATCCATTGTTGGAGTGATAACCCGAAGGCAGCTTTCATTTCCGGAAAAGTCCAATGCCCCATACGAATCAACTCGAATCTACCAGCTAAAGACTCGGTTAGCCCTTTGCGCAAAAGCAAGCGAGACGAACCAAGCAATACGACTTTCAGGTTTACATGATTTAGGGTATCGGCATCCCACTCTCTCTTCACATATTCACTCCATCTGCGTATTTTCTGTATCTCGTCTATTACAAGAACAGCTTCTTGCAAATGCTGAATATCCATTCGGCTTCGAACAGACTCCCAAGAACGTCGAATCCAATCCGAATCTTCTTCATTTACAGAATCAGCATTAAATTGAAATACTACCTTATCAATAGTCTCTGCTATTTGCGCCATAACTGTTGATTTGCCAACCTGTCTTGGTCCTGCCAAAACAAATATACACTTACGTCTTTCGCTCAACCTACTCAACATCAAGTTGTAATGTGGTCTTCTATACTCACCCATATTCTTTAATTTGTAATATTAAACAACTCAATTCTTCGTCACGAATTACTCAATTCTTCTTCACGAATTACTCAATTCTTCGTCACGAATTACTCAATTCTACTTTGCAAAGATACAAAGAATAGATGAGTAAACACATTACCCATGATTATTTTTTAGCATTCTTAACTCATCATACAGCTTTGCCCCTCTCCTTCACGCGCTTAGGATGCACCTGGCCAGATTATACATCTTCTCATAATGCTGACGAAACATTCGTTCTATATTCTTTTCCTGTTTCATACACTATCTATACAGTTGAGCCCAGCAAAAAAACTAAGCAAAACTCTGACTTTTTCCCTATCTCCTCTTCATCAAAACATAGATGATGACGGGGGCGCCGAACAGCGGGGTGACGGCATTCAGGGGGATGATGCCTCCGTCCGACGGAAGGGTGCAGAAGAGATTGCAGAGAAGGGCTATGGCTGCACCCATCAGCATCGTGACGGGCAACAGTCGGCGATGATTCTCCGTGCTGATGATGAGGCGGGCGATATGCGGCGTTGCCAGGCCGATGAAGGCGATGGGACCGCAGAAAGCGGTAACCACAGCCGTAAGAAGACCGGTGATGATGAGCAGAACGATGCGCAGACGCCTGATGTTGAAACCCAGATTCTCGGCATACTGTTCGCCTAACAGCATGGCGTTCAGCGGTTTTACAAGGAGCAGAGACGCAGCCAGGGCAATGAGGGCCAACGGGATGAAGAACATCACCTGCTGGCTCGAAACATTGCCAAAGCTGCCCATGCCCCAAACCATATACGATTTCACGCCCTCTGCCGTGCTGAAGAAATTGAGCAATGAGATGGCGCTGCTGGCAAGATAGCCCACCATCAGTCCGATGATGAGCAGTACCGTATGGCTGCGCACAATGGCAGAAAAGAAGGTGATGATGCCCATCACCACCATAGCCCCTATAAAGGCTGCGATGAGGATAGCCAGGAAACCGCCGATGGCATAGTTGCCGGCATCGCCCAGAAAACCTACCCCTAAATCATCCAGGGCAATATTGCCGCCAAAGGCAAGCATCACGATGGCTACCGCCAGTCCGGCTCCGCTGCTGATACCGAACACGTCAGGACCCGCCAGAGGGTTGCGGAAGGCTGTCTGCAGGAGCAAGCCGCTCGTGGCGAGGGCTGCGCCCGAAAGCAAAGCGGTAATCGCCGCCGGCAGTCGCGATTCCAACAGAATATAGCGGTAGGTTTCGTCAGTCTGAGAGCCCGAAATAATCGCCCCCACGTCCTGCCACGGGATGTTTACACTCCCCCATGCCAGGTTGGCGAAAAACAGTATGATAATGGCGATTGCCCCTAAAACGATGGTTTTCATTCACTAAAACTATTTCTTGTAAAATCTCTGATTAAAGCCCTATTTCTTATAGAATCTCAATTTGCCGAACCGTTCGCCATGAGCCAGGATGATGAACTCTCTGAGCAGCAGTTCGGGATGGAAACTCGTAAGCTCGAAATAAGGTACCGTAGAGGTATCTACCTGATAGATATTACCCCGGTTGAAGGCTGCAAGAGCCTTGTAGCCGTCATATTCCTGAAGCAGTTGAGCCTGCGACAAAGGGGCACCACCGAAATACTTGAACGCCCATACATCCACCTGCTTTCCCTTCGCCAAGATTTGTTCCGGACTCATCGCCAGACTTCCGCTGTGCTGATCGTCCTCGAAGATATAACGGGCGTTGGCATCCTTCAGCAGAATACCGATAGTACTCTGACCTCCAGGCACATACCATACGTTGCCCGTTTTTCTTTCGGTCAGGATGGAGAAGCCCTTCGGATACCCGGCAGCCTCAGCTTTCAGCTTCAGATATTCCTTTTCTATCTTCGCAAAGAGCGAATCTGCCTTTGGTTCGCAAGATGCAGCAAGAGCGGTCTTCGGTGCATTCCCGTCTTTTTTAAAGAGCATGCCGTAGAATTTCATCCATTCCGCCCTGCCCAGTGGCGAAGACTCCATATAGTCGGCAGCTTCGATGATGGGCACGTTCAGCTTATCAAGTTTGCCATATCCTCCGCTGTTTTCGAAAGGCGAAAGGAGGATGGCTTCGGGTTTTAGGGCAATGATGCGCTCGATGTCGGGTGCCATGCTCGAACCGCAATCCACGATGGAATTTCGGGCAGCAGCATTTCCTGCAGAAACATTTCCTGCAGAAGCTTTTCCGGCAGCAGCAGCCCTCTGCCTTACATCCGGAATATTGATGTAATCGAGATCGCAGACACCACGGATGGCCTGCTGGCAGCCCAGTTCGTACATCAGCTGGCAATGGGGAGCGATGAAAACGGCACTTTTCTCCACCGGTGTGCGCACGGTATCGGTAGTGCATCTCGCTCCCGTACTGCGCCTTTTGGCAAGCATCGCCACCGTCTTATCCCCCTCCTCTCCCTTCGGAATCAGGATGTAGCGATGCAGCATCGTTCCCGCCTTCCAGGGGTTGGCAATGATAGCCTCAGCATACTGATAATCAATGCCTTCTTCAGCATCGGAACTCTCTTCCCCATCACCATGCTTCACGATGGTGAGCAACTTGGCGTACTTCATCTCCAGGGTATCGCCAGCCTCCGCATCAGCAGCAGCCGTCTTTCCTCCCTGGCATGCCGCCATCAGCAGGGCCGCCGTAGCCCCACACAAAAGAATATACAGTTTCTTCATAATCTTACAAAATATGTGTGCAAAGATACGAAGAAATCTCCATTTTCCGTTTGTTTTCTCGAATATTCTTTGTACTTTTGCCCTCAAATTTAACTAACGCTACAATTTAATAAGTCAAAATGAAGAAGATTATCTGGGGCATAGCCCTTTTATTCAGTACATCGATGGTCGCCGGTGCACATACCTGCTGTCATAATTCAGCACAGAAATGCAGCTGCAAGAGAGGTTATTACACACAGTATTACGGCGATAAGCCCGAACTCATAAAAGAGGCTATAGCTTGGGCAGAGAGCGGTATCTGGCGCAATGGTTTCGACAAGGCGAAGCCACATTCCAGCGTAAACCTCGCAGATTTCTATCTGCAGTATCAGAAGAATCCGCAGCAATGGCAGGCGCTTTTCGACTATCTGGCAAAGACCGATTTGCTGAGCATTCCGAAGGGAAAGCACAAGATTCCGGGTTCCGACCTCGTGGTAAGTGTAGAGGACAGCAAGAACGAGCCGCTGGAAAAGCGCCGCAGCGAGAGTCATAACAAGCACATCGATTTTCAGTATGTAGTAAAGGGCACAGAGCGTTTTGGCGTGATCGACCACTACTCCAGCACCCCCAACAGCAAGTATCGTCCCGACGTAATCCACTACGACTACGACCGCCGGAAGGCCCGTTTCTTCGACAGTACCCCCGGCGAATTCTTCATCTTCTTCCCTAGAGACTGGCACATCGCCAAGGTGGCAAATGATGGCGAAGACCAGACCATCCGCGTTATCGTGATCAAGGTAGATTATAAGGATTAAAGATAATTAAAAACAAAGAAATGCAGCCTCTCGATTATATAAAAGAGAGGCTGCATTTTTCTTATGGAACTCAAATGGGGCTCAAGCTTTTTTATATCATGCTCTCAGCACGTCGCTCAGCAATTCTTTCGTTCGATCTATTAGCTTCATCAGGGCTGCTAAAACAATTACCATGAACATCTCTATAGACCATTCTTGCAGCTCCTCCGCCACCTCCGCCACCGGAGTTGGAATGGCTACCAACAAAAAGGATGAGGATGGCACCTGCTACAACGAGAATTACCTGGATGATGAGACGCAGCAACATCGCGCCCAGACAGATGACTGCCACGATGCAACCTATCAGATAAATAGCGATGAAAGCCGTAATCAGGATACCTTTACGTTTGCCTACCATCTCGCAATTTTCCCTGAGAGACAGGAAGAAACCGATAACCAGCGAGAGCAGCACTCCTATTATCCAAAATACGGTAAGCACCTGTTCCGTCAGTTCAGTAGTCTGGCTCAAGACAAGAATCAGGATAGATACCGGCAGGATGCCCAGCATGCCATAGAGCGTAGGTTTGATAGAGAAGCCCGACAGCCTTTTCTCTCCGAAAATCACATTCTCGTAGAGCTTGATGCTACCAATCTGCGTCATGACAACCAATACGCCCGGTATCACACGGAAGAGCGCACCGAAGAAACCATAATAATTCTGGTCGCACCACCAGAAAACATCCATTCCCATGAAATAGAGTCCCAGGAATTCCAAGAACGTGATGGCAAGAATCATAGCCGGAATGCCATATTCAGCAGGCTTTCGCATTTTAGAATAGGCTGGACCGAAGAGCGACAGCAGCCAGATGGCTATCAGCAAACCGATGATGATAAGATAAGGGGTATAGGTATAGAAGAATCTGCCCATTCCCTGATGCTTCATATTCTGGGTATAATATACTTTATCATTCTTCTGTAAACTCGTCGGGTCGTCTGCCTTACAATAAATAAAGTTAACATCAACCGCATACTTCTTTCCATCCTTCTTAAAGAGATAATACCAGTAATCCTTGCTGAATATCATGTCGTTGGTTCTATGTTTCATTTCAAACACATTGATAGTATCCCCATTGTGCAGATAGAGCGTAGGCTCATCATCCGGTAGCAGATACTTGCCCTCCTTGAGCTGATATTCGAAACAAGGTGTAGAGTCGTTGACGAAATCATCAACCACGTAAACTTGAGCCTGAGTCATGGTAGCATAGCCCAAGAATGCGAACACGATGAGCATCATTCTCCGAAACAGAAAAGTAGTTTTTGTCTTTCTCATAAGTTTATGTTTATTAAATTTGTTATTTGTCAGTAAAGTAAAGAGAGCCCGGTTTTCATGGGAAGCGTCCGGACACATCCTATTTGTTGCCGACAAAGATAGCAAATTACTTCGAAATCGGAGTTTCAAAAGGTAAAAACAAAGTATCATAGCGTAAAAATCTGCCTTTTTTACGCTATGACACTAAAAAAACGCAGAGATACCCCCTGGCATCCCTGCGTTTTCTATATCATTTGCCCAATAAAGCACGAACTTCCTCAGGCGTTCTGTTCATCATCTTAGCCACCATCTCCAGGGGCATTCCATTCTCCAGCATGCCCTGCGCCATGCTTTTTATCTGAGTAGCTTGCTCATTTATCTGAGTAGCTTGCTCATTTATCTGAGTTGCTTGCTCATTTATCTGAGTTGCTTGCTCATTTACCTGATTAGCCTGCTCACTGATAATCTTATTAAGTTTCATCACCTGCGTATCGCGAGCTTCTATGGCAGAATAGTATTCATCCTCATCATTCATCTCCTGCCGGATATTAGCACTCATTGTGGCGAGTCCCAGACGGTGAACGATATACATCATATCCGAATCATCCTTATATTTATCACCCTCCAGACATAACATCTGCTGGTTCTTCTTATCCCTCTGCGACTGGTCGAACACGCTCAGCACCTTGTCGAGCCTATTGTTTATCTTGCCATGCAAAAGAGGAATCTGCACCAGGATACTGTCATGCGTAAGACTGTTGATGAAAGGATCATCCATCCCGTTCTCCACCTCTTTCCCGTCATAGTCGAGCGCCTTGTGGTTCACGTATACCACAGCCTTGTCAATATCTCCCACTCTATGGCCCAGCAGATACACAGCCACCATCGGCACGGCATATCCCTTGCCCTCTCCCTCCTTTATCATATTCTCCTCAGCATTATACTGGGCAGCCAGATAACGTCGGAAACGGAGCGTCTCGGTATCGAGCCATGTCTTCTGAAGTTCGATAAGAATGAGCCTTACGCTTCCATCCTCTTCCCTCACCCTGGCAGCAAAGTCGATGCGAAACATCGAGATATTGTCGCGGGTGATGTTAGGATGCTCATGCCTTCTCATTTCCACGCTCACCACTTCTTTTTTCAGCAGGGCGGTTAGCACGGTTTTGGCGATGCGTTCGTCTTCCATCAGGAATTTGAACACTGAATCGTATATCGGATTAGCTACATAGTAAATCATATCTCTGTTCCTCCATAATTATATTTCCGCTACAAAGATACAAGTTTTCTGCGAAACGGCAAAGTTTTTGAGGATGAAAATATCAGAAATGGCTGAAATTAACCGGATTATAGATATAGACACCTAGGACCTTGCTATTTTACCCGATGAAGGTTTTCAAATCCACTCTCGGCATAGACATGCCCATCACTACCCTTATAATAGGTACGTTGTGCCAAGACAGAAAGGGCTAAGATACCGGCTATGACCATCAGCACCTGAAGGATAATCTTCAGAAGCACGATGATAACTCCCCAGGCTGCTATCAAAAGTCCGACGAGATAAATAACGGAAAAGATGGTGACTATCAAGCCCTTGCCTGCGCCCAGCGCCTCGGCATTCTTCTTGACAGAGATGGCGATACCCGAAACCAAAGTACCCAAGAAAAGGATGAACATGATGGCGTCGCTTACCATCCCTTGCCATCCAAGCCATAACTGCACGATCATGGCATAGGCTATCAACACCGGTAAGCACGCGGCAAGACTCACCATAGCAGGCTTAAGGCTAAGCTTCCCCTTCTCCTCAGCAGGAACATCGGAGAAAATCAAGGTCTCAAACATCTTAAATGTATAGAACTGCAAAGCCACTACTGCGCCAAATGGGATTACCCGGAATAAAGAGCCAAAGAATCCATAACGGTCGTTGTCGCACCACCAAAACATATCGCCACCAAGAACCTTGTAGCCTACCACTTCTATGATGGATATGAGAAGCATGCAAACCGGTATAACCTTCAGAGCCAAAGGAACAGCCGGAGAACTCTTGCGAGCCACGAAGAAAGTGGCCAGAATCATACCCATCAATATAAGTACCAGCACAGCAGGCGTATAGGTGGCATAGAAATGACCCAGGGCGGAGTGTTTCTTCACCGTGTCCTCGCTCAATGGATTGACCGTGTCCTCAGGATTGTCGGCGCTGAACTTCAGATCTCCCATATACGCCATATAGGATGCGCCATCCTTCTTGAATGCCACATAATATCCGTTGGCCTTTCCGCACGACTCGATTTCCATCCCCTTCGGGAATTTCACACTTTGGATAGGCTCGCTTATCTTCCAAAGCGAATCGGGCTTCGAGGCTACCATACACTCGATGGAATCTCCCCAAAGAGGATCCAGTTCAAACTTTTGAGCCGAGATTGACAGACAGCTCAATAACGCGATGAAGAAAAAAGCTAAACGATGTTTCATAATAGTTTGTGATAATTAAATGATAAACTAGGGAAATAGTAGCAATATAAATTGCCATACGTTTGCAAAGTTAACCTTTTTTTCTGTACCAAGGGGAGTTTTCGGTAAAAAAATAGTTTCATTACGTAAAAACATGATGATTTTTACGCAATGAAACTTCTACGAAGCCGGGAGGACAGGCCTCGCCCACCAAGATGCCGCCCTGACGAAGCGTGAAGGGCCCATTGCCCGTATCAGTAGCACATCCTGCGCCCGAAGTACGCTGCTGAGCGAGTCACGTCACCGCTTAGCAATCATCTGCTACAAAAGTATAAAGAATCCCAGAGATGGCAAAGTGGCAAATCCCCAAAAGATGATGGGTGTACTTCCCTGAAAAAGGTTGTCACTTAGGAACAAACAGAAGTGACAA
>OGKK01000792.1_pt1 | contig 10285 bp, 7 predicted proteins | sample 1572401 | NCBI WGS metagenome assembly OGKK01 (sample SAMEA2582155, study PRJEB24529) | metagenome | biome: Human gut stool | place: China | collected 2011 | reverse complement strand
GATAACCAGTAAACTTTCCTCATTCTTCTCTCAAACACTTTTTATATGTACTTTCTGCAATGAAAACTGACACGTTTTCTTTGTAAAGCGACATAAAAACACTACCTTTGTCTATGAAATTAAAAACCATCTATATGAACAAATCCAAAAGACTTATTTGCAAACTGGCGTTTGCTGCGCTCGGTCTGTTGCCGGGCATGGCTACTACGGCGCTTGCAGACACCACCGACTACACAAAGTACGTTAACCCGTTCGTCGGAAACGCCGACAACGGACACACTTTCCCCGGCGCATGCCGTCCGTTCGGCATGATACAGACCAGCCCGGTGACGGGTGCTGTGGGCTGGCGCTACTGCTCTGAGTACGTATACAGCGACTCGCTCATCTGGGGATTCACGCAGACCCATCTCAACGGCACGGGCTGTATGGATCTGGGCGACATTCTCGTGATGCCAGCAAGCGGAAAGCGCACACGCTCATGGGACGGCTACCGCTCTCACTACTCTAAGCAGCAGGAGTTTGCTACGCCGGGCTACTACTCGGTGTATCTTACCGACGCTAATGTGAAGGCCGAGCTGACAGCGGCGCCGCACGTTGCGTTCCACCGCTACACGTTCGACAACCCCGACTCTACTTCCGTGTTCATCGACCTGCAGCACGCTCCGGCTTGGCGCGACGAGCAGTATCACTCGCAGTGCATCTCGTGCGAGACAAAGTGGGAGGACGCACAGACGCTCACCGGACACGTACGCAACAAGGTGTGGGTAGACCAAGACTACTTCTTCGTGATGAAGTTCAACCGACCGGTTGTGAGCCACATTGAGCTGCCGAAGGCTGTGGACACAGAGCGCGGACAGCGACTCGTGGCTACGTTCGACATACCACGCGGTGAGCAGCTGCTCGTGAAGGTGGCTATGTCTACAACGAGCGTTGAGGGCGCACGCCGAAATATGGAGGCAGAAGTGCCGGCATGGAACTTCGCCGAGGTGACACGCACCGCACACAACGAGTGGAACTCTTACCTCAGCCGCATCGACGTTACGGGCACCGATACCGACAAGCAGAACTACTACACGGCGTTCTACCACGCGCTGATTCAGCCGAACCAAATTGCGGACGTAGACGGTAAGTATCGCAACGCCGACAACAAGGTGGTATGCGCAAGCAACGGCGAGTTCTACTCCACATTCTCTTGCTGGGATACCTACCGCGCAGCTCATCCGTTCTACACAATGGTGATACCCGAGCGTGTGGACGGATTGGTTAACTCACTCGTTGAGCAGGCAGAGGTGCAGGGTTTCCTGCCTATATGGGGCCTCTGGGGCAAGGAGAACTTCTGTATGATTGGCAACCACGCCGTGGCTATCGTGGCAGAGGCTTATCACAAGGGATTCCGCGGCTTCGACGCCGAGCGCGCGTTCAACGCCATCAAGCGCACACAGACCGTGAACCACGGCGAGAAGTACGACTGGGAGACATTCATGAAGTACGGTTACTGGCCTACAGACCTCGTAGCTTCAGAGTCGGTTTCCAACTCGCTCGAGTGTATGTATGACGACTATGCCGCTGCAGACATGGCTCGACTCATGGGCAAGAAACAGGACCAGCAGTACTTCACACGCCGTGCCAACTTCTACAAGAACCTCTTCGACAAGCAGACCAACTTCATGCGCCCACGCCTTGCAGACGGTTCGTGGAGAAGTCCGTTCAACCCGAGCGACGTAGCTCACGCCGAAACCGTAGGCGGCGACTACACCGAGGGCAACGCTTGGCAGTATACATGGCAGGTGCAGCACGACATACCGGGGCTTATCAAGCTCTTCGGCGGACCGAAGCCGTTCCTCAAGAAGCTTGACGAGTTCTTCTCGCTCAAACTCGTCACCTCGCAGAACGACGTCACAGGACTTATCGGACAATATGCTCACGGCAACGAGCCGAGCCATCACGTGGCTTATCTCTATGCTCTGGCTGGCCGCCCGTCGCGCACGCAGGAACTCATCCGCGAGATATTCGACACACAGTACCACCCCACCGTCGACGGACTCTGCGGCAACGACGACTGCGGACAGATGTCGGCTTGGTACATGCTCTCGGCTATGGGCTTCTATCCAGTCAACCCCGTAAGCGGCGAGTATGTGTTCGGCGCTCCACAGATGCCGAAAATTGTGCTCCAGCTACCAAAGGGAAAGACCTTTACCGTTATAGCCGACGGCATTTCGGCTGACAACAAGTACGTAGATTATATCACGCTGAACGGTAAAAAGTACAACAAGACGTCTATTTCGCACAGCGAAATCATGCGTGGTGGCACATTGGTCTACAAAATGTGCAACAAAAAGAAGCACGATAAGAACTAAAAAGCTGTAATAAGCAGCGTTTATTAGTCTATTTTTGAGTATTTATAGCTGATTTTTCCTATTATCGCAAAGAAGAAGCCAAATAACTCTGCTGTTATTTGGCTTTTTCATTTATTTTTCTTTACTTTGCAACAGATAAATGAATAGAGAGAATAACAAAATAACTATTATTTAAACAAAAGGATTATGAAAAAGATTACAACTCTTTTCGCAGCTGCTGTGATGGCAGCTTCGGCTTCTGCACAGACAGTTACAGAAAGCAAGACATTCGACAACATGTATTTTGGCATCAACACTGGTGTCTCTACAGCTACTAAGGGTCATCACTGGCTCCAGGACTTCCGTCCGAACCTTGGCGTACGTCTCGGTCGCAACTTCACTCCGGTTTTCGGTCTCGCTGCTGAGAGCAACATCTACTTCAAGGAAGTAGGAAGAAAGCAGGGCGGTCTGCACAAGACTGGCACAGCCGTTAACGGTATCAACACATCACTCCTCGGTACAGTAAACCTTACCAACTGGGTAGGCGGTTACAAGGGTGAGCCACGTTGCTTCGAGGTTTCTGCTGTTTACGGTCTCGGCTGGGGTCACGTTTTCTCTAACGCAGCTGACTATAACGACAATATGAACATGTTCACTTCTAAAGCTGGTCTCGACTTCGCGTTCAACCTTGGCAAGGCAAAGGCATGGCAGCTCTATGTTGAGCCTTCTATGAACTGGGCACTCAACGGCAACGGCTATGAGGGTGTTAAGTACGACATCAACCGCGCTATGTTCCAGGTTAACGTTGGTCTCGTTTACAAGTTCAAGAACTCTAACGGCACACACAACTTCACAATCGCTTCTGGCCGCGACCAGGCAGAGGTTGACGCTCTCAACGCACAGATAAACAGCCTCCGCGAGCAGAACGCTACTCTTACAAGCAAGGACGAGCAGAACCAGAAGAACCTCTCTGCAAAGGATGCTGAAATCAACAACCTGAAGAAGGCTCTCGACGAGTGCAACAAGCGCCCGGCTAAGACTGCTACAGCTACAAACCTCCAGCCGACAGTTATCTTCCGTCAGGGCAAGTCTGTAGTTGATCCGGCTCAGGTAGCTTCTATCGAGCTCATCGCCAACTACATGAAGAACCACAAGGACGCTAACGTAGAAATCAAGGGCTATGCTTCACCGGAGGGTTCTAAGGAGCTCAACCAGCGCCTCTCTGAGAAGCGTGCTGAGGCTGTTAAGGACATCCTCGTTAAGAAGTACAAGATCTCTGCTAACCGTCTGAAGACAACTGGTATGGGTGCTACTGACAAGCTCTTCGAGCAGGTAGAGTTCAACCGCGTTGCTACATTCAACGATTCTACAAAGGACTAATCTTCAGTTCTGACAAAAACTGATTCCTCAAAGAACTAATTGTCAGTTCTGACAAGAACTGATTCTTAAGATACAAAAAAATCCCAGTGCTTTGGTTCAACCATCGCACTGGGATTTTTCTTTCACAACTATATACCTTTTCTTTACTCTTATTTTGCTACAAACTTAACCTTGCAGCGGCACACTTCCTTTAGTTCTTCGCCAGCGTCTGGCGTCTGCTTCATCACCTGAACACAGAACTCGCCTGCCGCAACTTCCTCTACATACAGATGCAGCAAGTCGCCGTAATGCGACTCGGCAACATAGGCTATGTCGAAACGCTTCAAGCGGTTCGTCTTATAGAAGTCGAGCCCCCAAAGGTTAAGGATATGCTCTATGTACTTCACGCTGTTGATGTGTCCGTTCACGTCTACATCGCTGTAGCGAGTCTCTACGATGCGGCGACATTCAGCGTCGTTCTTCGAGAGTTTCACACGCTGAAACGGCTCAATCGGGCACGGCTCGTCGGTCTCAATATACTGCGTGATGATGCCGTCGCGCTCAGCAAGTATGTCTACCGGTTGGCGTGTGTCGGTGTCGATCATCGCCCAGATGCTGCGTCCGTATCCGTAGCGCTTGCCGCTCTTGTCGCGTATAGCGTAGTTGCGACTCGTGAAGAACTTCATAACATTCTCCACCCAGGTGTCAACCGTAATGCGGTCGTAGGCAACAGGCATCTCGTCGAGTTCCATGACAAAGCGCGAAAGCACCCATGTCTTATGCACCGTATTGAGATAGTCCATTCCGTAACCACGCTCGTTGCTGTGGAAGTCGGCTGCATTCAGCAGGTGATTGCCAAGATGACCGAGGAATATATGATTGGAAAAATCGCAGTGGAATGGTTCCACAAGGAAGTCGTAGCTTCCTATCTTACTTAATAAATTCATAGGCTTATTGTTTATTATTTAGAAAGTTCTGCCCCATCTACAGCTATAACCACAGCACGGGGCTTTCCGTTTGAATCAAATTCGCATGTTGCGTAGGGTTCGGGCAGAAGGAAATAGGCACGGAGTCCTTTCAGATTGCCTTCTGTGTTTGGAGGTACGAGGTCTGTACCGTCGGCACTCACAAAGCGGTAGCGACCGTCTGCGGGTATCAGAGTCGGATCGTAAATTCCGATGAACTTGAAATGGCCGGATGACAGCGATGAGCTCATCACACTTGGCTTTGTGGCAAGTATGAACTTGTTCTTCACCACCGGCTTCACAATATCGTTCGTCACTCCAGGCAGTATTCGCACAAGATAAGGCTCGCCGGCGACGGTAGATTTCACGCTGAGGAAATGATATACAACTTTATCCTCGTCAACCTCCTCGATATCCTTCAGTTGTTTGAACTGCATGCCAGGGAAAGCTGTGCGCATATCGTCCTCTGTAAGAGCGAACGGCAGGCAGAGTGTGTAATAACCGCCGTCTGCTCTGAACGTACGGTCGATTGTTATGCTATGGACATAGGCATCTTGATAATAAGAAACCAAGTCGGCGTTGCCTTCGGCTTCACCCAAAGTCAAATTTTCTACAACAACCGGCGCTACATAGCGACGATATACCTGCACCTTGCCGTAAAAATGAGAGCTATTAAAGCGCTTAAAGCGCTTTGTATCAAATTTATAGTCTATATATTGATTCTCTCTCTTCAAAGATACGAATGAAATATCCGCATCACCCTCGTTTGAAAATTTAAAATCTATAAGACTGCGTACACTTGAATCATTATTTACAAATACTAAGTTGGCATCTGTATTTTCCTTTGCGCAAAGCCATCCGCTCTTTGCATCCTTCAAGCGCCAACCTCCTGATACCTTCTTCAGCGTAAATACAGCCATACTGTCTGTTTCGCACGAAACCATATCGAGTCCGTCTTCTTCGAATACAGAAACGGCGCAAGGCAGAATGTATTCCTTCTTTGCGTTCTGATACCTGCTCATTGCCACTCCACAACCGCTGCTCACAATTATCACCTCGTCGCCATCGCGCAACAACGACACATCTGAAACATGCATATACTTGGCTGTTTCAGTATTCTGGGCGTTCGTGTCTAAAGAGAATACCGAGAGCAACACAATTAGAGTGAGAAGAAGTTTTCCAGTCATTGAGGAATAGAGTTTAAATGGTTCGTACTTGATATGCAAACTTACAAAAAAAAATCGAATTGCTTGAAGTTGTTCGTAAAAAGATTCGACAACGACAAAAAGAATTGCCCACAATAACGTAATAAAATAATTAAGAACAAAAGAGAAAACAAAAATCAACCCCAACACCACGAGAGTGCTGGGGTCAACGATAGAATATACGGAATTATAACATACGTGTGAATTGCGGAAGAACAAACGCGTGTTTATTTCTTCCAGAAGCGTGAGGTGATGTCGGTGAAGTCGTCGCCTGCCGCACGCTTGTAAAGACGCTGGTTTGTGGTGCGCTCCTTAAGGCATCCCAAGTGTTCGATGTACGGACCGAGCTTTATGTAGTCGAAGTCGCGCTTGCGTATAGTTCTCGGGAACTGCTGGCGACCGCTATACCACGCCACCTTCAGCTGCGGATGCTCGCGGTGAAGATACTGTGCGAGTTGGCTAACGTACTTCGGGTCGGCATCGCCACCCATAAAGCAGATGCATGTTATCTCGCCATGATAGTTGGCAACGAACTGGTCGAGCACCATCGGAGTCAAAGGCTCGCCGATGTTCTCCCACAGATACTGACTATGGCAGCCCGGGCAACGGCACGGACAACCGGTGATGTTGATAGACAGTGTCACCTCGTCAGGAATCTCCTGAAATACAATTCCTGTATTAAGATAATTGAGCATTGCTTTAGTTGTTTAAAATATTTTGTTCAGACGCGCCGAGCCGTGATGAAGCTCGGACACGCCGAAGAACTTTAGTCTTTGATTTCGTTAGTGCCATTGGCATAGAAGCGGCGGCTTGCCTCCTTCTGACGAGCAGCAGAGAAGTTGCTTACGCGCTTCAGGTAGCCGATGATACGAGTCATGTAGTCGACATCCTCGCTGCCGCAATTCGGACACTTCTTGAGATATCGCTTGTCGATATGTCCGCACTTGTTGCAGATAGTGTTCGGGATATTGAAGGTGAAGTAGTTGCATCCCTCCTTAGCTGCGATGCGCAGGAGTTGGCGATACTGAGCCTTCGAGAGGTGCTCGTCGAGGTTCATGTGAAGCGCCGAGCCACCGGTGAGGTGCTCGATATACGGAGCGCCGTGCAACTTGAACTTGTCGACAACGTTGAGTGAGTCGTCCTCCACGATGTAGAAGTAGCTGTTGTAGCAGTCGCGCGGCACGAAGTAGCCATCCTCGCGATCCCACTTTGCGTGCTTTACGCCCACGTTCTCAGCCGGAATCATCTCGCAGTTGAACAGCACGTCCTTAGTGCGATACTGCTTGTTGTATTTCTCAACCAGACCGAGCACCTTCTGAACGAAGTGCAGATAGTCGGGATTGTCATTGATCTTCAAGCCCAAGAATTCGGCAGCCTCCACGAGTCCGTTCACACCGATTGTGAGATACTGGCGGCTCATGTTGATGTATCCAGCGTCGAAGAGCGGCAGCATGCCCTGAGCCTGCAGTTCCTTGAGGTTCTCGTTGTAAGCGAGCTGCACCTTATGGCAGAGGTCTATCACCTCAGAAAGATAGTCGGCATAGTCGAGTCCGTTCTTAACGGCGTACTGTATGCAACGGTTGAGGTTGATGGTGAGCACGCTCTTAGAGCCAGTAGACACACCGCCCGCACCGAGTGTGTAGCTGAAGCCGTTGTCCTGAATCTCGTTGCGCAGACGGCAGCAAGAACTGAGCGAGTCGGCATTGTCGCTCATGTATGTGAAGAACGAGTGACCCTCTGAGTACATCTCAGCTGTGAAGTCGCCCCACTCCTTGTCGATTACGTCGCCGTCCTTTGTGAGCAGCGCCATTGTCTCTACCGGGAAGGTGAGCACGGTCTTTGTGCGCTCTTTGTTGAACCACTTCATGAAGCGCTTCTGAAGCCATGAGAGTCCGTTCCAGTCGGGCTTCGAACCGTCGGGGAAGATGAACTCGCCGAAGAGACTCTCGAAGTATGGTTTGTCGTAATAAGCCACGTTCCAGAACACAGCCTGATAGTTGCGCGCGCCGGTGGGCTGGTTGATAGAGTAAACGATCTGCTCGAAGCAGTCGGTGATCATCTTGTCGATAGTGCGCTGCTTTGCAGAGAGGTCTACCACCTTGTCTGCGTGTTCCCAATAGTCGAGTCCGTACTCTTTACCGATGAAGTAGTTGAGGTACATGAGGAACTCCGGTGTAGCGCAAGCGCCGCTCAGCATACTCGAAACCATGAACACCATGTTGACGAATCCGCCGCAGAACGACTTCAGGTTTGTAGGAGCTGTAGAGTTGCCGCCGATGCTTGTTGTGCCGCCGATGAGCCACGGGTACATCGTGATAGAGGCGCAATAGTTGGCGAGCGATGTCTCGTCGTTCTTGTAGATGAAGTGGTGGTTGAGCTTGTCGAGATACTCGTTAGCGAGTTCCTTGCCGTACATCTTCTTGATGCGGTCGGTGAGCAGGCGGCGGTTCAAGCGGATGAAGCTCGACTTAGGCAGCTCACCGATGAGCGTAGCGATGTTCTTGTGCTCCACGTTGGCGTTGGCGTCGTACTTCGAGCCGGTTGCAGCGTTGGCAGCGTGACAATAGTCGGTAAGGAACTTGAGTTTTTCGAGAGTCTCACGGTCTTCCGAGTGAAGCTGGCGATAGATAATGAACGATTTAGCCACGTTGTAGTAGCCTTCTCTCATTAGAGCCTGCTCCACCTGGTTCTGTATGTTCTCAACTGTTACGCCGTCGAACACGTCGATGTGGCTCACAATCTTAGAAACAGAGGCTAAGTCAACATCCTCGTTCACTGACTCGAACGCCTTGATTATGGCGTTCATTATCTTGTCTAAAGAGAAGCGGTCTTTAGATCCATCGCGTTTGATGATTGCAAAATCTTTCATTGTATAGTTTCCCGTTTTAGAAAACTTTTTCAATTTTAGAAATCGAAAAGTTTTCCGTTTTGGAAAACTTTTGCGTGTTCTGTCTTATGAAAAGTTTCTGATTTATGTTTTTGATTACGGCTGCAAAGGTATATAAAAAAAACGATACCACGCTATGTCTTCAACGGAAAAATTCTAACAATTTTAAGCCTCACATACACCATTAGTGTAACGCATTTGATGTAACTTTCAGAGTTTCACCGCACTAATATCGATGAGGTTGTTTACTATCGCGTATATGGTCAAACCAGCCGGACTATGTATCTGCAATTTGCGCGCAATGTTGCGTCTGTGGGTGATTACGGTGTTCACCGAAATGCACAAATGCTCGGCTATCTCCTTGTTACTCATGCCTTGTACGAGCGCCACGATGACGTCTTTCTCGCGTTCGCCCAGTGCGTCGGCGCCTTCCTGATTCTTGCCTATCATGCTGGAAATCTTAGCAGATACGTCGCTCTGGCGCGATTTATCCTCAAGACACTTGATGGCTGGGATGAAGATTTTGTCCTCCACTTCGGCATGCAGCGCCAGCCACTCCTCATTATTATATATATCGTAGAGCGTGGCTGAAAGCTGATTGTTGCGAAGGCTGTCGCCGGGGAAGTACTTGATGATGATGCTCTTCAGCTCGCGCAGCTTCATACTCTCCTGTCCGTGATGCTTCGAGTACATGTCGATGGCGTAGTTTGCCATCGGCTTGCCGGCGATGAGCGACTCAACGTACGGGAAGACGGTCTTCTCCTCGTACTTCATGTGCTGCGTCACCGAACGCGAATATTCGTCGTAAAGTTTCAGTATGAGTCGAGCGAGGTTGTCGTTTTCGTCAAGCGCGTCTACAAGTTCCTTGCGTATAAACGGCAACTGGAAACCGATAAAATAGTCGTGACTTGCCTTCAGATACTGCAACAGCGTGGGCACGGAGAGGCGCGACACGTCGTCCATTTCGCGATAGCCGTTAATGGTGAAGTTGACTACGGCGAGAAACGTATTGGTGTCCACATTCTGGTCGTCGCATACCTGCTTAACCGTCTTGTCGCCAAAGCCGAGACTGATACCGAAGCTACCTAAACTCTGCAACAAGTTGTAGTTGTCGCGAATGAGCGAAATCATCTTGTCGCTTGCCTCATACATTTTCTGATTTTTCATACTCCTGATTATTTTTTTGAATGCGGATATGTTGTACAAAGTTACTAACTCTTTTCGAGAAAACCCGAACATTTACAGACTTTATGATTAAGAAAAGTCATCGTGCACCGAACGGAATCCGATCGGACGGCGGACGGAACCCGATCGGACGGCGGACGCAATCGGTGACGAACAAAGGGTGTGTCAGAAGTCAAACGAGATGAATTGATTTCTGACACACCCTTCGTACTAAATCTTTTACCAAGAGGTACGGTTTAGACGACTCCCTTAAAAGTTCTGGAAGTGATAATTCAAAAGAATGTTACATTCGGCTCTTCTGACTTTGTCCTGCGCCAGTTCCCTTATACTTGCTATTTGTGGCATTAA
>OGKK01000782.1_pt1 | contig 10376 bp, 4 predicted proteins | sample 1572401 | NCBI WGS metagenome assembly OGKK01 (sample SAMEA2582155, study PRJEB24529) | metagenome | biome: Human gut stool | place: China | collected 2011 | reverse complement strand
AGATCTACACTCTTTCCCTACACGACGCTCTTCAGATCTCAACTTTCACTCTTTTCAAGTATTTGCAGGTGGTACCTTCATTTAATTACACTGAACGTTGGTATACCCGTAAGGTGATGAAGAGCTATGACGAAACTACCCGGAAATGGGATACACACCCCGGCGATACGATTCATGGATTCTATCGGGTGTTCAACTATTCGGCCAGCCTGGCTTTAAGTACCAAGATGTATGGTATGTCCCAGCCGCTGTTTATGAAGAAAAAAGAGATACAGATTCGCCATGTCTTTACCCCGCAGATTTCATTGAATGGCTCTCCAAGTTTCGGGCAATTCTGGGAATATTATCGTGATGCAGACGGTAATGATCAGTATTACTCGCCTTATTCCAGTCAGCAGTTTGGTACAGCTCCGCGTGAAAAGTCCGGAACGGTTAGTTTTGATGTGTCGAACAACTTGGAGATGAAATACCGTAACAAGAAAGACTCTCTTGTGAAAGTCAGTTTGATTGATGAAATCGGTTTCAATCTTTCTTATAATATGGCTGCAAAGAAGCAACCATGGAGTAACCTGAATATGCGTTTGCGTATGAAGTTCAAGAAGTTAAATATCAAGCAGGTATTTGAAAAAGAGGGTAGAATCATCTTCTCTGCTAGGTTTGGAGATGGTAAGTCTTACTTTCTGAAAGAGTTCATGAAGAGCTATGATGAAAAGGATAATGATTATTATTTCATCACTCTCCATCCAGTAAACTACGTGGTTGAGGAGAATCGGGATGTCATTGAGTATATCAAGCGTGATATTCTGTTTCAACTCATAAAGGATAATCGTATCTATGACTTTAAAGAGGGGTATGATAAGATATTCGATGCGGTATGCAACAAAGAGTCTTTATTAAAGTTAGGCGACTTTGTTGCTTCAATCATTCCTATAGAAGGATTGAAAGATGGGTATGAGGCTTTGAAAGATCTTGCTTCTACCATTTATGAGAAATATAAAAGTCAAGATGTTCTTCATGTAGTAGATGACTACCTCAATGGGTTTTATGGAAAGTCGGGGAGTATCAGCGAATGTGATGCTTTTACTTGCCTTATCCAGAAGTCTTTAGAGCAGATGATGGCTAAGTCTGTTTTGATTATTGAAGATTTGGACAGAATAGATCCAGCTCATCTCTTCCGCATCATGAATGTCTTGTCCTCTCAGGTAGATAATCCCTATTATTCGGAGGTTCCTAATGGTAACAAGTTCGGTTTTGATAAGATAATCCTTGTAATGGATTACAAGATAGCTCGTCATCTCTTCCACCATTTCTATGGTAAAGAGGCAAACTATGAGGGGTATATGAATAAGTTTCTGAATACCTTGCCCTATTCGTATTCTATAAAAGAAGAGGCGCATAGGCAAGTCAGGCAAAAGATCTTTGATATCTGCAAAACAGAAGAAGTTTTAAGTTTAGACCAAAGTCTTTCTAGTGATGCTAAGGATAGAATATCTGTTCCATTAGCGATTTACCAACTATCTGTGAGACGTAGTAAAGAGTTTTTGGATATCGATATTAATTTGTTATTCAGAGATAATTGGCTGCATGGTGAATATAACATTCAAACAGATATTCCATGGGTGAGAATTTTAGTATGTCTTCGTTTTTTGATGTCGGATAAATCTTTAGGTAAAATTTATGAGGCTATGATTCATGGTTTTACTGATATGCAGTTGGTAGAACTGGCTACTCCTCTTTATCTTGCCAAGAAAAGAGAGAGTTTATTCTATGTAGAAATTGAATATGTAACATATCAAATAGAATATCAAGAGTCTTTGAAACAAGTAAAAATAAATGGATGTAGGGGAATTAGGAATGGGTTGAAAAAAAACATTGCTGATATCAAAAATTTATTGCGGAATGTTCAAAATAACGTATGTAATCTATTGATTGGATAAGTATGTTGAGGAAAAATCGAAAAATCGTTGAGTTGTCTTATGGTGAAGTTCTAGTAGAGTAAAAAGCTTTAGTATAAGGCCAAAAATAAAAATTTTAACTATATGTTATGGAATATTTTTATTATGTAACAGAAGAGAAACGTCGTTGGTGGGTTAAGGAAAAGTTTGCCAAGGACTTCTGTGACTTGTTGAAAAGATTCGAAAAGTCGCATGTGGATATACAAATGGGCTATGGTGAATCTTCTATTTTGCGAGATGATTTCATCATGTCTAAGTTCCCAGGGAAACATAGTAGACCAACTTTTATCTGGAAAAAGATGGTTTACAAGGATGGTGTATGCATTTATGTTTTGCGTGATGCTATGCGCCATGATGTTTACGTTGCTCAAATAACTCAGGGTACTGAAGCAACTTATGTAGCAAAGAAAGAGCTTAGTCCGCAAGAAAAAAGCGAATTGAATTCATTCCATGATAAAATAATCGAGGACAGATCTAAAACTGATTATCAAGAGAAAAGTCCTCTTTTTGATAATGAAGTTTCATTTATTTCTTCACCATTATCTATAAACAGTAATCTCTTCGAAGATGCTGTTTACGAAACAAAAGAATGGATAGATGATATTATTGGTACTGAAGAAAATGAATCTTTCGATGAGTTCTCAAAAGCAGCTCAAGCTATTTCATCTCATTTATATGAGCATTTACTTGATGCCGATGGTTGGGGTAAGATAAATATTAAGGATCGCATCCTTCTAATTTTTCATAAATCCTCAAATTGGATTCTTGCTGCAGCACCTCGTAAAACAGAAACTGAAAGAATAGATAAGATTCTTAAAGGAGGAGAACCTGAAAATTATATGAGAGGTTATCCTCAAAGTTTTTTGTATCTTGATGATGACGAGTGGAGGCGTATGGAACAAGATAGTAAGAGTAATCTTGTTCTTACAGAAGAGCAAGTTGCAGTTGTTTCTAATAGTGAACCTAAATATCCTTTGTTTATCTCAGGTCGAGCAGGTAGTGGAAAATCCACAGTCTTGCAGTATCTGTTTGCTGAGATTGTATTGAGGTTTCTGCTTAACAAGGATGCATTTAATTGTACGCAACTTCTTCCTCCGGTTTATCTTTCATACAGCAAGACTTTAATTGAAGATGCAAAGAAATTGTCTCAGACTTTATTTGATAAGAATAATGTATATAAGGAGATAATGAAGAAGCATTCGGTAAGTTATAAGAAAGACATTCAACCATCATTGAAAAATATGTTCTATGTCTTTAAAGACTTACTGAAAAAGTGCATCCAAGATTATGATAAAGAAATCTTGGAAACAAAGTTCTCAGATGAAAAGTACATATCTTTTGCTGTTTTTAAGGAAAAATGGTCAGAACGATTCGGGAAAGATCGTGATGCCGTTAAAAACTTTGGACCAAGTATCTGTTGGCATATCATTAGAACTTATATAAAGGGTTGGAATAATGATTCTTACTTAACTCCAGATGACTATGAGGCATTGGGAAGGAACTATTTAACTGTAAGTATTGATACTTTCAAGAAAGTATATGATGTTGTTTGGGACAAATGGTATAAGGATTTAACCAGTGATAAATATTGGGACGACCAAGATTTAGTTAAATATTGCCTGGAAAAAGGTTATGCAAAGGAACAGTTTTCTGCAATCTATTGTGATGAAGCCCAAGATTTCACGAGAATAGAAATTGATTTTATCTTAAAAGTCTCATTGTTCTCTAATAGGAAAATAGAGAATGTTGATGATGTGAAGAAATTGCCGTTTGTCTTTGCTGGAGATGAATTCCAAACATTAAACCCTACGGGATTTAGTTGGGACTCATTGCGTAGTTATTTTGTCAACAGCATTTTTGAGATGACGGGATTGGGTGATAAGAAAGATGAGAGTAAATTGCCGAGACCGATAGAGTTTAATGAAAATTTCCGTTCAACAGCGCAAATCGTAAGATTGGCTAATCGTGTCCAACTATTGCGAGCGTCTCGTCTCAATGAGTTTTCTTATCCACAGACTCCTCATTTTTCAATTGATGGTCCGTCTATCTATTGTGTTTCTCCTAATGATTATACTATTTGGGACGCAATTCCTGGCAATTTAGTGAATATGATAATTCCAATAGCAGAAGGAGAATCTGTAGAAGATTTTATCAAGAACTCACCATTAAAGGATAAAATTAATTTTGAAAATGGCATTCCACAAGGCTTAACAATACTTTCACCTAGTCAGGCCAAAGGTTGTGAGTATGCGAATGTAATCATTTATGGTTTTAATACAGAAGGTAATAACAGCAAGTTTAAAGTGCAAGAATTACTTGAATGGTTTGCTAATCCTAAAGAAGATATTGAGGGGGACATTGAACTGAAATATCAGGTTTGCAATGCTTATGTTGCTGTAACTAGAGCCACCTCTCGTATATTCATATTGGATGAATTTACCATGAATTCATTTTGGGCTTTTGCTTTCAATGATTCAACTTCAGCTAATAGGAAAGCTATAATGAGTTTGCAAAGCAAAATGATAGAAAGTTTAGACACTAAGAAAAATGCTTGGGAAGATGATGGAAATCTAGGTTGGATAAATGCTCATCCTGCTGAAGAAATTTCTTTTGCGCAACTCAAAGTTCGTGATGTCTTTGAAGAACTTGATAAAATGAAGAATAATGCTCTCTTACGTTCCGATGCTAGTATGATGCGCATGGTAGCATGTCGATACAAAGAAAGAAACAGTAAGGAAAAATATGCGGAATGCATGGCATGGGCTCTTGTTTTCGAAGGTAAACGAATAGCTGCTGCTGATTTCTTTGTTAAAGCAAAACTAGCTGATAAAGCTTTAGATAATTACTGGGAAGAATTAGCTGAAAACAAGAATACTGATGAAATAGTAAAAGAGATTATTAAACTTAACGGGCATGTAAATGATATTCGTCAAAAAACTTGTATGATAGCTGCGGAAGCAATGGCTGTTGACGATTTGATGGAGGTACTTGCAAATTGTCTTTCTTCAAAGGACAAAGCTAATTTCTTGTTGAATTCTTGGCAAAAAATTGTAAATGTTGCAGTCAAACATATATCTTGTGGACATAGTTTGACTATAGGCAAGAATTTAGATAATATAAATAATTTGAAAGAAGAACTTGGCAAGATCAATATCAGAGTAGATTTATCACCACTGGCTCTTGTTGTATTTAATAATAAAGAATTGGCTAGTGCCATTAAATTATGGGAGATGTCTACTCCTCCTTATCCAAAAGAATATTATAATGCTAAGTATAATATTACTTCTTTTCCAGAAAATATCGAATATGCACCAAAAATGGGAAATCCTGATTGGGTTAATTTGCTTCTTGCCAATTGGAAGAATTATGGTAAAAATGATTTGAATGAAAATCAACTTGTTATTCTTTGTTCGGCATTAAAACAAGATTTGAATTCGTCGGATTTATTGTTTAACAAAATGCTACCTTTTATGGTAAATCATATTGGCAGTATCAATGAATATGCAGAATTTAAAGAGATAATCAAAAAACGCCATTTGGTTTTACCTTATTTGCAGTCTCTGGATGCTTTATTCATGATTCGTTATGGTGACATTAGTACTTGGAAGGCTCCTGTAGAAAACTTTGTTGATTCTGATACAGTGTTTTTTATTAAAGCGATAAAAACCATCCAAGAATTCAAAACAAAAGCTTTTCAGAAAAAGTTGGATTTGTGGTTTGGCAGTTCAAAGGCGAAACTCGAGGAGACATTGTCTGAATACAAACAATTTGACAGAAAACAATTGGCTCCGCTTGTTTTTATAGAACTGGGTAAAATTATCGAGCATAGAACTAAAATTGTTGATGCTTTGAAGTACTATAGTACCATTCGTGAAATGGTGAATAGTCCTAAGTTAAGACGTGAGTTTGATGTACGTTGGATAGCTTGTAAGGAAAAGCTGGCTATAGTTACTAATTCTTCTCAACATAGTGATGAAGCTCATGAAAAAAGAGTGGAATTGTCTTTTGGTTCTGAACAAATTCCTGAGGTTGCAGAAGTTAGCCAAGAAGAATGGAATAAGTTGTTTAAAGTTGCAATGGAATTAGATTTTACTGTTCAAGATGGTCTGAAAAAGGTTCAGCAACAGGAGCATACAGATGTACCAAAAAATAATTGTCCTTCTTATCCGGCTAATGTAAAATTCAGTGAAAATAAGCAGGTTATTTCCGTTGGAGAATATACTCTAACATATTTTCCTAAGAAACATGAGGTGAAAATAGAATATTCTTCAAATGTTGCAGAATACTCTATTAAAATCAATAAAGGTAAAATTACAGACAATGATGAGTTCTACCTTAAGGATAATAGACTTTTTTTGGCTGACAATGATGTAATGACTCCGTTTTGTATTCGAAAATTTGATTCTTTATTGTGGGTTGAAATCTATGATGGATTACTGCCAACAGGTATGTATGTCGTAACAAAAGCAGAATAATTTTTATGAAAATATTACATATTGGAAATTTAAAAAGCGGCATAGATACTTATGTTCGCAATACAGTTGCTTTGGCTAGTGATAAGTTTGAGTTCGTCATCGTTAATGGTGCGGATGATAACAGCAAGCCTTATATGCGACATGGCAAGCAGGTAAAGACGTATAGCATTGATATGTATCGTGCCTTGAATCCTGTAAAGGATATGAAGGCGGTGATGCAGGCTATCAAGATTATCAAGAAGGAAAAACCAGACTTGGTGCATTGTCATAGTGCGAAGGGTGGCGTAATCGGAAGATTTGCTGCTTTCTTTACAGGGACAAAGGTTGTTTATACGGCTCATGCCTTCTCTTTTCTTTCAGCAGAATCAGCCAAAAAGAAACAGATATTTCTTTTGTTAGAGAAGATAGCAAAGCTGAACTCTTATCTTCTGGCTTGTTCTGGCTCTGAAAGAGAATTGGGTATCAAGGTAGTTGGTTTCAACGAGAAGAAGGCGTTTGCATGGAATAATGCTGTGCCGGATAGTCTTCCGCAGATTTCTTCTGGCAAGATAGAGGCTTCTGATTTACCTGTTCCAAAAGTAGGCGAGCGATACATCACTTCTATAGGACGTCCTTCTTATCAGAAGAATCCTTTATTCATGGTAGAAGTCGCTCATGGAATCCATCTTAAGCATCCTGATATAAAATTCTATCTACTAGGTGTTGGTTTCTATTCTCCAATGTTGGAAGATATGAAGAAGCTCATTCATCAGTATGATATGGATGATACTTTCTATCTCTTGCCTTGGCTAAGCCATGAGGAAACCTTGAAGTATGTGAAGGGAAGTATGCTTTACTTCATGACTTCGCTCTATGAGGGTCTTCCGATCTCTGTGATAGAAGCTATGTCTTTGGGAAAGGCGATTGTGGCGAGTGAAGTGCTAGGTAACAAGGACTGTGTGAAGGATGGCTTTAATGGATATCTCCTGCCATTGAAGGAAAATGTCTTTGTGGAAAAAATGATTGAGCTGATAGAGAATGATGAGAAGCGCAAGGAAATGGAGAAGAATTCCCGTTCCTACTTTGAGTCTAGTTTCTATATCAACAATCGCATCAAGGCACTAGAAGACATTTATACAGAAATTTATAACCGATAAATAGATAACAATGAATTATATTATCACTGGCGGTACCGGCTTTATCGGTACCCATCTTACAAACTTGATTAAGGAGCGTTATCCTAACGCTCAGGTATATAACCTCGACATCGTTAAGCCTGGAACTCCTAACCCTGTGGTGAAGGATTACAAGCCTGCTTTGCGTGAGGGACAGAAACTGGCATCTACTTTCGTAGAGTATGATATCCGCAAGCCTATCGAGAACTTGCCGTTTACTCCTACAGAGGATGATGTCATCTTCAACTTTGCTGCCGTGCATCGTACTCCTGGACATGAAGATCATGAGTATTTCGAGACGAATATCCGTGGTGCTGAGAATGTGGTGGCTTTTGCTGAGAAGTGGAATATCAAGAAGATTGTGTTTACTTCGAGTATTGCACCATACGGAGCTGCCGAGGAGCTGAAGAAGGAGACTACTTTGCCTACTCCTAACACTGCATACGGTATCTCTAAGTTGGTGGCTGAGAAGATTCATGAGAAGTGGCAGAATGGCGATGCGGCTCATCGCCAGCTCACTATTGTTCGTCCTGGTGTGGTATTCGGAAAGGGTGAGAATGGTAATTTCACTAGATTGTATTGGGCTATCCGAGGTCATAAGTTTGCTTACCCAGGCAGAAAGGATACTATTAAGGCTTGCATTTATGTAAAGGAGTTGGTTCGTTTCATGCTGTATCGCTTGGAACATCATGAGCATGGTGTTGAGTTGTATAACTGTTGCTTCGAGCCTGCTTATACCATCCAGCATATTGTTGAGGCTATGAAGAAGGTAACAGGTTTAACTCAGTTTGTACCTGATATTCCTAACTGGGTAATTATGCCTATGGCAAGAGCTGCCATGCTTCTTGGTTCGCCAATGGGTATCTGTCCTGCGAGAGTGAAGAAGCTCCAGATTTCGACCAATATCAGTGGTGAGAAGTTGAAGAACTGCGGTTATCAGTTTAAGTGGAGTTTCGAGGAAGCTCTTGCTGACTGGTTTGAGGATAATGACAGACAGGGTTTAAAATAATAATCAATAAATATGAAAGGAATAGTATTAACTGGTGGTAATGGTACACTCCTGTATCCTGTCACAAAGGGTATCTGCAAGTAGCTGATTCCTATCTTTGATAAACCGATGATTTATTATCCTATCTCGGTTTTGATGTTGGCAGGTATCCGTAAGTTTCTGATTATCTCAACACCATTCGATCTGCCTGGTTTTAAACGATTGCTCGGTGACGGCAGCCAGTTCGGTGTCAAGTTCGAGTATGCTGAGCAGCCATCACCAGATGGCTTTGCCCAAGCCTTCATTATTGGAGAGAAGTTCATTGGTAATGATTCTGCTTGCCTCGTATTGGGGGACAATATCTTCTATGGTGCTGGATTGAACCAGATGCTGCATCAGGCAGTAGTAGATGCTGGACAGAATAACAAAGCTACAGTCTTCGGTTATCGAGTAAGCGACCCAGAGCGATATGGTGTGGCTGAGTTTGATGAGCAAGGCAATTGCCTCAGCATTGAAGAGAAGCCTCAGCATCCAAAGAGCAACTATGCTGTGGTAGGCTTATACTTCTATCCTAACATGGTAGTAGAAGTAGCCAAGCATACCCATGATTCCCTTTCTGAGGCATCTACCTTTATCGAAGTCTTGGAGAAACGCCAGGGCTTGAAGGTAGCTTGTCTGGAAGGTATCTGCTTTCGATATTGGATGAAGGTCATCAAACATTAAAGGAGAATGATGTGAAAGCCATCGTGAATTGTGCAGCATGGACCAATGTGGATGCCTGCGAGACTGATGAGAAACTGGCAGCATTGGCAGAAAAGCTCAATGCGGAGGCTCCTGAGAATCTGGCTAAGGCGATGAAGGAGGTGGACCTACATACGCACTTGATTTGGCTAATGCCATTATCACCATATTGGATAAGGTAAAGGCTGCCCAGGGCAAAGATGAATATGTTGGAGTATATCATTTCTCAAACGAGGGTGTCTGCTCCTGGTATGATTTCACCCAGATGATTGCAAGAATCGCCGGTCATACGCACTGCAATATCCAGCCATGCTATAGCTCCGAGTATCCTTCTCCAGTGGCTCGTCCTGCTTACTCGGTCTTGGACAAGCGCACCATCAAGGAAACCTTCAGCGTGAAGGTGCCTTACTGGGTGGATTCCTTGGAGAAGTGCATCGCAAATCTCAAAAAAAATAAACAGATAAACAATAGAATATTATGGCAAAAAGAAATATAGTAATCACAGGTGGGGCTGGCTTTATCGGTTCTCACGTCGTTCGTTTATTTGTCAACAAATATCCTGAATATAACATCATATGCCTCGACAAGTTGACCTATGCCGGTAATTTGGCAAACCTCACGGACATCGAGGACAAACCAAACTATAAGTTTGTGAAGATGGATATATGCGACTTTGATGCATTCTATCAGCTGATGCAGGAAGAGCACATTGACGGCATCATTCATCTTGCTGCAGAAAGCCATGTGGACAGAAGCATCAAGGATCCGTTCACATTTGCACAAACAAATGTGATGGGAACTCTGACCCTGCTACAGGCAGCCAAGCTCTATTGGGAGAGCTTGCCAGAGAAATATGAGGGCAAGCGTTTCTACCACATCTCAACCGACGAGGTGTACGGTGCATTGCAGATGACTCACCCAGAGGGCATTCCTGCTCCTTTCACCACTAAGGCGTCAAGTGGCAAGAATCATGAAGCATACGGTGAGGAATTCTTCTTGGAAACAACTAAGTATAATCCTCACTCTCCATACTCTGCATCTAAGGCAAGCTCAGACCACTTCG
>OGKK01000780.1_pt1 | contig 10392 bp, 7 predicted proteins | sample 1572401 | NCBI WGS metagenome assembly OGKK01 (sample SAMEA2582155, study PRJEB24529) | metagenome | biome: Human gut stool | place: China | collected 2011 | reverse complement strand
CGATGCACCAACAAAGCAAGCGATGCACCAACAAAGCAAGCGATGCACCAACAAAACAAGTGGTGCTTGCCAACAAAACAAGCGATGCACCAACAAAGCAAGCGATGCACCAACAAAGCAAGCGATGCACCAACAAAGCAATTGGTGCACTTGAGACAAGTGCACCCCCTTTAGTAACCCCGTGGGAATATCCCAACAAAAAAATCCTCGCAAAATGCTTGCTCGTTTCACAATTAATGCGTATCTTTACCCCGCGAAATAGAAATCCGCACGCAGAACGTGTTTTGTGCGGACACAGACATTATTACCCTTATATACTGCTCGCGCGAGCGTAAGTATAACTCGGTTCTCTTCGGTGTTAAGACGGAAGGAAGTGTTGTTGTATTTACGCGATTTTTGTTTTATTACGTTTCTACTCCACACCGCTCCCAACCGCATCTTCTCCACGCACGCTGACGCCCATGAAGCACGCAAAGCAAGTTAAAGCGATGCACGTGCTGACGCCCGCAAGGCACGCTGGCGCCAGTCGGAGCACACGACGCCGAACCCATACCTCTCAAAGAATCTAAAGACCACAAACTTTTTAAATACTATACCTATGGAACTTAAACAAGCTACTGCCGGAACAATGGAGTCCGGCGACATCATGATTCAGATTGCCCCTTGCGAGAAAGAGGGACTGAACATCGATTTGCAGAGTTCGGTTGCCTACCAGTTCGGCGACCAGATACGCAAGGTGATAGCTGAGACGCTCGAAGGACTCGGTATCACCCGTGCCGAGGTGCACGCCACTGACAAGGGCGCGCTCGACTGCACTATCCGCGCACGCGTCACTGCGGCTGCCGTAAGAGCTACGGGCAAAGACGTGTGGAAAGACTAACCCCTAAAAAAAACTTTTGACCTATGAAACGACTAAGAAGAACTATGATGTTCGTGCCGGGAAACAACCCCGGTATGATGCAGGATGCATATATATATCATCCCGACTCAATAATGCTCGACCTTGAGGACTCTGTTACAATGGCAGAGAAAGACGCGGCACGCCTGCTCGTCTACAACGCATTGAAGACCATCGACTATGGCACGACGGAAATGGTGGTGCGCATCAACCCGCTCAACACTCCGTACGGCAAGAAGGATATCGAGGCTGTCGTTAAGGCTGGCGTCGACGTCATCCGTATGCCTAAGACCGAGACCGCAGAGGAGGTGATCGAGGTGGAGCGCGAGATAGAGAAGGTGGAGCAGGAGCTGGGCTGCGTGGGTCGCACGCAGATTATGGCGGCGCTCGAGAGCACGCTCGGCGTTGTGAACGCCTACGCCATCGCTACCGCTTCTAAGCGCATGATGGGCATCGCCCTGGGCGCGGAGGACTACTGCGCCAACCTGAAGACACAGCGCTCGCCCGAGGGCATGGAGCTGCTCATGGCACGCCAGACTATCGTGGTGGCTGCACGCGCCGCAGGCATCGACGCACTCGACACCGTATACTCTAACCTCAACGATATGGAGACATTCCGCAAGGAGGTGGAGCTGATTCATCAGTTGGGCTTCGACGGAAAGTCGATCATCAACCCGCGCCAGATTGAAATCATCAACGAGGTGTTCACGCCGACTCAGAAGGCTATCGACAAGGCGCTCGCCGTTATCGCTGCCATCAAGGAGGCTGAGAAGAAGGGTTCGGGCGTTATCGCCGTGAACGGTAAAATGGTTGACCGACCAGTGGTGATACGCGCACAGCGCGTCATCGACTTGGCACTGGCTTCGGGCGTAATTAAACAGGAGGACATAGCATGAGCACACTGAACGAAAGACATACCCTCGCCGAGCAGGTGGCTCAGGCTATGGGAAAGAGCGTATATAATAATGTAGAGGCACACAAGGACATCACTCCGCGCCTCGAACTGCAGCAGAAAAGCCCCAAACTCATGACGCTCGAGGAGGCTATTCGCCACTCGGGACTGAAGGACGGCATGACAATATCGTTCCACCACCACTTCCGCGGTGGAGACAAGGTGGTGAACATGGTTGTGGCTAAGCTCGCAGAGATGGGATTCAAGAATCTGCACCTCGCAGCTTCGAGCTTGCAGGACGTACACGAACCGCTCATCGAGCACATTCGCAACGGCGTGATCACAGAGATTTCAACATCGGGTCTGCGCGGCGAACTGGCTAAGGAGATTTCGCACGGACTGATGGAGAAGCCGGTGGTGTTCCGCTCGCACGGCGGACGCGGCGAGGCTATCGCTTCGGGCGAGTTGCACATCGACGTGGCGTTCCTCGGCGCTTCTTCTTCAGACCCGCTCGGCAACGCCTGCGGCTACTCGCGCTCGGAGAACGCTAAGAGCATCTGCGGTTCGCTCGGTTACGCGCTGCCCGACGCTCACTACGCCGACAAGGTGGTTATCCTCACCGACGACCTCGTGCCTTATCCTAACACTCCGAACTCTATCTCGGAGCACGACGTCGACTACGTGGTCGAGGTTGAGTCGGTAGGCGACTCGTCGAAGATTGCTTCGGGTGCCATCCGCGACACCAAGAACCCGCGCGACATACTGCTCGCTCAGCAGGCTGCGAAGGTGATCGTGAACAGCGGCTACTTCAAGAACGGATTCTCTATACAGACCGGTTCGGGCGGTGCTTCGCTCGCTGCCGTGAAGTATATACGTCAGAGCATGATAGACCAGGACATCAAGGCCTCGTTCGCTCTCGGCGGCATCACCGCTCACATGGTGAAGATGCACGAGGAAGGACTCATCGAGCGCCTCATCGACGTGCAGTCGTTCGACAAGGTGGCTGCAGAGTCGCTCAAGAACGACCCGAAGCACAAGGAGGTCTCGGCTTGCGAATACGCAAGTATGCACGAGCAGGGCGCTGCCACACACTATCTCGACATCGTGATACTCTCGGCGCTTGAGGTGGACGTCAACTTCAACGTGAACGTGCTCGTAGGTAGCGACGGCATCATACGCGGCGCTATCGGCGGACACCCCGACACAGCAGAAGACTCGGCTCTCTCTATCATCGTCTGCCCGCTGCTCCGCGGCAGAATACCGTGCGTCGTTAACGAGGTTACTACGCTCATCACTCCGGGTCGCACCGTCGACGTAGTCGTAACCGAATACGGCATCGCTGTCAACCCGGCTCGACCAGAGATTGCTGAACGCCTGGAGGCTGCCGGCTTGAAGCTCGTCACACTCGAGGAGCTCCGCGACCGCGCACTCTCTGTAATCGGCAACCCCGCACCGCTGCCGTTCGGCGACAAGGTGGTAGGCGTGGTGATGAACCGCGACGGCTCAGTAATGGATGTTATCAAGAACATCAAGGATTAGGAAAAAGGGTTAAGAACAATAGAAGAAAACAACGCTCTGCGAATTTAAAATACGACTACTCGCAAAGCTAAACAATCGAAAAAAGGCTGCAGCACGATTGCTTGCAGCCTTTTTGCTAACAACTCACGCAGCGACAAAAACAATATTTTTGCAAAACGACGATTCTGCAAAAAAGTTCGCCCGAAAAGTTTGTTTTTATCAGTAGAAATATGTATCTTTACGCCGTGAAATAAAGAGTCCGCAGAAGCGATGCCGTTATCGTGCGGACACAACCTAAAATCTACCCATACTACTCGCGCGAGCGTAAGTATTGAGAACATAACAGCGCGCCGAAAGCGTGCTGATCTCTTCAGCGTTTTGGAAGGGAGTGTTGTCGTATTTACGTGGATTTTCCGTCAACAGACTACTGCATACTCCCGCACCATTATCCGCTCTGATAAAAAGAAACCAAAGGCCCCATAGCCCCAACCCATAAAACCCATAACAATGATTACGCTCAACGAACTTCTGGCGAGCCGCGACGCACGCCATGCCACACAGCAGAAGCTGCTGGCTGAACACTCGGGAAAGACACTGGTGTGCCTTACTGTCGTCATGCCAGGAAGCGTAAAGCGTAATCAGCAGTCGCTCACGGCAGCACACGCCGCTGTAGAAGCCATGCGCAAAGCTTTCGGTCAAGAGCAGCTCCTCGAGCTCGACCTCGAAACCGGCTACGAAGCCTACCTCATCACCCCGATGCCGCTCCTCGAAGCCAAGCGCATAGCCGTCAACATCGAAGACACCCACCCACTCGGACGACTCTTCGACATCGACATCATCAACGCCGACGGCGTGCCCGTCTCAAGAGACGCCATCGGCGAAAAGCCACGACGCTGTCTGGTATGCGACCAAGAAGCGCGCTACTGCATGAGGATGCGCTGGCACACGCAAGAAGAGATATGGGCGAAAATCAACGAAATGGTGGACAGCTACGTCGAAGCCCACAAATCTTAATACTTAAACCTATGGAGATACAGACCCTCAACCCCGCAACACCCCGTCAGCGCCAACGCATAGAAGCGTTCCTTAAACGCAACGCACTGCGCATCGACGACATGAACTACTACGCCGCAGTGCTCGACGACGACGGCGAGATGATAGCCGGTGGCGGATTGAAGGACGACGTAATAAAGTGCGTTGCAGTGGACGATGCGCACAAAGGCGAAGCTATCGCCAACACGCTCGTCTCGCACCTCATATCGCACGCCAACCAGGAGGGCTACAGCTGCATCAAGCTGTTCACAAAGCCCAAGAACCGTCAACTCTTCGAGAGTCTCTCATTCCGCCTGCTCGCCGAAGCCCCCGAAGCAATACTCATGGAGACCGGCATCGGAGGAATCAGCAATACGGTCGAGGCTCTGAAAAAGATAAAAGAGGAATCAGAAAAGTATAAAGAATACAATAAAGAGTGTAAAGAGGATAGTAAGAAGTGTAAAGAAAACACCTCATATCTCAACACCTCACCATCTCACCACCTCACCACCACAATGCAGCCCACCGGCTGCATCGTCATGAACTGCAACCCCTTCACCCTCGGCCACCGCTACCTCATAGAGCAAGCCGCCAAGCAAGTGGAACGGTTGTACGTAATGGTAGTAAAAGAAGACTGCTCGCTCTTCGCATACACTGAGCGCAAAGCGATGGTAGAGCAAGGCGTTGCAGACATAGAGAACGTCAACGTAATCGACGGCAGCGACTATGCAATCAGTCGCGCGACGTTCCCTACCTACTTTCTGAAGCGACTCGACGACGCTGCCGACACGCAGATGCTGCTCGACCTCGATCTGTTCCGCCGTCACATCGCGCCAGCTCTCGGCGCAACCGTGCGTTTCGTAGGCACTGAGCCGACCGACCAGCTCACACGACGCTACAACCAACTGATGCACGAAGCGCTCAAAGACGTTCGCGAGACAGCCCGACTGGAGAAAGACGGCAACGCAGTAAGCGCATCGCGCGTCCGAAAGGCAATGGAAGAAGGCGACATGAACACAATAAGACAGCTCGTGCCGCCCACCACCCTACCTTATATAATAGCACACCTCGCTACACAAGCGCTGCAGACTGAGCTCGACACCACGCCGAAGCCAGGTCTTGTAGACAAAGACAATAACGGAGCGCACCGCGACATGGATCATGCGCTGATGCAACTCAGCATCAACACGCTCCACCCCTACTTTGTGCGCCTCGCACTCCTCGGTTTCGCCGACACTCTCCCGTCTCACACATCCATAAGAGACACCGGAATAGAAGCCGAAAAGGCTATGCTCGCAGCCACAAACAGCGTAAACACGCATAAAGGCGCCCTCTTCTCAATGGGCTTAGCCGTAGTAGCAGCAGCCTACGAGGAGAAAAAAGCAGCAGCTAACAAGAAAGTAAGAGGAAAAGAAGAAAGAAAAGAAGAAAGAGGAAAGGAAAGAGAAAAAGAAGAAAGAGAAGATAGCCTGGTCTCTATAGAAAACCTAACCCCCATAGAAAGCCAAGCATCCCCTCTATCCTCACTCCAGCTCACAATAAAGGCTCTCGCAGCCAGCTTCCCCGATACCAGCGGCACGCACGGCAGCAAGGCAAAGCAACTCTCCAACGGCATAATAACCATAAAAGGAGCGCTCGACAACGCCCGCGAAGGCTACGAAAAACTGTTCGCCGAATGGCTACCGTTCTACAACGAACGCAGAAAGAACCACGATGCGCACGCTCTGCACAAAACATTGCTGCGCATCATGTGCGACCTCGACGACACCAACGTAATCTATCGCACCAACGTCGCCACGGCAGAAGAAGTGAAGCAGGAAGCAAGAGCTTTGCTCGCCAGCTTCGAAGAGGCATACGCCGCTGAAGACAAAGAGAAGTGCGCATCAGCCATAGAAGAGAAGTGCGCATCAGCCATAGAAGAGAAGTGCGCATCAGCCGAACTTCTCGCTCTCAAAGATATGGACCGCCGCTACACCGAGCGGAACATTTCGCCAGGAGGCGCAGCAGACATGCTATCGCTCACCGTGTTCATCGGAAGCATACAGACATACTAACAAAGAAGAAGATAAAAGAATACAGACATCCTACGACAAAGGATAGAAGTACACAAACATACTAACAACAAGAGAATATTAATAATTAAACAAACTAATAACTTAAAACCTTGGCATTATGGTAGAACTTATTAATCACGGAGTCTATCTCCTCAACGGTACCGAAGTTTGCGACAAGTACGAAGGCATGACACCCGACGAAGCTCGCGAGAATACTATCACCTACGGCATACTCCGCTCTCACGACGTGGACGGCTCGAAGGGAAAGAAGATGCGCATCCGCTTCGACGCAATGATGTCACACGACATCACATACGTTGGAATCATTCAGACAGCACGTGCAAGCGGTCTGCAAGAGTTCCCGTTGCCTTACGCTATGACAAACTGCCACAACTCGCTCTGCGCAGTAGGCGGCACTATCAATGAGGACGACCACGTATTCGGTCTGTCAGCAGCTAAGAAGTACGGCGGCATCTACGTTCCTGCCAACCAGGCTGTCATCCACCAGTATGCTCGCGAGATGATGGTGAAGTGCGGCAACATGATTCTCGGTTCCGACTCTCACACACGCTACGGTTCGCTCGGTAACATGGGCGTTGGCGAAGGCGGCGGCGAGCTCGTGAAGCAGTTGCTCAAGAACACATGGGACATCAACGCACCGGAAGTGGTGCTCGTATGGCTCGAGGGCAAGCCCAAGAAGGGCGTAGGTCCGCACGACGTGGCTATCTCTCTCGTTAAGGCTACATTCGAGAGCGGCGTTGTGAAGAACAAGGTGCTCGAGTTCGCAGGTCCTGGCGTTAAGGAGTTGCCTATCGACTTCCGTAACGGTATCGACATCATGACTACCGAGACCACTTGCTTGAGCTCTATCTGGGTTACAGACGAAGAGGTGAAGCACCACTACGACATACACGAGCGTTCGCAGGACTTCAAGGAACTGAAGCCGGGCGACGTAGCTTACTACGATATGATGATTCGCATCGACCTTTCTTCTCAGGAGGCGATGATCGCTCTGCCGTTCCACCCGTCGAACGCAGTTACTATCCACGAGCTTCAGGCCGACCCGGTGGGCATCCTCACACGCATCGAGGAAGACGCTAAGAAGCGCTTCGGCGACAAGGTAGACGTGCACCTCGTCGACAAGATTGTTGACGGCAAGGTATACGCCGACCAGGGTATCATTGCAGGCTGCTCGGGCGGTACATACGACAACCTCGCAGAGGCTGGCGCTATCCTTAAGGGCAAGAGCATCGGCAACGACTACTTCACAGCTTCGGCTTATCCGCAGTCGACACCGGTGTCAATGGCTGTAACACGCGAAGGCATCACAGCCGACCTCATCGAGGCGGGCGTTGTGATGAAGCCGGCATTCTGCGGTCCGTGCTTCGGCGCAGGCGACGTTCCATCTAACAACGGTCTGTCTATCCGCCACACCACACGCAACTTCCCCAACCGCGAGGGTTCTAAGCCTGGTCAGGGTCAGCTCTCTCTCGTTGCGCTTATGGACGCACGCTCTATCGCTGCTACAGCAGCCAACGGCGGCGTGATTACGGCTGCGACAGACGTAGAGTACGAGAACACTCACAAGCCATACGCTTACGACGACAAGATATACAAGTGCCGCGTATACAACGGCTACGGCAGACCGCGTCCTGAGACAGAGCTTCGCTACGGTCCGAACATCAAGGACTGGCCTACTATGTATCCGATGCAGGAGAACATGCTCCTCGAGTTGGCAGCTGTTATCCACGACCCAGTTACAACTACCGACGAGCTTATCCCTTCAGGCGAGACAAGTTCTTACCGTTCTAACCCGTTGAAGCTTTCTGAGTTCGCCCTCTCTCGCCGCGTGCCTGAATACGTAGGTCTGAGCAAGGAGATTCAGAAGCAGGACCTCGCACGCCGTGCAGGTGAGGTGAGCGCAAACATCGCAGAGGCTCTCGCAAAGGTAGGCGCAAAGGCTGAGGAGACATCGTTCGGCTCATGCGTATTCGCCAACCGTCCTGGCGACGGCTCGGCTCGCGAGCAGGCTGCTTCTTGCCAGAAGGTGCTCGGCGGCGACGCTAACGTTTGCTACGAGTACGCTACAAAGCGCTACCGTTCTAACTGTATCAACTGGGGTATCGTGCCGTTCACCATCGCCAAGGACGTTGAGTTCAACTTCGAGCCGGGCGACAAGCTCTTCGTTCCGGGCATCCGCGAGGCTATCCTCGCTGGCAAGGAGGAGATCGATGCGCAGGTTATCGCACGCGACGGCGTTAAGCCTATACACCTCTTCTTCCAGAACCTCACCGCCGACGAGCGTCAGATTCTGGCAGACGGCTGCTTGATGAACTATTACAAGAACAAGAAATAAACTCTTAAATCCAAATAACTATGACCGAAAAAATTCAGATGACCACTCCACTCGTAGAGATGGATGGCGACGAGATGACCCGTATTTTGTGGCAGATGATCAAGGATGAGCTTATCCTTCCGTTCGTTGACCTCAAGACAGAGTATTACGACTTAGGACTCGTTAAGCGCGACGAGACCGGCGACCAGATAACAAAGGACGCAGCCGAGGCTACAAAGCGTCTGGGCGTAGCCGTTAAGTGTGCTACCATCACACCTAACCACCAGCGCATGGACGAGTACAAACTCCATCAGATGTGGAAGAGCCCGAACGGCACCATCCGCTCTATCCTCGACGGCACCGTATTCCGCACACCTATCACTATCCCGAGCATCCATCCTGCAGTGAAGAACTGGGAGAAGCCTATCACCATCGCTCGTCACGCTTACGGCGACGTTTACAAGAGCGTTGAGATTCGTGCCGACGAGCCGGGCGTAGCTAAGCTCGTCTTCGACGGCGAGAGCGGCAAGCACGAGGAGGTTGTGGTTCACACATTCAAGGGCGCCGGCGTGCTCCAGGCAATGCACAACACCGACAAGTCGATTCGTTCGTTCGCACACTCTTGCTTCAAGTTCGCGCTCGACACCAACCAGAGCCTCTGGTTCTCTACAAAGGACACCATCTCTAAGAAGTACGACGCACAGTTCAAGATTATCTTCTACGAGGTATTCGAGGAGTACAAGGAGGAGTTCGAGAAGCGCGGTCTGGAGTTCTTCTACACTCTCATCGACGACGCTGTAGCACGCGTTATCCGCTCTAAGGGCGGCTTTATCTGGGCTTGCAAGAACTACGACGGCGACGTTATGTCCGACATGGTTTCTACCGCATTCGGCTCGTTGGCAATGATGACTTCTGTGCTCGTTTCGCCGGACGGCAAGTACGAGTACGAGGCTGCTCACGGCACCGTTACACGCCACTACTACAAGTATCTGAAGGGCGAAGAGACATCTACCAACCCGATGGCTACTATCTTCGCTTGGAGCGGCGCTCTGCGCAAGCGCGGCGAGATGGACAACCTGCCCGAACTCGTACACTACGCTGACGCTCTCGAGGCTGCTTGCTTCGACACTCTCAACGAGGGTATCGTAACAAAGGACCTCGCTGGTCTTATGGAAGGCGTTACTCCGCAGACAAAGAACTCTGCAGGCTTCATCGCTGCCATCCGCGAGCGCTTGGAGAAGAAGCTGGCTTAATACATACCGAACAAGCTGGTTGAACCGCTTTTACATTTATGTTCAACTTCGGATTAACCGGACTTAAAATATTACACTAAACAACGGATTAACCGAGCTTAGAATATTATACAGAACAACGGATTAACCGGATTAAACGGATTTTCTTCATTGAGTAAAGAATCCGCTTAATCCTGTTAATCCGTTGTTCGTTTCTTCGCACCAAATCTGTGCTCTTCATCACTACAAATACTACAGTTTGTACGTTAAAGACTATTGCTATTCGATAAAACAGACAGCAATAGTCTTTTATATTTTCGCAGTAAAACCTCACGAAAAGTCATCGTCACCCGAACGGAATCCAATCGGACGGCGAACGGAATCCGATCGGACGGCGGACGGAAACCGATCGGACGGCGGACGGAAACGGT
>OGKK01000779.1_pt1 | contig 10419 bp, 9 predicted proteins | sample 1572401 | NCBI WGS metagenome assembly OGKK01 (sample SAMEA2582155, study PRJEB24529) | metagenome | biome: Human gut stool | place: China | collected 2011 | reverse complement strand
ACTTTTGAATTTACAGCAGCATCTTGATTTTTTATCTTGACAAAAGGCAGCCCAAAGGTAGTATCGTGGTCGAGTGCGGGAACGCACTTCTGAAAAACGGCTACAAGGTCAAGATCCTGAACACCATCAACTTCAAAAAGTCGATGCACTACAACCCCTTTGCCTACGTCCACAGCGAAAAGGACATTTTGAAGTTGGTGACAACGCTGATGACCAACACCAAGGGTGAAGGGTCCGGTGGAGACCCCTTCTGGGAGAAAAGCGAGCGGCTTTTGCTCACCGCCCTGATCGCCTATCTGCATTATGAAGCCCCGGTGGAGGAGCAAAATTTCGCCACCCTGCTGGAAATGCTGAACACCATGCAGGTGCTGGAGGACGACGAGGAATACCAGAACCCGGTGGATCTGCTGTTTGAAGAACTGGCAAAAAAGAAGCCCAATAGCTTTGCCGGGCGCCAGTACAAGCTCTACAAATTAGCTGCCGGTGTTGTATGCTCTAAAAGACTTCTTAATCAAGCGGTTGGGAAGTCTCTTAGAACACACAACCTAAAACCGAAGAAAGGAGCGCAAGTTATGAGAAAAAATGAGAAAATCACAGCTCTGTACGAACGACTGAGCCGTGATGACTTTGGCAAAGATGATGACCAACAGCGTGAGAGCAATTCCATATCCAATCAAAAGGCAATGTTGGAGGAGTTCGCCGCACGGCAGGGCTTTACAAACATTGTCCATTTCACGGACGATGGCATTAGTGGTACTTGCTTTGACCGTCCCGGATTTTTGGCAATGATGAAAGAAGTGGAAGCCGGGAATGTGGAGTATTTGTGCATCAAGGACATGAGCCGCATGGGTCGTGACTATCTGAAAGTCGGTCAGATTATGGAAATCCTGCGTCAGCGTGGCGTTCGCCTTATCGCCATCAATGACGGCGTGGACAGTGCCAGAGGGGACGATGATTTTACCCCTTTCCGCAACATTATGAACGAATACTACGCCAGAGACACCAGCCGTAAAATCCGTTCCACTTTCCAGTCCAAAGGCAAGTCCGGCAAGCACCTCACAGGCACGGTCATTTACGGCTATCTTTGGAACGAAGCCAGAGACCAATGGTTGGTTGACCCCGAAGCCGCTGAGGTGGTCAAGCGCATCTTTGCCATGACGATTGACGGCTACGGTCCGTATCAGATCGCCAGCAAGCTGAAAGAAGAAAAAGTCCTCATTCCGTCCGCTTACCTTGCCCGGCACGGCGAGGGCGTGAACAAAAATAAGGCCTTCAAAGATGTGTACGGCTGGGGTTCTTCCACCATCTGCAACATTCTTGAAAAGCGTGAATATCTGGGACACACCATCAACTTCAAGACCCGAAAGCACTTCAAGGACAAGAAAAGCCATTATGTCCCGGAGGACGAATGGACAATTTTCGAGAATACCCATGAGCCTATCATTGACCAGCAGACCTTTGACCTTGTGCAGAAAATCCGTGGGAATGTCAGACGCTACCCAGACGGCTGGGGCGAAGCAGCTCCCCTCACGGGCTTGCTCTATTGCGCCGATTGCGGTGGCAAGATGTATGTCCACCGCACCAACAACGGCAAGCGTATTTCTCAATATACCTGTTCCCAATACAGCAAAGTCCCAGTTGGAAAGCTCTGCACGACACAGCACCGTATCAATGAAGATGTGGTACTGTCCCTTGTCTCTGAAATGCTGAAAGCCATTGCCGAGTATGCGAAGCATGACCGAGCCGAGTTTGTCCGTGTGGTGCAGGAAGCGCAGTCCAGCCAGCAGACGGCAGAGGTCAAGAAACAGCGGACACGCCTTGCCACCGCAAAGCAGAGAGTTTCCGAGCTGGAAGTCCTGCTCTGCAAAATCTATGAGGACAACATTTTAGGAAAGCTGTCCGACAGCAGATACGCCACTCTGGACGCTCAATACGAAAAGGAACAGTCCGAGCTTACCGTTGAAATCTCCGATCTGGAAAAGGCTATCAAGAGCTACGAGAAGCACGAAAAGGACGCTGACCGTTTTATCGCTCTGATTGACAAGTATGAGAACTTCGACAAGCTGACGATTGCCATGCTCAATGAGTTTATTGAGAAAATCCTTGTGCATGAGCGTGACCGCAAGGGCAGTATTCAGACCACACAGGAGGTCGAGATTTACTTCAATTTTGTCGGGCGATTCGTTCCCCCGGCGTTTGGCGAAGTGGAGCTTACCCCGGAGGAATTAGAGGAAATCCGCAAGCGTGAGGAACGCAAGGACAGGCTCCACCAGAACTACTTGAAGCGGAAAGCCAATGGTAAACAGAAAGAGTATGAGGAGCGCACGAAAGCCAAGAAAAAAGCGGAGATTGAAGCCAGAAAACAGGCAATCCGCACCGAGGATATTGCCAGAGGGGTATTTATCCCGGTGAGCAGTTTGCCGCAGCTGGGACCGAGAAAGGGAGCGTGATTTTATGAAAGAGTTGAAACCGAGAATCCATGAGAACGGTATGGACTATGTGTTGGTGGGCGACTACTATGTGCCGGACTTGAAGCTGCCGGAGGAACGCCGACCTATTGGGCATTGGGGACGCTTGCACCAGTCCTATCTGAAATTGCACCGTCCCATGCTTTACAACGAGCTAATTTTGTCCGGCAGCCTCCACACCGTCGCTGCCGATCTGAACGAGCAGGCGGCAGACAGGCTGGACTTGATTATCCGGCAGATGATGAAAGCCGAGGGCGTGACCGAAGCCATGAAAGCGGAAAATCAGATGTTATGGGTGCAGTCAATGAACTCCATCCGCTGCCGGGCAGAGGAAATCATCAAGACGGAACTAATCTACTGTTGAGAGAGGTAAAGCTATGATTTTGGAAGCCATGTATAATGGGGAGTTTTATCCCTGCGAGACAGTTGTACCTACATCACCGGAATACCGAAAGGCAGTCATAGCCTGTGAAAAGCTCATGGAGCAGTTGTCCCAGCGGCTCAGCAAAGAGGACTATGAGCTGGTGCAGGAACTCCGGGCGCAGACAGCAATCGCCCAATGTGAAGAAAGTGAAAGTCACTTCAAGTATGGCTTTTCCGCTGGGCTGATGTTCAGCAGGAAGCCCATGAACAAGTGCAGCAGAAGAAAGAAAAATGGATGAAGAAAGCCGCCTGAGCAGAAAGAAACTGTTCGGGCGGTTTCAGCATTCGCCAGTAGATTTATTCACACTCTTGTGATAAAATTTACTACAATCAAGAGCGTGATAGCACTAATTTTATGGGGGGATGCTTAATGAATAGAATTTTGAAAAAATTTTTACAGCGGGGTGTCGATTTAAGTCCTGTGGGAGTTGAACTCCGTGAGGATAATACAAATTATTTTTGTACCCCAAAAGGGGCATCGGTTTTTGGATGGGCAGGGATAGATGGTATCCACTTCTGTTTCATTCGTGGATTTGGAGAGATGGTTTTCTCTGTCAGCCCCATGAATACTTCTCCTGATTATGTTCATCCAGTAGCTGAAAATTTTACCGACTTTCTGCGGCTTATACTGGCTTGTGGTGATGTGGCGGCAGTGGAACAAGCGTGGATGTGGAACGAAGCACAGTTTGAAGCCTTTCTCAATGAAAACCCTATAACCCAGGAACAACAGCAAACTTTATCGGAAATTTCAGAGAAGATGAATTTGTTGCCTATGGAACAACCGTGGACATATATCAAAAACCTGCAATCTTCCTTTGATTACAGTCAGATTAAATACACAGAAGATTATTACGATAATGATATGACTTCAGAAGCAGAATTGGTTGCCCCTGAATGGAAGGTCTACTTTGATGGAGATTTCTGGGGACATCGAGGTAAAGACCGTGCCGGAAAAGAGATCAAGCTGGATAAACAATTCGATTGGGCTGGATATCATTGGGTAATTCCGGCAGCTTATTCATGTAGCAAAGGACTTGTCGTTGATTTTTGTATGCGAGTTGATTCAGAAAGCATCCGTGACTTCATGAAAAAATGGAATCTGGACTGGGAAAATGACTCATGTGAAAATTTTACCCGTGAGCAACAGATGCAGATGGAATGGGAAAACCCACTTTGTTTTAACTTCAAACCTTGCTTGAAGTTAAACGAGAAAATATTACAGACAACCCATGGCTGCGCTGTGAGCTTTAATCCTTGTCTGCCAGATGGCGTTATCAATGAGTTGGAAGCAAAATGGGCAATCGACCATTATGGGCTGGATAGTACTTATGGCTGGGTCATATGCAGAGACGTATTTCCTTGGGGAACCAAGCATCACCCTGAAATCAATAAACTTTTTCTTACAATGGAGCAGCAACCAGGACAAGTTCCAGGCTCACATTTCAAAGTTCACGCACCCGGAGATTCATTTATGTTTTCCCATCCTGTTAGCGGAATAACCCATACACTGACCGTGCAGGAAATAGAACAGCAGACAGTTCCTCAAAATAGTTTTGGTTCTGATCGCTGGATTTATCCGACACATTATATTGCCATGAGTTATACACTTACCCCTGAACCGATGGAGAACATTTCGGTTTTTGACTGTGATGAAGGCGATAGACCGATAGAAGTTACACCAGACGATCATTCGTTCCGTCCAGTTGGCAGTAGTTCCTGTTTTGTTGTTGGTGTTATTGGTGGTGCAGATGGTCCGACAGCAGTTATATATGGAACAAATTCACAAGAAAAACTTCATGCTGCTTGTTCTGCTCTGCACTTTGAACCGGTTGGTGATGATGTCGAGTGGCGTATCGTGTTCAATGTTACGCAGTTTGACAAAGAAACATTCCCAATTATCTAAAAATACCCTTAGAACTCTAAGGGCGCACTTCTATACTCTCTGTCGAGAGTAGTGCGTCCTGCGGAGCTTCATTCTCCGTCAGCAGAAGAAAACTGCATGACCGAGAATGTTGCGTCACTTCGTTCCGTCAAGGTGGCTACACCCCCTTGCGCCGCTAAAGCGGCTATCCCCTGTGGACTTGCCGTCTGCAAACGGTTTTGACAAACCGTTCGCCGCCAGCAAGTTTGAAAATCAAGAATCTTAATTTGATAAAGGAGTGTGATTCTATGAAAAAGAAATTACCCATAATTCTCTTGGGTGTTATTTTGGCTTGTGTGTTGGTTTTCGGTTTCCTTTATGCAAACAATGACATTGGTAAAACCGCAAACAGTTTAGAAGCAGACATTCGCCAATCTCAAAAAATTTTGGATGATTGGATTGTTGATGGAAGCATTTCCGACACAATGGCTGCATTTATTTCTTACCCACAGGACAAGACAGACCACACTTTTTCTGTCTATGTAAATCGCCCTGGCTTGTCTTTTGGATATTTCTTCCGTGGTGGTGGAGATATAGTTGAGGTTGATGATTACATTGCAGAGTTTGTTGTTGAGGGAAATAACGAAAGGGCATTTATCTCAATGAATACCCAAAATATTGTTCGACTTGAAGTAGATGATGGCAACGGCATTCAGGTGATTGATATTGATAGTGGCAAGCCTTTCGCCATTGTCCTGCCCCTCAATGTAGGAAACATCTGTTTCTATGATACGAATGGAAATGTTGTGGAATATCTTCGCCAACAACTTTGACCAACTTCAATTTACCGAACTGAACACAACAACTGAATACCGAAAAACTGACCGTTGACTGGTCGCAATCTGCGAAAAGTTGACGGCCTTTTTTTATCCCCATTTTCAAAAAAGGAGGTCACGAAAAATGGCAAAACCGAAAAACCTTGAACAGCTCCGAGCCGAAAAGGAACAGGTCGAGACACAGCTTGCACAGGAACAGCACAAGCTGGAGCGTCTGGAGAACAGAAAGAAGTATCTGGAGAAAGGCGAGAGACAAAAGCGCACCCACCGTCTTTGCAATCTGGGCGGCACGATTGAGAGCCTTGCCCCGGAGGTCAAAGATCTCACACGCACCGAAATGACAGAGCTGATGGAACAAATCTTTTCTTTGTCCGAAGTCCAGCGAGCCGTCCGTCACATGACGATTACCCACATCAGCCAAGCAAACAGAGAAAAGGAGTTGAGAGCCGATGGCACTATTTCATCTGAGCGTCACGCAGACTAAGCGAAGCGCAGGACAGTCCGCTATCGCTTCTGCTGCCTACCGAGCCGGGGAGCGATTGTATAGCGAGTATTACGGCGAATACAGCGACTACACCCGCAAGGGCGGCGTGATCTGCTCTGACATTCTCTTGCCGTCCCATGCACCGCCAGAATACGCAGACCGCCAGACCCTATGGAACGCCGTGGAAAAAGCCGAGCGTGGAAAGAACGCCCAGCTTGCATACAGCTTTGACATTGCCTTGCAGAATGAATTTTCCCTTGAGGAAAACATCGCTCTTGCAAGGCAATTTTTATTGGAGAACTTTGTGAGCCGGGGCATGGTGGTTGACTTCGCCGTACACCAGCCAGACCGGGAGGACGGCGGCATACCCAATCCGCATTTTCATGTGCTTTGCCCCATCCGCCCCATCGAGCAGAACGGCAAATGGGGACTAAAGCAACGCCGGGTGTACGAGCTGGACGAGGACGGCAACCGTATTCGAGACGCAAACGGAAAGTTTGTGTTCAACGCCGTTCCCACTACCGACTGGGGCAGTCCCGAAACGCTGGAACATTGGCGTCAGACATGGGCGGAACTATGCAACGCCAAGTTTGCGGAAAAAGGTCTTGATGTTCGTATCGACCACCGAAGCTATGAGCGTCAGGGCGTAGAGCTTCTTCCCACCGTCCATGAGGGCGCAACCGTCCGGGCGATGGAGAAGAAAGGCATACGCACCGAAAAGGGCGAGTTCAACCGCTGGATCAAGGCAACCAATGCCGTTATCCGAGACATCAAGAAGAAAATCGCTCTCCTGTTTGATTGGATTGCCGAAGCAAAAGCGGAGCTTGCCAAGCCGCAGGCACCCGACCTTGTTTCTCTGCTGAACGCCTATTACACCCAGCGCAAAGCCGGGGCTTATTCCCAGAAAGGCAAAATCAGCAACCTAAAGGAGATGAACGAGACTTTCAATTATCTCCGGGCAAACGGCATTTACACCCTTGAAGATTTGGAAAGCCATGTCAATGAACACAGCTCCACCACAGAGAGCTTGAAGAAAACGCTGGACGGGCAGACCGCACGAATGAAAGAAATCAAGCGGCTTTATGACTACTCCGCTACCTTCCAGAGCTTGAAGCCTGTCTGTGACGGCTTGCAGAAAATCAAGTTTGAGAAGTCCAGAGCCAAGTACAAGGCAGAACACGCCGACGAGCTGAAAATGTTCTACACCGCCAGACGCAAGCTGACCGAGGAGTTCCCGGACGGCAAGGTGGATATGAAAAAGCTGTCCGACGAGTATGACGAGCTGGAACAGGCGCACAACACCACCTATGGCGAGTTTAAGACCGTCAGAGACGATTTACACCGCCTTTGGAAGGTCAAGTCATGTGTAGATACTGCCGCCCGATTTAACGAGCGCACAGAGGAACAAAAACTCCAAAATCGACCCCAAACACGACAGAAAAAGGAGGAACTATCCCGATGAATTACACCCAAGCACAGATTGACCGGGCAAACGCCGTCAGTCTGGAAGATTTTCTCCGCACACAGGGAGAGACACTTATCAAAAGCGGACGAGAATACCGCTGGAAAGAACATGACAGCCTGACCGTCCGGGGAAACAAGTGGTTTCGACACAGCCAGAGCAAGGGCGGCTATCCCATTGATTTTGTCATGGAGTTTTACGGAAAGTCCTTTCCCGAAGCCGTCCAGCTCCTGACCGGCGAAAGCGGCGAGGGGCAGACCGAAGCCACCACAGCACCGCCCACAGCGTTCCACTTGCCCTTGCACAACCGAACAGCCGACAGAGCAATTCGATATCTCACAGAAAGCCGAGGTCTCAACAAAACGCTTGTTGAGGCTTTTCTTCTTTCCGGGGATATTTACGAGGACGCAAAGCGGCACAATGTTGTGTTTGTCGGCAGAGACCGAAGCGGTACGCCGAGATACGCCCATGTGCGAGGAACGGCAGACCCATTCAGACAGGATATTACCGGGTCTGACAAGTCCTATCCGTTCCGCTATGAGGGAAACGGCAACCAGCTTTTTGTTTTTGAAGCGCCGATTGACCTTTTGTCCTTTATCTGCCTTTATCCGCAGGATTGGCAGACAAGAAATTATCTTGCCCTGGGCGGCGTTTCGGGCAAAGCCCTTGACCGTTTTCTTTCTGAACGCAAGGACACCCGAAAAGTGTTCCTCTGCCTTGACAGCGACACCGCAGGAAGCGAAGCCTGTACCCGACTGGCACAGTCCATTCCCGGCGAGATCGCCGTCATTCGCCTTGTCCCGGCAAGGAAAGACTGGAACGATGTTCTCCGTCAGCAAGGGGACATTCCCAGCCGCAAATTCATAGCCGAGACAATCACGCTGCGAGAGCTGCCCACCGCCCAGCCTGTCCCCATGCTCCGCATGGCAGATGTGGAGCTGACGAGCGTGGATTGGCTATGGTTTCCGTATATCCCCTTTGGAAAGCTGACAATTATCCAGGGCAATCCCGGCGAGGGCAAGACCTACTTTGCTATGCGCCTTGCGGCGGCTTGCACCAATCGAAAGCCTTTACCCGGTATGGAGACACTTGAGCCTTTCAATATCATCTATCAGACCGCCGAGGACGGTCTGGGCGATACCGTTAAGCCCCGGCTGATGGAAGCGGACGCAGACCTTGAAAGAGTACTTGTCATTGACGATAGAGACACGCCGCTGACCCTTGCCGATGAGCGCATAGCAAGGGCAATCCGTGAGAACAACGCAAGGCTGGTTATCATTGACCCGGTGCAGGCGTTTCTGGGCGCAGATGTGGACATGAACCGGGCAAATGAAGTGCGCCCGATATTCCGCAGTCTGGGAGACATTGCACAGGCTACCGGGTGCGCTATCGTGCTGATCGGACACCTCAACAAAGCCGCAGGAACGCAAAGCACCTACCGGGGATTAGGGTCTATCGACATTACGGCGGCAGTCCGCAGTCTGCTCTTTATCGGCAAGCTGAGGGACAGCCCCACAACAAGGGTACTTATCCATGAGAAAAGCTCCCTTGCGCCGCCCGGACAGTCCCTTGCCTTTTCTCTGGGAGACGAGAAAGGCTTTGAGTGGATAGGGGCTTATGACATTACCGCTGACGAGCTTCTTGCCGGTACAGACACCGCAAAGACCGAGAGCAAGACCGCACAGGCGCAAATGCTCATTCTGGAATTGCTTGCAAACGGAAAGCGTATGCCGAGTGCAGAGCTGGAAAAGGCAGTCAATGAGCGTGGGATTTCCTCACGCACCATGAGAACGGCAAAGAGCCGTATCGGAGACAGGCTTGTGACCGAGAAAGACAGCACAGCATGGGTCTGCTATCTCCGAGACTAATAACAGGAACAAGGCAAGCGTGGCAAAGACGGCAAGGTTTTTATAGATACCTTAATGTTGCCGCCTTGCCTTGTTCCCTCATACCGACCACCGCCCGATGATGAAAAGTCACCGGGCATTTTTCATTTACAGGAGGATTTTGAATGAACAATACCGCAACCAACAGTACCCCTTGCCCGACTGTCAGAAAGCAGATCGGCAAGACCACCTATATCGTCCGTGTGCATTTCAGCCAGACCGCAAAAGAGACAATGGAGGACAAAATCAAGCGTATGCTTCGTGAGGAAGTCCGCAAAATGTGACTTCTTTTTGAATTTGATGAAAAAGTCCTTGACTTTTCGTCTCTGGCAAAACGGCAAAGTCCATCCTCATTTCCTGCGGTGCCAGATTAGCCCCCTTCGACATCCAAGAACTGCGTGACCTCACCATGTACGATGAGCTGCAACTGGACACGCTGGGCGATAAGAAAACGGCGCTGTTCCTCATCATGTCGGACACGGACAGCACCTTCAACTTCCTCATCAGCATGGTCTACACCCAGCTTTTCAATCTGCTGTGCGACAAGGCAGATGATGTATACGGCGGCAAGCTGCCCATCCATGTGCGGTGCCTGATCGACGAGTGTGCCAACATCGGGCAGATTCCCAATCTGGAAAAGCTGGTGGCCACCATCCGCAGCCGTGAGATCTCCGCCTGCCTTGTTTTGCAGGCGAGAAGCCAGTTGAAAGCCATCTACAAGGACAATGCGGACACCATCGTGGGCAACATGGACAGCCAGATATTTCTGGGCGGCTCCGAACCTACCACCCTGAAAGACCTGTCGGAGATGCTGGGCAAGGAGACCATCGACGCCTTCAACACCTCAGACACCCGTGGCAACAGCCCCAGCTACGGCACCACCTTCCAAAAGATGGGGCACGAATTATTGAGCCGGGACGAGCTGGCGGTGCTGGACGGCGGCAAGTGCATTTTGCAGTTGCGGGGCGTCAGACCGTTTCTTTCTGATAAGTACGACCT
>OGKK01000772.1_pt1 | contig 10495 bp, 11 predicted proteins | sample 1572401 | NCBI WGS metagenome assembly OGKK01 (sample SAMEA2582155, study PRJEB24529) | metagenome | biome: Human gut stool | place: China | collected 2011 | reverse complement strand
TGGCTGGCAACGTAAAGCTGCTTAGCCATTATCTCAAATTTTAACGAACTATTGAAAGATATATGACGCAAATAAAGTTCAAAAGGCAATAAATGACAAGCAAATGCAATTGGTTCCAAGGATTATTAGCGGTGGCACCTTCTTAGAAGATTTAAAATTGCTACGAGAGTTATACCCTTACAATAACAGTACGCTTCTTCAAGTAGTTTCTGGCAAGGATTATTTATTGCCATACTTAAAAAGATATATAAATCAAAAGATGGGGTTCAATTTTCAATTACCTAAGGAATCTTGGAAATATAATCTGGCAAAATATTGTAATTTAGAGAGATTAAAGCCTTTAAAAAATGCAATATTGATGAGGCTCCATGAACTTGAAAATTAGCTGTTTCTTATAATAATAACAAAGGATAAAAACAATGAATATAATAAAAACAAATATTGATGGCGTTCTCATTATAGAGCCACGTCTTTTCAGAGATGCTCGTGGCTATTTTTTCGAGAGTTTCAGCGAGCGAGAGTTTGAAGAAAAGATAGCCCCAATCTTGGGACACTGTGTCCACTTCTGCCAGGATAATGAGTCTATGAGCTGCTATGGCGCTAAGCTATCAAGAATTGAAACAACTGATAGAGAAACAGGAGGGTCTATGCTGAATGTAACAGGATTAAATCAGTTCTATTACCTTTGTGACTTCACCGATATGAGGTGCAAACATAGTCGTGTACTTTCAATCATACATGAGCAGCTTCACCATGAACCAAATGATGGTGACGTATCAGTACAGATAATATGCATGGATGGTCTGCATGGGAATACTTTGGTAAATTTTTCACTAAAAGTCTGATTAAGCGACTAGAACCAAGCTAGCTTGAATTCTTGAGCGTGAAGACTTTATCCAATGTATTTAACGCTTGCAGGGATTTTTTTCAGTCCGCGACCATATAAATTTTCGTGTCAACGAGTGCAGAGCCAAACTTGTTTGAGCTATGCCGAGTGCGGCCGAAAATCATGAAATAAATCGGATTGGCAATATGCCAAAGTTTTCGATAAATGAGCGCAATGAAAATAATTTTCAAATTGTCGAATGCAGAAAACTTATCTAATCGTTAACAAACAAGTGAAATTTTTAACAGCATTTCCGTCAATCCAAATGAGCAGAGCAAAGCTTGCTTTGACTATGTCATGGCGAGGAAATGTATCAAAATCAACGTATAGGCACTTGCAATAGTGCATAAACAAAGGGCTATGCCCTAAATTGAGTACTAACAGTATTTATTTGATATGAGAGCTTTAGAACAGATACAATTAACCTTGGGAATAGAGGATAGCTTAGTTCCTATAGATGAATTGATTCCAATTCTTGATGGTTTCCAAGGAGTTACTATTTCGATAAATGAAACTTTAAATAAAACCTATTCATGTGGTTTTGATAAAGTAACAGTACAAGTTTTAGGGTTTGAACATGGAAGCTTTAGAATACCCTTTAGTATTGATAAATTTTCCGAACACATATTGTGTCCTGTAATATCTTCAGTTATAAGTGGTTTGATAGTTTGGTATTTGACAACTGATAATAATCAAATGAGTATCCAACTGCCCAATGAACAAGTTTCGATAGAGAGAACAGAATTTGATCGTAATAAAAAGGTCAGGGATTCTGTAAATAAAATAGCAAAAACTGTTATAAACTCCGACAAAATTTCTAATTTGTCATTAAAGTACAGAGATGAGGATAATCAAGAGGTGTCTGTGCAGATAGACAAAAATCAGCTCGCTAGAAGAATAACAGAAGTTGAAGGAGATGTAGTTATTCATAACATACCAAATGTGCGTGTTGAAGTTGTATCGCCAACTTTGGAAGCAAAGTCTGTACAATGGAAGGTACGTTATGAAGGAAAGGTTCGTTCTATGAAAATGAATGATCCGGGATTCTTGGAGTTGATAGGGAGAAGAGACATTGCTTTTAGCAAAGGAGACATAATAAATTGTAATATCCAAATCACTGAAACATCAGAGATTGATGGAACTGTAAAATTAAAATATGCAATAACGCAAGTTCATAATTTTCCACATTATCACAGAGTTATTAATGCAGAAGAACAAAACTTGAATCTTGAATAGTTGTAATCACTCAAATCATAGCTTAAAACAGGAAGAGGTTTCTTCGCAGCTAAATGTCAAGGCGAGGAGCATCAAACCCAATATATAAGTACATGCAAAAGGGCTATGCTCTAGATTGATTTCCAACAATCAAACAGTATTTAAACATCAAATATATCAATATGAAAAATATAGTAGTAAGCACTCAAATTAGGGCTTAAATTAGAAAGAAGTATCTTTGCTGCCGAACTAAAAACATTTGATTTATGTACAGCAGCGAAGATTTGGAACTTTTTCGATAAGTGAGAACAATAAAAGCTTGCTTTCAGATTGTCGAACGGAGAAAAAGTATCAAGAGATTTTATTTCCAGTACCAGACGGAGGCAATGCCGAAGGGAATCTCCATTAAGCTGTTCTGTTTACGTAATAAAGTTCCTTGTAATATATTTTCATTCGTACCATATTAAATCGTGACTAGTAAATAATATTCAAATAACCATTTAAAAGGAGGGCTATGTAGTTCTTTGATAATGTGATGTAGATATGGAATATAGCAGGCATTTAAATGATGCAGCTAAGTTGTAAATTCAAATCGTCGCACTCTTGAAATCTCTTGCAAAAGACTATTTTTCAATTAATTCAAAGAGTGATTTGTTTACTCTAAAGAGACAAAAATATTTTGATACTTATGAATTGGAAAAAAATGCTATATGGAGCATGGAACTACTATTATGAAAAGAAAAAGAAAGATGGAGAAAATTTAAAGCCGTGTATTGTATCTTTCGCAAAAGATTATAAAAGAAATATTGCAGTTATAAAAATGCATCTGCAGAAGAAGAATTATCAGTTTGGCAAATGGAAAGCTGTTTCTATTCCTAAAAAGGATGGAGGTAGTAGACCGCTTGTTATTACAAATTCTATTAATGATAATCTTGTATTGAAAGCTATTAGTTATTATCTTTTGGACTTTTTTCACAGCTTATTTGATAGTGTTAGTTCTGTTAGTTTTGCTTATCAGAAAGGGAAAAGTACCAGAGATGCTTTGATCCAATTAAAGAAAATACATAATCCTGCTAATATGTTGTTAAAAATAGATATAAAGCATTTCTTTGATGAGATTGACAAGAAAATTCTTGTTCGTCTGTTGGAGCAGCATTCAATAGATAATTATGTAAAAGATTTGATTTGCAAAGGTATTAATCCGGTCATTGACTATTCAAATCTTAAAAAGAGTGATATTGAAAAATTTCCTCATGATGGGATACCACAAGGAAATCCTATTTCTGCAGTATTAAGTAATTTATATCTTTATGAATTAGATATGCTAGCTGTTTCTAAAAAATGGAAAATGGTTCGATATGCAGATGATATGGTTTTTTCTGTATCTAATAAAGAAGAAGCTATGAAGGTTTTATCTCAGGTTGATGAATATTTATCAGAAAAACGAAATTTGACTATCCATCCTTTGACTGGATCATCAGAAAAAACTGCAATTTATATGAATCTAAATAGTAAACATATGAAGTATTTGGGGGTGAAATTTGATGGTAAAAAAATATATCCTACTAAAGAGTGTTGTTGTCAGTTGGTTGGAAAGATTAAAAGAATATTACAGAAAACAATAACTTTAGTTGAAAGAGAAAATGAACTTAAAAAAGCTATTGCACAATGGTGTGGCTATTACGCATTTACTGATATTACCAATAGTCAAATAAAAATGATGAATAGTGCTATTAATTATCAAATAATAAAGCACAAATTAAAATTACAAAAGGTAGAAATAAATGTTGTTATTTCGAAAGCACGCAAACGTCAGAATAACCGCTTTTTGAAAGTATTTCATCCTATGAAATATGGAGTAGAGTATAGCTGGTTAAATATTGATGAACAATTTTAAAATTGTTCTTTATGATTCTTGTCACATAACTTGTATTGTGAACAAAATTATCGAAAAAAGACAAAATAGCAAATAATAATCAATGATACAACAGTATACAGAAGATAAACAGAATTCAAAATGCAGGAATACCAATATTGAGATTTTACGCTTCATATTGATGTGCTTTATCTTTTCCTGGCATATTCTTGTACATGGATACAACTTAAAAATGCTTGGGATAGACAATTTTCAATTTCATGGAAATTTTGTAATAGCATCTTTCTTTCTGACTTTATTTGTTCCTGCAACATATTGCTTCGTTTTTATTTCTGGTTATTATGGAATAAAATTTAAACTTAGAAAGTTGATAACGATGTTACTATGGTGCTCCATAGTAAGTGTATTTGCAGAATTGTATCAGTATATTAGACAAGATGTTACATTCCATATAACAGATCTATTAAAAAGTCTTCTACCTATTACTGCTAATAAATGGTGGTTTATGAAAGATTTTATAATGTTGTATATATTGTCACCAGTCTTAAACGAAGGTTTTGACAGACTGCAATACAAATCAAAAATATTAGTCTTGAGCCTTTTAATGTTTTTTTCTGCTGCTGGTATTGTTTTATTAATTCAAAATTGTGGTAGCAATCTAATCGGCTTAATTATGATATATTTATTGGCAAGGTTTCTCAAAGCGTCAAAATGGGGGGGGCAAGTTTACTGTAAGAAATTCATTTGCAATATACATAGTTGCGTTCCTTCTTCTTTGGATATGTATTTTTTCCATGTACATGCTTTCAAATAATATAGGTTATGAAGGTTTGAAGAAAGTAATATTTCCGTTTCTTGGATATTCGAATCCACTGATTATATTAATGGCAGTATCTCTTTTTTACATTATTGTAAATCTTCGTGAGTATTCGAATCGTCTAATGAACAATATATTATCTTCAACAATATTCGTATATTTAATAACGGAAATAGGAGGATTTATTTCATACACCAACATAGCTTCTGATTTTGATGAAAACATAGTTGGTGGGATATTCAAAAGTATTGCTATTATTAGTATATGTTTATTAGTGGGACATGTGGTTATGCAAATCACATCATATATAATGATTTGTTTTGATAAAATAATTAAAACAAGAAAGTCTATATAATTAACAATGTCAAATTTTCAAGAAAACAACAAGCGTATAGCAAAGAATACTATCTTTCTTTATAGCAGAATGCTGGTATTCTTATTCATTGGCTTATTTACAGCACGAGTTACCATTAATGCACTCGGTATATCGGATTATGGATTAATGAATGTTGTAGCTGGCGTAATGGGATTCTTAGGATATTTTAGTCAATTGCTGAGCCAAGGAACTTCCAGATTTCTAACTGTAGGATTAGGAAAAGGAGATGTGAAGGCTTTGACTAAAACATTTTCTGCCTGTGGCACTATTCATATAGCTTTGGCTTTATTCACATTAATAATTGGTGAAACCATAGGATTATGGTTCGTTAATTATAAATTGACGATAGATCCAAATCGCATGTTTGCAGCTAACTATATATATCAATTGGCTCTATTGTCTAGTTTTTTAGGTATCACGCAAACTCCTTATATTGCAAGCATAACTGCACATGAGAAAATGTCAACTTTTGCATTCATGAGTATTTTGGATGTTGCGTTCAAACTTATTGTAGTTGTAATGTTGCTTTATATAAATACGGATAAGTTAATTATGTATTCAACATTCTATTTTGCCGTAAATATTTTTATGTTTTTTATGTATCGTATTTATTGTTTGCGACATTTTAAAGAATGCAATATGAAATTGCGTTGGGATGCATCTCTATATAAAGAAATTTGGAATTATGTAGGTTGGAACTCTGTAGGTACCTTTGCTTTTATGGCCAATAGTCAAGGCATAACTATTTTGCTCAATATATTCTTCTCAACTGTGGTAAACGCTGCTCGTGGAATAGCATCAACAGTAAGCCAACAAGTAAGTGGGTTTGTAATGAATTTCCAAACAGCAGCTCGTCCCCAAATAGTGAAATTGTACGCAGTTGGAGATTATGCACAAATGAATAATCTTATATGTAATACTGCTAAATATTCTTCATATTTATTGGTTTTGGTTGGACTTCCCGTTTTTATAAAAACAGATTTTTTGATAAATCTTTGGTTGGGAAATGTGCCTGAGTTTGTCGTACCTTTCATTAGATTAACGATGTTGGAATTGTTTTTTAGATCTATAGATTTTCCAATAGGTGATGGAATACATGCTTTTGGTAAAATGAAGTTACCTAATATAACTTCATCAATCGCTTATTTATCTGTTCTGCCATTGACCTATGTATTCCTTTTATGGGGCGCTTCTCCTATAACTTCTTATATCGTGGCCTGTTTTGCCTATCCTATAGCAATGGGTTGTGATTTATGGATATTGAAGAAATATTCTGGATTCAATATAAAGACTTATTTGTTGAAAGTGCCCATAAAAACGATTGGAATAACTATATTAGCTTCAATTCTTCCTGTCGTATTGGCAAATACTCTAAGCGAAGGATGGATAAATTTTGTCTCTACGGGGATATTATGTGTGTTGTGTACTATTGTCTTGATTTTTTATTTCGGATTAGATATTGAAATGCGGCAAAAAGTGAAACAAAAAGCTTTTAGCTTTTTACATTTCAAGCAAAGCTAACACTAATAATAAACTCATTTATTATATGATAGAAATTTTGGATTACTCAAAATGTTGTGGCTGTACAGCATGTGCAAACATCTGTGCACATCATGCTATAACAATGGTACCTGATGCTTTAGGGTTCGTTTATCCTAAAGTAGACAAATCTAAATGCGTAGATTGTGGCTTATGTGAAAAGGTATGTTCGTTTCATGTAGGTTACAATGTTAAATATAATTTACAATATCCTATAGCAATAGGTGCTCGTCATAAGGATATTTCAGAGATAGAAAAAAGTCGGAGTGGAGCCACATTTGTTGCTGTCTCTGATTATATATTAGAAAATGGTGGTATTGTTTATGGAGTTGGATACAAAGAACATTTTCGTATTTGCCATAAAAGAGCAACAACAAAGGAACAGCGCGATGAGTTTAGGGGAAGCAAGTATGTTCAAAGTGATTTGAAAGGAATATTCCCTCAAATAAAGCAAGACTTAAAAGATGGATATATAGTTCTATTTACAGGAACACCTTGCCAAACATCTGGCTTGAAATCCTATATAGGAAAATCCCTAAATAAGAATTTGTATTTAATAGATGTTGTATGCCATGGAGTGACAAGTCCTTTTATCTGGAAAGATTATCTTCAATTCTTGGAAATTAAATACAACAGTACGCTTACTTATGTAAATTTCCGTGATAAACAATTATATGGATGGGCTGAACATCGGGAAACGTTTATGTTTGAAAACACAGACAGAAAGGTAAGCCCGAATTTCTCTTTTTATAAAAACATATTTTTCCGTAAATCTTGCGGAAAATGTCCTTTTGCAAATCTAAAAAGACCAAGTGACATTACAATTGAAGACTTTTGGGGATGGGAAAAGATTAATAGTAAATTTAATTTTGACAACAAAGGGTGTTCTTTGGTTTTGCTCAATACAAGCAAAGGAAAGGAATTATTTGAAAGAATTGAGTCTCAATTAAATACTATTTCAGTTGATATAAATTCATGTTTACAACCTAATATGCAACATCCAACAAAACTTAGTACTGAACGTTATCGTTTGGAGAGGGATTATGTTCGCTATGGTTTTTCTTATATATATTATAAATATGGTGAAGATGGTTGGAGATTCAAGATCAGAGTACGTTTGGGGAAAATTCGTTTAAAACTAAAAGAATTATTGAAATGAATATAGGTATAATAACATTCCACCGTGCTTATAATTATGGTGCGGTTTTACAGTGTTATGCTCTTCAACGTATATTGACAATTATAGGGGGGCAGAATGTAAAGGTTATTGATTATATAAATCCATATATAGAGTGGCTTTATAAACCTCATACAGGTTTTATATATGTTATAAAAATGCTTCTTAGACTTAGGTTTGATAAGATAAAGGAACATATACTATCATACCGGATTGCTTGCAAAAGAAAATTTTTCTTTGATGAATTTAGAATGAATTATCTTAATTGTACTCAAGAATATTCCAGGCAAGCCATACCACAAGATTTTGACCGTTATATAATTGGAAGTGACCAAATGTGGAGTTTAGATTGTAGTGGTGGTATTGATAATATTTATTGGGGAAATTTTCATAGACCAAGAAATTCTAAACTTTATGGCTTTTCCATAAGTACCAATGGAGATTATCGTAAAATGATGACAAGAGAAATGTTGAAAAATCGCTTGGCTAATTTTGATGGAATATCATTTCGAGAACAAATGGTTGCAAGAGATTTCTCTGCTATCAATAAAATGGAATACCCAGTAACACTTGACCCTACGCTATTAACAGATGCAGAAATTTGGGAACCTCTAATAAATAAAGAATGGAGCAAACGCAAATATGTAGCGATATATCAGATAAGGAGATTAAAGAACAATCCGTTAATGTTGGAAAAACAAGCATCTTTCTTCGCTGCTAATACCGGATGTGAAATTATAGATTTGTCAAATATGACATATTCTGTAGAAGATTTTGTCTCTATCATAAAGTATGCTCAAGCAGTATTTACTTCTTCTTTTCATGCAACGGCGTTCTCTGTGGTTTTTAGGAAACCATTGGTGGCCTTTAGACTGTATGATGGTAAGGATGATAGATATGTTGATTTACTGAAGTCATTATATTTAGAAAGACATTTGGTAGATGAAAACTCAAAAGAAATTCAGCCTTCACAGATTAAGTTGTCAGATGAAGGTGAGTTCGCTTTTAAGCAAATGAAGAAAAACTCATTGAGTTATTTAAAGAAAATATTAGAATCATGATAAAATGTGAATATTGTCCATTGGTTTCGGTAGTCATACCAAACTATTGTCATTCAAAATATTTGGAGCAGAGAATTGAATCTGTCATAAACCAAACATATAAGAATATTGAAATAATAATTTTGGATGATTGCTCTCCTGATGAAGGAGCGAGCAAAGCTGTGATAGAGAAATACAGAAATAACCCTCTTATTTCTCATATAGTATATAATGAAGTTAATTCAGGCAGTACCTTTAAACAATGGAATAAGGGAATAGTCCTGGCCAAGGGTGAACTGGTATGGATTGCAGAAAGCGATGATTTCGCAAAGGAAACAATGTTAGAGGAACTTGTTCCCCTTTTTGTTAAATATCCAAATATTTCAATCGCTTATACAACTCCACAATTTGTGGATGAAGAAGGCAGAGAAATAGAAACCTACACTCCAAATTTGGATGAGACTTTTTGGAAAGGTCATAATTTTATTTGCCAAATGATGGCACATACTTGTGCTATTTGGAATGCAAGTGCTACCATATTTAGACGAGATACGGCTTTGAAAGTAGATGATTTGTATATGTCCATGCAGTCAGCTGGAGACAGATTGTTTTGGATAATGATGGCAGAACGAGGAAATGTTGTCTATTATCCTCAAAAGGTTAGTTATATGCGACGACATGGAAATGAAGTAACCGCAAGAAAAAGAGTGCAAGGAATCACCTCCTCGGAAAGTTACTACGTAAATAAATATATGGAAGATAAAGGGTTACTTAATCTTTATTATAGGCTGAAAGCACGCCATTATGCGTTAAATGATGTTGAGCATTGGGAATATTATACTCCTGAAATACGTAAGAGATTGCTTAAGTTATGGACATATAATGGAATAGTTCCATCATTTGTTATTCATATGATGTTTCGAGTTATGAATAAATTTGTTAGAGAATGAAAAGGTTGGTATATATAGACATTATGAGAGGTGTTGCTATATGGCTTGTTATAATAGGACACCTTATACAATATAACAATTGTAATGATTGGATGCATAATCCTGTTTTCGAATGGATATATTCTTTTCATATGCCACTATTTTTTTATATAAGTGGTTATATGGCAGTAAAGACAACAACTATAACAAACTACTCAGATTTCTTTAGATTCATTGGTAAGAAGATTCGAACTCTTATTGTACCACTTGTAGTTTGGTCATTGATTGCTAATAGATACTTTTTTGCGAAGGATATAGTTGATTTCAAACTTATTGATTTATGGAATGTATTCTATCTTAGAGATTTGTGGTTCTTGAAATATTTATTCGTGGTTTCTGTTCTATATGGATTGTTTCACTTCATTCAAACAAAATGGAATAAAGATCTTACTATCTGGAAAGATTTGGTGACTTCGGGAATAATATTTTTCATGTTGTTCTGCTGTTCTTGGTTCGTATTATCTTCAATGTTCAGGTCTTTTGCATTGTTCTACTTTTTTTTCATGATAGGAGTATTTGTTAGTAAACCTAAAATCCGCAACTATCATCCAATACACGATTAAGGGTAGATTTATGAGTC
>OGKK01000761.1_pt1 | contig 10598 bp, 7 predicted proteins | sample 1572401 | NCBI WGS metagenome assembly OGKK01 (sample SAMEA2582155, study PRJEB24529) | metagenome | biome: Human gut stool | place: China | collected 2011 | reverse complement strand
CATTAAGCTTGTCAATAGGAGCTTTAGATATAAGCTTGCCAAGATGTCCAATCTGAGCCTTAACATTCTTTTTCTTATCCTTCTCCCAGACCTTTTTATTGGCGGCAAGTGCGTTGTTAGCCTCGTTAAGAGTCCGTACAGCATCTTCCCTTATATCAATAAATCTCTGGTATGCTTCATCCTGCTTGCTGTAGACTTCGGCTTCCCAGCGGGCTTTTGCAATCTCTTCTTCGGTCATGTTAGAGCTTGAAGTAATAGTAATGCTCTGTTCCCTTCCGGTACCTAAGTCCTTTGCAGATACATTGACAATACCATTAACATCAATGTCAAATGTTACTTCAATCTGTGGGACTCCTGCCATCGCACGCTTAATACCGTTGAGACGGAAGTTGCCAAGCAGTTTATTGTCTCTTGTAAACTTTCGTTCACCCTGAAAAACCTTGATATCAACGGATGTCTGGAAATTGCCGGCAGTAGTAAATATCTGGCTGTGTCTTGTAGGAATGGTTGTGTTTCTTTCAATAAGCCTGCTTGCAATTCCACCCATAGTCTCAATAGAAAGAGACATTGGAGTTACATCCATAAGTATGATTTCAGAAGCAGCAGAACCGGCCTGAAGCTGGTTTCCAAGCTTGCCACCCTGAACGGCAGCACCAAGGGCTACACATTCATCAGGATTAAGATTTCTTGATGGCTCTTTTCCCATAAGCTGTCTTACTTTATCAGCAACAGCAGGGATTCTTGTAGAACCACCAACCAATAAAACCATATTAATGTCTGTCTTGGAAAGACCTGCATCATGCAGTGCATTCTCAACAGGGGTGATTGTTCTGTCTACAAGGTCAGCAGTAAGCTCATTAAATGTCTGTCTTGATAAAGTGATATCAATGTGGTGCGGTCCGTCCTTAGACATAGCGATAAAAGGAAGATTAATATTAGTTGTCACAGAAGAAGACAGCTCCTTCTTTGCTTTCTCAGCTTCTTCTCTTAAACGCTGCATTGCAGAGACGTCCTTTGAAAGATTGATACCGTCACTTATCTTAAACTGCTCGACAAGATAATTAACTATTCTTTCATCGAAATCATCACCACCTAAGTGATTGTCACCTGAAGTTGCAAGAACTTCAATGACATTATCACCGATATCGATAACAGACACATCAAAAGTTCCACCACCTAAATCATACACAAGAACCTTCTGTGCCATACCATTGTCAAGTCCGTACGCGAGAGCGGCAGAAGTAGGCTCGTTGATAATTCTTAATATGTTAAGCCCGGCAATCTTACCGGCATCTTTAGTAGCCTGTCTTTGTGCGTCAGTAAAATAGGCAGGCACAGTTACAACAGCGTCTGTCACAGGCTGTCCTAAGAAATCCTCGGCATCCTCCTTTAACTTCATAAGTATAAATGCAGAGATTTCCTGTGGAGTATAATACTTTCCGTCAATTTTCCTGCGATAGTCCGTACCCATGTGTCTCTTGATAGAGAATATAGTTCTGTCAGAGTTGACGGCAGCCTGTCTCTTGGCGGCATCACCAACAATACGTTCCTTTGATTTCGTAAAGGCTACAACAGAAGGGGTTGTGCGGTAGCCTTCTTTGTTGGTGATGACAGTAGGCGTATCACCTTCAATAACAGCCACACAGCTGTTAGTTGTTCCTAAATCAATTCCTATAACAGTTCCCATAATAAACTCCATTCAATATATTGATATATTTATTTTACCATATAAAATACATTTGACTATTAAGAAAAAAATAAAAATAAGAAAAAATTAATAAATTGGGGTTTTGCTTGATGATATATATTTTAATATGTTAAAATAAATCCTATTGAAAAGATGAGGAGAATATATTATGGCAGGTTCAGTGTTTGGAAATATATTTAAGATATCAACATGGGGAGAGTCGCATGGAGAGGGACTTGGAGTTGTAATTGACGGGTGTCCTGCAGGTCTGCCTCTTTGTGAGGAAGATATTCAGGAGCAGCTAGACAGAAGAAAACCAGGTCAGTCAAAGTTTACTACACCAAGAAAGGAAGATGATGAGGTACATATTCTTTCAGGTGTATTTGAAGGCAAGACTACCGGGACTCCAATATCACTTGCAGTATATAATAAGACACAGAGGTCTGCTGACTATTCAGAGATAGCTAATTATTACAGACCGGGACATGCTGATTATACATTTGACGAGAAATTCGGATTCAGGGATTACAGAGGCGGAGGAAGAAGTTCTGGAAGAGAAACTATCGGAAGAGTTGCAGCCGGTGCAATCGCTATGAAGATTCTTAAAGAGCTTGGAATTAATATTACAGCATATGCTAAAGAAATTGGTGGAATTGGCATTGATTATGATAAGTTTGATATAGCTGAAAGAGATAATAACGCATTTAACATGCCTGATAAGGAAGCTGCAGAGAAGGTTAGGGCTTTTGCAGAGAGCAAGATGTCAGTTGGAGATTCAATCGGTGGTGTCATTGAATGCAGGGTTACAGGAATGATGACTGGAATTGGCAATCCTACATTTGAAAAGCTAGATGCTATTCTTGCCAAGGCAATAATGTCAATCGGGGCTGTCAAAGGCTTTGAGATTGGAGACGGGTTTGAAGCGGCTAAAGTTACAGGAAAGTATAATAATGATGAATTCGTAATGAAGGATGGCAGGGTTGGCAAACTGACTAATCACAGCGGCGGAGTGCTTGGTGGAATAAGCGACGGTGATGAGCTTGTGTTCAGGGCAGCGGTAAAACCGACACCTTCAATTAGTGCATTGCAGGAAACTGTTAATAAGCAGGGCGAGGATATCGAGGTCTCAATCAAAGGAAGACATGACCCGATGATAGTTCCAAGAGCAGTTGTTGTGGTTGAAGCTATGACAGCACTTACACTTGTTGACCTGATATTTGACAATATGACGGCTAGAATGGACAGAGTTAAAGAGTTTTACAGAAAATAAAAGGAGCAGATATGTATAAAATTTTAAAGACGGATGGCAGGGCAAAAAGAGCAGAGTTCACAACAGTACATGGAACTGTGCAGACACCTGTATTTATGAATGTCGGAACAGTTGCGGCCATTAAAGGTGCAGTTGCGACAACTGATTTACAGCAGATAGGAACGCAGATAGAATTATCTAACACTTACCATCTTCATGTAAGACCGGGAGATAAGATTATTAAGCAGCTTGGAGGACTTCATAAGTTCATGAACTGGGATAAACCGATTCTTACAGATTCAGGTGGATTTCAGGTGTTTTCACTTGCAGGACTCCGTAAGATTAAAGAAGAAGGCGTTACTTTCCAGTCACATATTGACGGGCATAAGATATTCATGGGACCAGAGGAAAGCATGCAGATACAGTCTAATCTTGGCTCAACAATCGCAATGGCATTTGACGAATGTGCACCGGCAAAGGCTGACAGAAAATATATCCAGAATTCTGTTGACAGAACATACCGCTGGTTAGAGCGTTGCAAGAAGGAGATGGCAAGACTGAACTCACTTCCTGATACGGTTAATCCTGATCAGATGCTTTTTGGTATAGATCAGGGTGGCGTATTTAATGATATAAGAATTGACCACGCCAAGAGAATATCAGAGTTAGATCTTGATGGTTATGCAGTAGGCGGGCTTGCTGTTGGTGAAACACATGAGGAAATGTATGATGTACTTGATAATGTAGTGCCATATCTTCCAAAGGACAAGCCGACATATCTTATGGGAGTGGGAACACCTGCCAATATATTAGAGGCAGTGGACAGAGGAATTGATTTCTTCGACTGTGTATATCCTTCAAGAAACGGTCGCCATGGACATGTGTATACTAAGTTTGGAAAGATTAATCTTTTTAATGCAAAGTATGAGACAGATACAGCACCAATTGAAGAAGGCTGTGGATGTCCATGCTGTCAGAATTATTCAAGAGCATATGTAAGGCATCTTCTTAAGGCTAAGGAAATGCTTGGAATGCGTCTTTGCGTTCTTCATAATCTTTACTATTACAACCATCTCATGACAGACATAAGAGCTGCGATTGAAGAAGGAAGATATGCAGGCTTCAAGGAAGAGGCATTATATCAGATGAAGACATATGATAAGCAGTAATGCTGTATGTTTATAAATATTTTGTTAAAAATACATTTTGAGGTAGACAAGCAGCTCTCAATTATGTATTATATGTTAAGTTTGAAAGAGACATTTTTAAGGAGGAGTATCAATGAATATTGCTATCATAGTTTTTTATGTCGTAATTATTGGTGCAATGATGTATTTCATGGCAATCAAGCCACAGAAGAAGGAACAGAAGCGTCAGCAGGAACTTATGGATTCTATGGAAATCGGTGATTATGTTCTTACAACAAGCGGTTTCTATGGTGTTCTTATCGATATATCAGAAGATGATGTAATCGTAGAATTCGGTAACAACAAGAATTGCCGTATCTCAATGCAGAAGAAGGCAATTGCTCAGGTTGAGAAGCCATCAGACAGCACATCAGCAGAATAATTAAAGGCAATTAATTAAAGCAGGGTTCCTGACCAGACACATTTGTCTGGTCAGGAATCCTTTTTTTATTGAAAATGTTGTGCAAATGTTATATCATATTAAATTGAATTATCATATGAAAAAGGGGTAAAGGTTTATGGAAAGCAGAATAACTTTAATTCCAGGTGATGGAATAGGACCAGAAATCGTCAGAGAGGCTGTGAAAGTGCTTGACAGTGTGGCTGACAAATACGGTCACAAGTTTGATTATACCAGGATTCTTATGGGTGGATGCTCAATTGATGAGTATGGCGTTCCACTTACAGATGAAGCAGTAGCAACAGCTAAAGCATCTGATGCTGTACTTCTTGGAGCAGTTGGAGGCAATGTGGGTAATTCCAAGTGGTATGATGTTGCACCTAATTTAAGACCAGAAGCGGGACTTTTAAAGATTCGTAAGGAATTAGGACTTTTTGCTAATTTACGTCCGGCATATCTTTATGATGAACTTAAGGCAGCGTGTCCATTGAAGGAAGAAATAATCGGTGATGGATTTGATATGGTCATTATGAGAGAGCTTACAGGCGGCCTTTACTTTGGTAATAGATATACTAAGGAAATTGACGGATTGGAGACAGCCGTTGATACACTTACATACAACGAAGAAGAAATCAGAAGAATTGCAATTAAGGGATTTGAGATTGCAATGAAGAGAAGAAAGAAAGTAACAAGCGTTGATAAGGCAAATGTTCTTGATTCTTCAAGACTCTGGAGAAAGATTGTACATGAGGTTGCAAAGGATTATCCGGAAGTTGAAGTTTCAGACATGCTTGTAGATAACTGTGCTATGCAGCTTGTTATGAATCCTGGACAGTTCGATGTTATTCTTACTGAGAACATGTTTGGAGACATATTATCAGATGAGGCAAGTATGATAACAGGTTCAATCGGAATGTTATCAAGTGCAAGCCTTAATAAGACTAAGTTAGGTCTTTATGAGCCAAGCCATGGTTCAGCACCTGATATTGCAGGAAAGAATGTTGCTAATCCAATTGCTACAATTCTCAGTGCAGCCATGATGTTAAGATATTCACTTGATCTTGACAAGGAAGCAGATGCTATTGAAGCAGCAGTTGCAGCTGTTTTAAAGGAAGGCTACAGAACAACTGATATTATGTCAGAAGGATGCACACTTGTAGGAACTGACAAGATGGGCGACTTAATCGCAGAGAGAGTTTAATACATTTAAATAATACATATTAAGGAGATAAGCTATGATAAGTGATAACGCCAGAAGTGGTATGCAGCAGGCACCTGCACGAAGCCTTTTTAATGCACTTGGCTTCACAGCAGAAGAGATGAAGAAACCTATGATTGGTATTGTAAGCTCTTATAATGAGATTGTACCAGGTCATATGAATATTGATAAGATTGTCAATGCAGTTAAATTAGGAGTTGCTGAGGCAGGCGGTGTGCCTGTAGTATTCCCTGCTATTGCAGTATGCGATGGTATTGCAATGGGACATGTCGGAATGAAATATTCTTTAGTAACAAGAGATTTAATTGCAGATTCAACAGAGTGTATGGCAATTGCACATCAGTTTGACGGACTTGTGATGGTTCCTAACTGTGATAAGAATGTTCCCGGACTTTTAATGGCAGCAGCGAGGCTTAATCTTCCAACTGTATTCGTATCAGGCGGACCAATGCTTGCAGGTCATGTTAAGGGGAAGAAGAGAAGCCTTTCTTCAATGTTTGAGGCTGTTGGTTCATATGCAGCAGGAACAATGACAGAGGAAGATGTACTTGAGTTTGAGGAAAAGGTATGCCCAACATGTGGTTCATGTTCAGGCATGTACACAGCCAATTCAATGAACTGCCTTACAGAGGCACTTGGTATGGGACTTCGCGGCAATGGTACAATTCCAGCCGTATATTCAGAGAGAATCAAGCTTGCAAAGCACGCAGGCATGGCTGTTATGGATATGGTTAATAAGGGAATCACAGCAAGAGATATCATAACTAAGGATTCTATTATGAATGCCCTTACAGTAGATATGGCACTTGGATGTTCTACTAATTCCATGCTTCACCTTCCAGCTATTGCACATGAGATAGGATTTGATTTCGATATCAAATTCGCTAACCTAATAAGCGAAAAGACTCCTAATCTCTGCCACCTTGCACCAGCAGGTCCAACATACATGGAAGACCTTAATGAAGCAGGCGGTGTATATGCAGTTATGAAAGAGCTTGCAGATATCGGACTTCTTAATACAGACTGCATGACAGTTTCAGGAAAGACAATCGGAGAGTGTATAGCAACAGCATACAACCGTAATCCTGAAGTCATAAGAACAGTTGATAATGCATACAGTAAGACAGGTGGTCTTGCAGTTCTTTCAGGAAATCTTGCACCAGACGGATCAGTAGTCAAGCGTTCAGCAGTTGTTCCAGAGATGCTTGTACACGAAGGTCCGGCAAGAGTATTTGATTCAGAAGAAGATGCAATTGCTGCTATAAAGGGTGGTAAGATAGTTGAAGGTGATGTAGTTGTTATCCGTTACGAAGGTCCTAAGGGTGGTCCTGGTATGAGAGAAATGCTTAATCCTACATCAGCTATTGCAGGTATGGGACTTGGCTCATCAGTTGCTCTTATTACAGATGGACGATTCTCAGGTGCAAGCCGTGGAGCTTCTATTGGTCATGTATCACCAGAGGCTGCTGTTGGCGGACCTATTGCTTTAGTTGAAGAAGGAGATATCATCAGCATTGATATTCCGGGACTTAAACTTGAACTTAAGGTTTCAGATGAAGAGCTTGCTGCAAGAAAGGCTAAGTGGCAGCCAAGAGAACCTAAGGTAACAACAGGATACTTAAAGAGATATGCTTCACTCGTTACATCAGGAAACAGAGGAGCTATTCTTAAAAGTTCAGCAGATGAGTAATATTTAATATAATTATAAAAAGACATTAAAGAGAAATCAGGAGAAGATAAATGAAGTTAAATGGTTCAGAGATAATTGTTGAATGCTTGAAAGAACAGGGCGTTGATACAATATTTGGATACCCTGGTGGAGCTATTCTTAATGTATATGATGCTCTTTATAAGCATTCAGATGAGATAACTCATATTCTTACATCACATGAGCAGGGTGCATCGCACGCTGCTGATGGATATGCTAGGGCAACAGGTAAGGTTGGTGTATGTTTTGCAACATCAGGTCCAGGAGCGACTAACCTTGTAACAGGTATTGCAACTGCATATATGGATTCAGTTCCTATGGTTGCAATTACATGTAATGTAACAGTTCCTCTTCTTGGAAGAGACAGCTTTCAGGAGATAGATATAGCGGGTGTTACAATGCCAATTACAAAGCACAGCTATATTGTTAAGAATGTAAAGGACCTTGCCAAGACATTAAGAAATGCTTTCAGAATTGCCAAGGAAGGAAGACCAGGTCCGGTATTAGTTGATGTTACTAAGGATGTAACAGCAGCAGAGTGTGAGTACACACCAAGAGTTCCAAAGCCTGTAGAGAGAATTACAGCAAGCATTAAGGAAGAAGATATTGACAAGGCAGTAACACTTATTAAGAAAGCTAAGAAGCCATATGTATTCGTTGGTGGCGGAGCTGTTATATCAGAGGCATCTGATGAACTTAAGAAGTTTGTTGAGAAGGTTGATGCACCGGTATGTGACTCACTTATGGGTAAGGGTGCATTTGACGGATCTAATGAAAGATACACAGGAATGCTTGGTATGCATGGTACTAAGACATCTAACTACGGAGTTTCAGAGTGTGATCTTCTTATCGTAGTTGGTGCAAGATTCTCAGACCGTGTTACTGGAAATGCTAAGAAATTCGCTAAGAATGCCAAGATTCTCCAGTTTGATGTTGATGCAGCTGAGATTAACAAAAATGTCAGGACAGATGCACATGTACTCGGAGATGCTAAAGAGATTCTTAAGAGAATCAATGATAAGTTAGATAATCAGGATCACTCAGACTGGATGGAACACATCAAGTCTTATAAGCTTGATTATCCTATGAGATATAACAGAGATATTCTTAACGGACCTCTTATCATGGAGAAGATATACGAGATTACAAATGGTGATGCAATTATTACAACAGATGTTGGACAGCATCAGATGTGGGCTGCACAGCATTATAAGTTCAAAGAGCCAAGAACACTTCTTACATCAGGAGGACTTGGAACTATGGGATATGGTCTTGGTGCATGTATAGGTGCCAAGGTTGGACGTAAGGATAAGACAGTTGTTAATATTGCAGGTGATGGCTGCTTCCGTATGAATATGAATGAAGTTGCAACAGCAACCAGATATAACATTCCTATTATTGAAGTTATATTTAATAACCATGTACTTGGTATGGTTAGACAGTGGCAGGATCTTTTCTATGGCAAGAGATATTCAGCTACAGTTCTTGATGATCAGGTAGATTTTGTTAAGGTTTCAGAAGGAATGGGAGCCAAGGCTTACAGTGTTGATACAATAGAGGAGTTTGAGAAAGCATTTAAAGAAGCAATCGAACTCAATATTCCATGTGTTATTGACTGTCATATTGACAGAGAAGACAAGGTATTCCCTATGGTTTCACCGGGGGCTGCAATCTCAGAGGCATTCGACAGAGAAGACCTTAATAACAAGAAATAATTCATATATTGACTTTAATGTGATAAAGGACTAAAATAGTTTTTAATAATTTATATTTTAGGAGGAAGAAAAGGTGAGTAGAGTTTATAACTTTAGCGCTGGTCCAGCTGTTTTACCAGAGGAAGTACTCAAAGAAGCAGCAGATGAAATGTTAGATTACCAGGGAAGCGGTCAGTCGGTAATGGAAATGAGCCACAGATCCAAGGTTTATGACAACATCATCAAAGAGGCAGAGAAGGATTTAAGAGACCTTCTTAACATCCCAGATAACTATAAGGTGTTATTTTTACAGGGTGGTGCATCGCAGTTCTTCGCTGAAGTGCCTATGAACCTTATGAAGAATAAGAAAGCAGGTTATATCCTTACAGGACAGTGGGCTAAGAAAGCATTTGCAGAAGCTAAGATATATGGAGAGGCTGTTGAGCTTGCTTCATCAGCAGACAAGACATTTTCATATATTCCAGACTGCTCAGATCTTGATATTCCAGAGGATCTTGACTATGTATATATCTGTGAGAACAACACAATTTACGGAACAAAGTATAAGACATTACCTAACACTAAGGGTCATATTCTTGTATCAGATGTTTCATCATGCTTCTTATCAGAACCTATGGATGTAACTAAGTACGGCGTTGTATACGGCGGTGTCCAGAAGAACATCGGACCAGCAGGCGTTGTAATTGCTATTATCAGAGAAGACCTTATAACAGATGACGTTCTTCCAGGAACTCCTACAATGCTTAAGTGGAAGACACAGGCAGATGCAGATTCTCTTTATAATACACCACCATGCTACAATATCTATATCTGTGGCAAGGTGTTCAAGTGGATTAAGAAAATGGGTGGACTTTCAGCAATGAAGGAACACAATGAGAAGAAGGCTAAGATTCTTTATGATTTCCTTGACGAGAGTAAGTTATTTAAGGGAACTGTTGTAAAGGAAGACCGTTCTTTGATGAATGTTCCTTTTGTAACCGGTGACAAGGAACTGGATGCAAAATTTGTTGAAGAAGCAGCAAAAGCAGGCTTTGTAAACTTAAAGGGACATAGAACCGTCGGTGGTATGAGAGCATCTATTTATAATGCAATGCCAATCGAAGGGGTAGAAAAACTGGTTGAGTTTATGAAGAAGTTTGAAAAGGAGAATACAAAATAATGGTAAACGTACATTGCTTAAATAATATTGCCTCTGTAGGTCTTGACCTTTTTTCAGATGACTACAATATGGAGAGTTCTTATGAAGATGCACAGGCAGTTCTTGTAAGAAGTGCCAAAATGCATGATATGGAATTAAATGATCATTTACTTGCAATTGCAAGAGCCGGTGCAGGAGTCAATAATATTCCACTTGATAAATGTGCAGATAAGGGTATTGTTGTATTTAATACACCAGGTGCTAATGCAAATGCAGTTAAGGAACACGTTCTTGC
>OGKK01000756.1_pt1 | contig 10678 bp, 14 predicted proteins | sample 1572401 | NCBI WGS metagenome assembly OGKK01 (sample SAMEA2582155, study PRJEB24529) | metagenome | biome: Human gut stool | place: China | collected 2011 | reverse complement strand
CTCTTTTCTCCCCATAAAATTACAGGGATATTATTTATTGTAAAAAAATCTTGTTTTAATAAACTCATAATTCTTTCTCCTTAATCTACATCATAGTATAGAAAATGTTTTCCACAATGTAAACATCTGAATAAATATCCCTGTACATGTCCACCATTAACCATATTTTTTATTATTTCTATCTGCTCTTTACTCCATTCATTTCCATCATCAGGATTTCCATTTTTAATAACTTCTTCTAAAACTCCCATTTTTTCTAATTCTTTAGCTCCTACATAATCAATAAAAGCACAAAAATCATCACAATGAGTTACCCAACACTCTTGTTGCCAACCACAATAACTAGGAGTTCTATGTATTAGCTCATCAATTTTTTCCTCATCACTAACTTTTCCAAAATAAAGTGATACAAAATCACCATCAAATTTTTTACTTGCTTTTCCATTAGCTATACATTCTGGACATAAATATTCAATATCTTCAACTGAATAAAAAGGTCCTGTATAATAAACATCAGTTTCTTTTCCACAACATTCGCATATTACTGTTTCGTCAGTTTCAAACTCTCCTGTTTTTAAAGGGTCTGGATAATATTTAAAAAATGGTAATTCTTTTTTCATAAAAATTCCTCCTATACTTTTTCATATTAATTTTTCTCTAAATCTCTTTGACTTTCAAAAGTTACATAAATTTCATTTCCTAAATAGTGCCTAAAGTTATATTCTAAGTAATCAAAGATAGAATCATATTGTTCCATACAATCATTTCTATAATAAAGAGTATGATAAAATTTTCCTTTATCATCTATCCATAAAGTGCCACCAATATGCCAGCCTGTTTCAACTATTGGAATTACTTTATCTCTTACCTCTTCTGGAATTTGTTTTAATTCATACTCTTTATCTTCTTCCTCAAAAGGTAAATCATAAGGAATAGAAAAGCTAAAATCATTTCCATCTATTCGTACTTCTCCATTTTTACCAATATATTTGAAAAACCAATTCTCTTTTATACCTGAAAATTCTTGTAAAAATTTTTTGGCAAAATCATTTAGAATATAATTGTTCTTTTGGTAATACTCTATTATTTTTTCTACATCTACTTTTCTTCCCTCATACCAACCAGCATATTCTAAAACTTGATGGGCTAAAGATTTTTCACTATTAAGTTTATAGACTTTTCCCATACAATCATCTCCTAGCTTCCATATTCAACTTCTAATTTTATTACTTTTCTGATAAATAAGAAAAATCAATATTAAAAATTTTGTAGCAGTTATCATAATTTACTTTATTTTCTCCATGCCACCAGTTGAGTGGATAGGATAAACTTTGTTTTAAATTACCAGTATCTCTCATTAATGGTGGAGTAAAAGAATCTATATATCCTTTATGCTCTGGTGTTTCTAAAATTCCACAAATAGCAAGTGTTTCAAGGATTCCAATAATCTCACTTTTATTACAAGGTAACAGTTTTCTTTCCTGAATTTTTTTACATAACATAATGCCTGTAGCTCCGTCGTTCATTGTAGATGATATTGATATTATTTTCTCTAAAATATCATTGTCAATATTTGTAGGGATTTTTTTATCCATATGAGTAAATTCATTAAGATAAAAAATTGGTTTTCCTATTCCACCCCAAATCCCACCACCTTGGTACTTAACCCAATTATAAAATGTTCTATCCAGTTGAGATGGAACTTTGTCTGTTCTTCCCCTGTCAAACTTCAACCAGCTTACAGCATACACATATGACGCTAAAATATATCTATACTCCATATCACGAGTAGATAAACTATATAAAAAAGCATTAGCAACATCATTAAGAGAAATACACTTAAGACTTTGTGTTAAAATAGATATAGCTTCTTCAGATGAAATAGGCAAATCCTCTAAAATAGCTCCCTGTTCCTTTGCATATGCAATTTCTTCATATGATAATAGATTTCTTTTTGTATCATTCATATAATTCATCAGAATTTTTTTACTTTTTTTATCCATTAAATATTTTTCCCTCACTTTAGGTCTTTAGTTCACTTATATATTTACTGTTTTTTCTTTATTATTCATATATGACAACTAGTATATTCTAAAATTTGATAAGCTAAACATCTCCTAGTTTCCATATTCAACTTTTAATTTTTCTATCAAAGATTTTAAATGATTATACCATTCTTCATAACTTGGATTTTGTCCATTATCATACCACAAATCTACTATTTCTCTTTCGCCATCTTCATCAGGAACTTTATTATAAATATTAGTTAAATAGTCAATAAGGTATTTTAAAGATTTTTTATCACTAGAAAATTTTTCTAATTTAGAAAAAGTAGTTTCATCTTCCTCTTCATCATCATAATCTAATTTTCCATTCTCTTTAAAATCAAAATAAAGTTCTGATATGGCTATTGCTGTATTATCATAAAGAAATTCTATCTCTTCAAGAGTTTCTCCTAACATTCCTTGTTCAATCATTAAATTTATTATTTCTTTTAAAGTAATCACTCTCTTATTTTTAAATCCTTCAAGATATTCTCTTAAAACATCAACAACATCTAATCCTTCATCACTCTCTAATGCTTTTATACCCCAAGCTCCCATAGTTACCTCCCTATCCAGCTAATCCATTAACTGAAAAACTACCATCTTCATTAATATACCCTTCTATACAATGTCCAGCAAAATAATCTGGTTCAAATACTAAGTAAATAGATATAAAGTCTAGTTCTCCATCTAAACCAATAGTAGCTCCTATTCCTCCTCTACAACTAATACTTTTTTCAAATTCTTCCTCTGTAATAGGAATATGAACTTCTTCATCATCTATTAAATAATATCCCTCTTTTCCCTCTACTTCTTCAGCTCCTGCTATCCATTCATTTGCTAATTCTATATAGTTTTTTTCTTTTAAAAGTTCTATGAGTTGATTTCTATTACTTTCAGCTTTTTTCAATAGAGGATTCAGATTTTTTTAAAGCTTTTTCTATAACTTCTCTGATTTCCTCTTCTGAAAGCTCTTTTTCATCTTTTATATTGTAATCTAAATCTAATGTTACTCCTACTTCATCTTCCCAAAAGTCAAAATAGGTTGAAAAAACATATCCCCATTCATTTTCTTCTATTTCAAAATCATCTACTCTTAATTTTTCCATATTCCACCTCTAATCAAAGAAATTTTTTATCTCTTTTCTCTTATCCAAAATTTTAAAAAGTTCATCCATATCCAAATCAAACATCTTACTATTATCCTTTATCTTAGAGAAATAATAGTTTACTTTTTCTTCTCCAAACTCTTTTTCTAATTCCTCCCACTCCTCTTTAGAAAGTGGAACAAAAGCTAGGGTATCACTTCCTAAACTTTCCATAAATAATCTTATTTCGTACTCTGGTTGTATTATCTTATTTAAAGTCTTTATGGTAGTATCTCTATCAGACCCCTCTTCGTTGAGATAAGATATTTTATACTCCTTTCCTTTCCATTCTATAATTATATTAACTCCCATTTTATTATCAGCATCTTCATTTTTTCCAATAAGTTTTCCAGATTGGATTACATTTTCTATATAATTAATTATATCCTCATCGTATTCTCTCCAATCTATCCAAACAAGCTTTGTAGAATTTTCCCACAATTCATCAAAACTCTCTCTATCTTTATTTTTTAGAAAATTTTTTATATATTCCATAATAATCTCCTTAACTTTTAAAACTCTCTAAATCACTATAAAGTTGTTTATTAGTTTTAGATTCTCCATAACCACAGATTTTAGCTATCAATTCCATTCTTTTTAAAGATAATAAAGCCTTTTCTTTTAATTCTTCATCTATCTCACCTGTAATTTTTATCTGTGCAAAGGCTGTTGCTATTACTACTTCATCACTTTCATTGATAATAGCTTCTCTACTTAATCCTTTATCTTTTATTTTTAACTCCTCTGCAAAAACTTTCTCATCATTTATAGATACAGGTTCAAAATACTCTATTCCCCACTCTTTTTCTACTAAATTTTTTGGAAAATCTACAAAACTAAAATTTTTATTTTTCCTTATTTTCTCCTCTATTATATAAAGTACATCATTCCCTGTATCACTTCCAAAAGGTGTTTCCTCATCTCCACAATTACAATAAAGTTGTTCATTAGTAAAATATTCTCTAAAGTTAGGGTGTGAAGTAAGAAAATCAATATCATACTCCATATCATCAAAATAATAGTGATTGTTGTAATCAAAGTTAACCTCTTCATAACCTTTTCTTATTTTAGAGTTAATAAGTTTTGTAGCTTGTTTTTCACACTCTTCTACACTATCCCATTCTTTAATCTCATATTTTCCTATGGTATCTATCTTTCCATAGTTGACTACAAATTTATTTTCTGATGTTTCTATCCACCAAAATTTTTGAGATTTTTCATCAATAAATTCAAAGGCTCTTTTCATAAAAACCTCCTTTTCCTAGTAACATTGAAGAATTAACCACACATTATCAAAGTTTCTATTTTTTAAATCCTCTTTTCTAATATTAAAATATATCTTTCCACAATCTCCAAAATATAGTGCATAATCTTCAAATTCAAACTCACTCATTTGCATAAGTAATATCCAATCCTTAGCATTTTCCTTTATCTCATTTTTTAAATCTCCGTATTTTATAGGTGCAGAGCCATAATAGAGATTTTTTCTAGCAACTCCCTCACACTCTTCAAAATACTCTCCTTGAATAAGTTCTGGGTGTCCTAAAAGTTTTGTTGTATCAGTTTTATATCCTAATTCCTCTAAATCTTTTTCAATCTCTTTCTCTTTTCTTCTTATCTCTTCATTACTATCTTCATCATCATAGTAATCTAAAAAATCAATAGGATAATCATTCATACTTTCAAAATCTATTTTAGCTTCAGGAATTATACAATCCTTTTCCATATCCTCTGGAAAATCAGTAGACACCAAATCTTCTATATCTCCATCATAATAGAAAACTCTTGCACTTCCTCTATCTTTAGGAGAAAATCCCCAAGTCATAGTCATCAACTCATAGAAAAAATATAGTATTCCCTTTTTTGGTAAAAGGCTCTCTTTATCGTATTTATATACCTCTTCACAATTAATTTGCATTAAGAATGAAAGGGGTCTATTTGCAACTTTTCTTTTATAATCTTCTCCATTGTAGTAATACCATTGAAAATCCTTTGGTAAATCAGGTTTTCCTCCAATTTTTGAACTTCCTTTAGGTATTTTTTCTCTATTCTCCTCATTATAATTTATTACTATTGCATTTTTTTTTAAAGGTTCTAATTCTTTTTTATCTAGCATATTAACCACCTCTAATCCCACCAAAAATACCAAACACTAGAATCTACTAAACTACCAGCTAATAACCCAAGAGTATCATAACTTTGGTCTACATCAGGGCAATATCCATACATCTCTATTGCTACTTCCATAGCTTCATCTTCTGTTTTTATAACTTTTTCCACTCTATACTCCACTACGTCATGTGTCATACTAATTGGTACAGCTCCATATTTCTCAAACCAATACCTTGATATTGCCATATGTTCTGAAGTAGTAGGACACTCATTCCAATTTCCCATTGGTAACCAAGCAAATATCTCCCAAGGATTTTTTACAGGAACTTTTACTATAAATAGTTCAACAGGTTTTTCTGTTCTATAATCTAAAAATCCTATTGGAGAGTTAAGTCTATCTTCTCCACTATCTTCAAACGCTCCTAATATTTCCTCTTCCCAATCTATCTCATCATCTTCAGCTTCATCTTTTCTTCTAGCTATTAAATCTTTCAATATATTTTCTCCCCCCTCTGAATAGATAGAGGAGATATATTTTTCTCTGTATTTTCTTACATCTTCTATGGTAAACTCTTCATCATCTGATACATTAAAAGCTAAACATTCTAAAAGTGTTTCATCTACTGTTACAATAACAGGGAAATATCCTTTCTCTTTTCCTTCTTCTACATATTTTTCAAATTTTTCCATTATCTCTTCATAGGCATTTTGAGGAAAATATTCATACTCACAGTCAAAAAACTTCACAAACTCCTTTGCTAACTCACTCATTTCTATCATAATATCACTTTCCTTTTAACAATTATACTCTTCTGCCATATCAGTTGAAAAAGTATTTTCTTCTATATTTCCTAAAAATTCAATCTCTCCCCATTCATTAGAGATTTTTGGGATAATTCCACTATATTTACAAGAGGGTATTCCAAAGAAACAATTATATTTTTTATCAAATTTATCTTTACCTAAGAATTTTTTTACAGGCTCAATTAATTCCTTCCAATCTTTAAATAAAACTTCTAATTCATCTGTTGGCTCTTTACTATTTCCACATACTTGAAAATCCTCATCAAAAGTTACTCCAAAATCATATTCAAATCTATTAAATGCTTCTTCAAACATCTCTTCAAATTCTTCTTTCCATTCTTTTTCAATAGAAAAGATTTTTTCTAACTCTTTATTAAAATCTTCCTCTAAAAAGTTATATTCAGGATTATATTCGTCCTCTTCTCCCTCAAAGATACAGTAAAATGATTGAATATATTTATAGAAATCTTCTACATCTTTAAAGTTTCCTGCCCAAAATCCTAAATAACCAGCCTTTCTCTCACATACTTTTTTTGACATATGAATCCCTCCTATTAATCTAATTCAGCCCTACTAAATAAATCTAAAATCTCCTCTCTATTCTCACAAGCCTCTTTAAACTTAGAAATAAAATCTATTAAAGCCTCTTTATTCTCTGAATATGCTACAAACATACTTCCCTCTGGGTCAAAATCAATCTTCTCTTGTAACTCTGGACATTTCTCATCTAAAAATACCTGTGCTAAACTTCCCCAATCATATCCATTTCCTTCAAAGCCTTCATCTTCCCTAGTATCAAACACTTCTTGTAAATACTCTCCTACTGTTAAGCAAACTGAATATGAATTATCATGTTCTACCCAGAAAAATGGTTTAATCTTCTCTTGTAAATCCTTAGTCATTTTCATTCCTCCTATCATAAATAGCATACTACTATCTCTATATCCAAATCCTTAAATAGCTCTTGTACCATAGGTTCAACCTTACCCCAAGATAATCTATCAAGTCCACAACCTATTTTTGGTATAACTAATTTTTTTTTATTTTTATTTTTAGATAGTTTCTCCTTCATCTCCAATAAGGATTCTTCCAAAGAATTATAACTTGGTTTTTCCCAATATTTTTCTTTAGTTATCAAGTTAAATACATTCTCTACTTCTATACATTTTTCATCTAAAGTTTCTGGTTTTTCCTCAGCTAGTTTTAATAATCTATTTCTCATATCATATCTTTTATCAAATTCCACAGCAATTCCAGCACCTAGTGCATAATCTCTACTTATACAGTGAGCATAATAACAATCTTTATGATTAAATACATCATCTTGAATTAATTTATATTCCATTTTACTCCTCTTCTTCCTCATCAGAATACTCTCTTTCAATATCTATAAAATGGATATAAAATCCACAAAGCTCTCCATCTTTATCATATCCAAAGTAACACGGATAGTAACCATCTCCCCACCCTGATGTAAAGATAGGAATATTTACATCTGTATTTGGAATTGTCCAATTAGCCCAATCTCCATATTCTCTTTGATATTTAGGATATTTTTTAGCACTCTCTGCTAATAAGTCATCAAATATATCATCAAATGGATTGTCAGCCTCTTCCTCTTCCACTAATTTTTCCCAATATTTTATATACTCCTCTTGAGCTTTTTTATCTACTACACAACCCATTCCTGCATCTACACCAAATCCATAGAACTCGTCTTCTTTAGCTTCGTCCATATTTTCTTCTACTCCTGTTACAGCTAATTCATAAACTACTGGCTTATTTTTACTGAACTCTACTTTTACACAAGCATATCTATCTCCATATTCTTTACTTGGAACTACTGCTATTTTTACAGGATATTTTCCAATAGAAACTCTTTGGATAAATGTTTTTGCGTCCTCTAAATCTACCAATGGGTCACAAGCTAAAATCTCTCCAGTAGGTAAGTTTATTTCTCCAATATTTAAAACATCAATTTCCATTTCTCCTATTTTCTTTTCTTTAAAATAACTTTCTAAATCTATTTTACATCTAAATTTCTCTCTATTTCTTTCATACATCTCTTGCCAATTTTTATCCATACTATCCTCCTCTACGTAAGCTAAAAAATCTATTTTTATATCAATTTTATCTCCCAATTCTCTTAACTCTTCTAAACTTTTCTTAGTTGTAGGAAAAATTGAATAACTGTCAGAATTTGTATTTATATTTCCAATGAAAATTCCTTTTTTACTCAAGACTTTATTAAACTCTCTACTCCAAACTTCTATATCATCATCTTCATTAAGTTTTAATCTATTAAAATTATAGATATTTTCATCTATACCAAGTTTTTTAATTACATCAAAAAATATTTTAAAATCTTCTAGCTCACATTTCCAATCTAAGTAACAAATATAGCCACTTTTATTTAAAAGTAAAACCATAGCCACAACTTTCAGTTCAATCTTCTCTTTAGTTGAGAGATAATTTATCTCATCAAAGCTATAATTAAAGTTACTATTTTTTCTTAAATAATTATGAAAATCCTCTAAAATTAATTCTAATTCTTTTACAATCTTTCTATCATTAAAAGAGATAAGCTCTGCTATTTTTAATAAAACCTCATCAACATAGGAAGTTTTATCTCTCTTTACCTTTGATTTTATAAGCCAACATTTTTCAAACTCATCATTATTTACTTTAAAAATATAGACTCTATCTTGAGTATAATCATACTCTGTATAGGTAGATAGTTTTATCTTTCTATCTTTTATCTCAAAGGCATTTTTTATCAAGCTCTCTTTTAAAATTTTCTTATCTGATAAAATAGAATTTATCTGCTCACTATCAAAAGTTAAAAAATAGAATTTACTATCTGATAAATTATCAATAATTTGCAATAAAATAAAAGTATCAATATCATCTGTAACTTTTTTCCAAGTGTATAAATCATCATTAGTTGTCATATAGACAGGTGGATTTTCTAAAGATAAATCTTCTTTTTTTATTCCTGCATTCCATACCCCTTGATTTTCAGTCCAAAATATCAGAAAATTATCTGTTTCTTTTAAAATTTTTTCTATCTCCTCTTGAGAATAATCATCATCTTCTAATTGCTCTTTCAACCAATTATGAGAAAACTCAATATCTTCTAAATTTAAAATTTCACTAAAACAACTATTTATATCAAAATCTCCACATTCATGATAATATCTTTTTAAAACTCTGGGTAAGTCAGTTTTTAATCTAATCTCATTTTTGTATATCTGTTCCCAACTTATTTTATAACTACCCTTATTTATAAAAACTTTTTCTACAATTGGATTATTAAAAAAAGTATCTGTATTCGTAATATTTACTCTATTATTCTCTTTTCTATATAACAATTTGACTATATGTTCTGCTGATAAATTATATCTTTCCATAATTCCCCCTACTATTTAAGAGTGTTGTTCTTTTAAATAAATGATATTATCTTTCTCATTATATAAAAGACCTACTATCTCTCCCCACATTGTAAACTCTACAACATCCACTCCCATTATACACATATCTTCAGTAGGTGCTGGTGTCAATTCTAATTCATATTCAATATTAATAAAGAAATCTCCCAAACAATTTTTTAACTCTTCTTTATCTATAAGTAATTCATCTTCAGGAGTTATTCCATAATTTTCTGTAAGAGCTTTTACAGAAACCACTTTTTTATTGAGTTCATAATAGTATTTTGCCATATTATAACAATAAAAACTTTCAATATAATATTCTAAATCTTGTTCCTCTTCAAAAGTTATTTCCCCTATCTTAGATAAAATATTTTCTACATAGTTAGCTATTTTTATTTTTTTATCAAGATAAAATTTTTTATTTTCTTCAAAATCTCTTTCTAAAATATCATAAAGTCTTTCTACATCATCTTTTCCAAAACAATCTAAATTTCCTAAAAATTCATATTTCCCATCTTTTAGCTTAAATCCAAAATAGTCATTTTCTGCAAATTTATAATTTCTTATACAAAATATTCCATCAATAGTTAAGAAATGATATTTTCCTATTGTGCAAATAGGTTTAAAGTAATATTTTAGTCTTTCATCTATAAAAACCTCTTTATAATCAGGGAAAAATTTTACATTTTCCATAATCCCTCCTATAAAAAATGCCCATGACAAAGCTGTTCCTTACTTTAAATTAAAGAACAACTAATGTCATAAGCACCACCTCACTTTAATTATCTTTTTGTTTTACCAATCTCTTTCTCTTATAGCTTCTTCTATATCTATATCAATTCCAAAATATTCAAGTATTTTCTCTACTGTTACTCCTATACTATCTCTTGCTATTGTTTCTATCTCACTATCATTTTCATCAAATTCATCTTGTAAATCATTAATTTTCTCTGCCATCTCATCAAGTTTCTCTTGAACTTCTTCTAAATCCTCATACTCTTCTTTCTCTAAAAATTCAACTACTTCAACTATGCAATCTTTTACTTTATCTACTAAAAATTTTGGATAGTAATCATCATTATACATATCTTTTAAATAAACAAAATCTTTATTTAATTTTTTAACCATAATAAATACC
>OGKK01000754.1_pt1 | contig 10693 bp, 13 predicted proteins | sample 1572401 | NCBI WGS metagenome assembly OGKK01 (sample SAMEA2582155, study PRJEB24529) | metagenome | biome: Human gut stool | place: China | collected 2011 | reverse complement strand
TTGTTGCTCAGGAACTTATAAATAAAGTTAAATTATAGTGTTGCGGAATTAAGGTTTAATAAATCTGCCATATCAGCACCATAAAGAGCCTTGATTTTCAGTCTCTATCGGTTCATCCGTATTTTGACGTACAAAATACGGATGAGAGACATTCATTTGTTAAACATTTCTATTTTGGCTTTCTCTTATTTTCACTGAATAATTTTAATTTTTTGCACCAAGATTTCATGTTTCAACTGAACGACGAAGAGTATGAAAACTTGAGGTGCAAAAATTCCACCTCAAGTTGGAGTGGTCGTAGATACAATCCATATGCTTTTATCGTGTCCTTGCAGAAAAACACAATGAAACTGAAATCATCGGCTGTGATTTGGCAAGGAGTAATACGGAAAAAGCAAGGAGTGGTGATTCCTTGGCAAGGAGTAAAGATAAAAAAGCAAGGAGTAATAGGGGAAAAGGCTGTAAGTAAAGAAGAATTCTTATCGTTATGTTGCCTTCTTTTTACTGGATACAAATCCCTGTAAAAAGAAGGCAACATGCTATTTTTTGCTTATTTTCCGTATTATTTTCTTGTTTGCCTCGTTGATTTTCGACACATCAATAGAGTTCAGATACACTTGCGTTGTCTTTATGGAGTTATGCCCCATGCCCTCGCTGATTATTGGAATGGGTATGTCCATGTCTCTCGCTATGCTTGCCCATGTATGCCGTGCGGTATATGTGGTGAGTGGCATTTTCAACCCTGTCATTTCACCTATCTTCTTCAAATTATAGTTGATGTTCTCCAACATACGATGATATTGTTTTTGTTCATTTCCGTCATCTTGCTGAATAATAGGAAGAAGATAGGGACTGGCGGAATTTATTTGTGCGTATCGGTCGATTATTTCTTGCGCCTCTTTTACCCATTCCACCGTCAGATATTGATTGGTCTTCTTGCGGCTATAAGCCAACATTTTATTTTTCAAGTCCTTCTTCCGCAGATAGGCGATGTCGACGAACGGCATTCCTCGCATATAGAAACTGAACATAAACACGTCACGGGCAAAAGCTATAGACGTACCTTCGGGCAATTGCAGCGTGGCTATGGCTCTCATCTCTTTTTCGCTGATGGCTCGTTTGGTGGTTTTGACGTATGACAGACGTACATGACTGAACAGATTGCTGTCTATCCTCATTCCTTCATCGGTTGCCTTATATAATAAGGTGCAGAGAGTTCGCAGATAGCAGCTTATACTGTTCTGCTTCAACCTTCTGTCTTTGAGCCATGCCTCATAACACTCCATCATGTCTGGAGTGAGTTCGTCAAAGGTCAAGTCCTTGCCTTCACGAAACTCTTTGAACCGCCGATAGGCGTTAGAGTATGTCATGGCTGTCCCTTGCCGTTTCATCTGCTCTTTCTTCGTCACCTGTTCTTGTAGAAACATAAAGACGGTCTTTTGGGTCTTGGTTTTATTGAATGCATCGCACAGTTCATTTATAGTGACATTCTTATGCTGGTTTTCCATTTCCACGATAATGCTGTCCCATTGCTTCAACCCCCAATTTATTTGGTTCTGCATCTTTTCTAATTCTGCTTTTCGTTCGCTGTTTGGCGGAATCAGCATTTCGCTTGCCTTTTCGTCCCATTCACATGGGTATACATGATACCCTGTGCTTATCCACTTCACTTTTCGCTTGTGTATCACCTGATAATACAGCGTTCCTTCTGTCTCGGGTACTGACGACGGACGGAATTTCAATTTTATTGTTGCCATTAAATGTTTGTTTTTACGGGTTATTACTACCTATAAATAAGGTCTTGTCCTAACTATATTGTCAGAACAAGACCTTATTTATGTTTTCCGAGTGACATCATAGTTTCGCAATCCCCAACGGTTTTTATTAGGTTAATCGTAGCATCTATTTTCCAAGTAGTGTTCACAGTTTGCAGATTCCAACGGTTTTTATTCTGTTTATCGCCGTATCTGTTTTCCGAGTGGCACATTGTGCCACAGCTTTACATTCAGATAAAGCAGTCGAGAGTTCACTCTCGTAAGGCTTTATATGAATGTAAAGCAAGTCGAAGACTCGGAAAACAGATACGGAGTTTTTATCGGTTTTTGTCTACTTCCACCTACTGGCTTTGTCGGTTTTTGTCTAAAGCCCACCCAGTCGTCCCATATATAGCATTCCCAAAGAAAAGGCATTCTGTCTTGCTTTTACCGTGGCAAAATTTGCAAAATTCAATTATTTGATATAACTTTGCCACATCATTAACAATAAATGCCGACATATTATGAATGAAAATCAGATTATAGGACGTAACATGAAAGCCTTGCGTGAAGCAAACAGCTACACGCAGGAGCAAGTTGCTGCCTATCTTGGCATCAATAGGTCTGCATACGCCAACTACGAGACTGGTGAGAGAGAAGCGCCTATTGATGTTTTGGAAAAGGCTTGCAATCTGTTTGGTTGTGAGATGGAGTTGTTGTTTGATCCAGATGAAAAGGCTGTTAAAAACATGCTTGTGTGTGCTTTTCGTGCCGACAATCTCAGTGAAAATGACCTTAGAGAGGTCAGTGCGTTCAAGGAGATTGTGTTGAATTATATGAAAATGGAAAGGTTGTTGGCAATATGAAAAAACTCACCATTGAAACTGCCGAAGAGCTTGCGCTCAAAATGAGGATGATGCTTCGAGTTGGCGCAAGCGAACCCCTCAACATGAAAACGGCTCTACGCCAGTTGAACATCATGACAATATACAGACCCTTGTCGGATGGAACTTGGGGACTGTCTCTTAAATCAAACGATGGTAAAATGTTCATGCTTGTTAGTAGCAATGCAACAAGAGGTAGTCAGCATTTTACCATCGCTCACGAGTTATTTCATCTCTTTTTTGATGACAATCCCAAACCGCATTTCTGTAAGTTAACTATGTCTGGTGATGTCGCAGAGCGTTCTGCAAACATGTTTGCTTCGGCTTTGCTCATGCCCAAAGAGGGATTGTCTTATAAAATTCCTGCAAATGAGTTGATAAGCAAAACGGTTTCCATCGATACTGCCTTACGGCTTGAACAGCTTTACGGTGTTTCTCACTCTACTCTTATTGTCAGACTGAAGGAACTTAAACTGATTTCCCCTCAGAACGCAGAGTCCTTAATGAATTTGCGCATCCGACAGGAAGCATCTCTCCGGGGATATGATCGTTCCCTCTACCACAAAGGCAACGAAAATCTTGTTCTTGGTGACTATGGCTCAAAGGCTAAACGACTATTCGATGAAGAGCGCATATCAGAAGGACATTATCTTGAACTAATGAGAAAAATTGGATATGGAGAAAGTGAAGATAATTCTTGATGCGGATGTCCTAATCCACTTCTCAAAAGCTGGGAAACTATCTTTATTGCCGACGATTCTTCCAGAATATGACCATGCAATACTTAGTGCTGTCTATGAGGAGACTATTTCTATACGCACTCAGGTAGATAACCAAATGAAGTTCCTGAAGAACATGGTTCTCCTTCCATTTGAACCCACTGGACAAATGAGGTTGGAGTATGCTAAGCTAAGATCTAAGTATGGCAAAGGAGAAAGTGCTTGTATGGCATTTTGCAGATTTACGCACAATGTCATTGGCAGCAGCAATCTTCGTGACATCAAGGATTATTGTGCAGCGCAAAAAATCACTTATCTAACGACTTTGGACTTTCTATATTACGCATTTGTAAGGGAAATAATGACAAAAGCAGAGTGTGATGACTTTATTCGGGATGTCAACGCCAATGGTAGTAAACTCCCCGTTATAGACATCACCCTGTATTCACCCAATGCAAAAATCTGATGTCTCCAATTGGCACATTTTCCAGTGTATAGCTTTGCAAGCACCACTGATGTTATATTAATGAATATATGGCATCTGTTTTCCGAGAGACGGCCACAGTTTGCAAGTCCCAATGGTTTTTATTCTGTTCGTCACCGTATATATTTTCCGAGTAGTGACTACAGTTTACGAACACCAACGGTTTTTATTCCGTTTACGACCAGATGTATTCTCAATGCGCAGTTTGTGGGTCTCACTGTTTTTTATTCTGTTTATCGCCGTATCTGTTTCCGAAGTCGAAGACCCGGAATACAGATACGGGGTTTATATCGGTTTTTGTCTAAAGCCCACCCATATTCAAGGTTCATACAACAGCCTAAGCTCCGTATCCCGTCTTCTCCTTATCGAAGCAATCACCTTTCCTTTCCATCTGCAGAAGTCCAAATACTCCCTTTCTATATCCCTTTCCCCACGCTCTATCTTCTGCAACAATCGGCTTTTTCGGAACTTTCTTCTATCTCCAAGCACTTTATACGGCCCCACATTGTAAGCAAGTACTGCCAACAACAATGAATCCTTGCCGTACTTGCGGAACATTCCGCAAAAGGTTCTCAGGTCACTGCGTAGCAGCGAGTCTGCTTGCTCCAATGTCAGGTTCCTCTTGAAGTTCTCATGTGGCTGCACACAATGTCCCCATCCTATATAGGGGTAGTTGCGCTTGATGTCGTGCCAACCTTCATAGAACTTGATGCAGCGTACCGCACGTTCAAAAAGAGGGAAACGAAATATCCCCAAGTCCGACTGGCTTTGCACTGTAGTCTGTGCCTGTGCCACCAGGCACAAGCACATCAGCAACGCCACCATTATCGTTTTTCTTATCCTGTTCATGTCATTACTCTTATCATCTGTTATCTCCGCACTCTTGGCTTAATCTGCCTAAGGAGGCTTAGTAAGGCTCAATAACAAAGTCTGCATTTACTTCACCTTATACCTTTGTATCGTATTTATCATCGACTTCACATCCTCTCCAACTTGCACGAAATTCTTATATAGGATGCGCTCTCGCTCATCCCTCGACTTAAATGTGTAGAACTTGGGCAACGCCACATAGCCATCTTCTTCTTTCTTGATGTCTGCCATGTTGAAGTCCGTCTTGCAGTAGAACTTACTGGTCTTAAACTCCTCGCTCTCTTGTATGTTCATACTGCCACCGCGTCCTGTCTTGGTTTTCACAAAGTCACGTGCTGTCTGACCGCATATCCATCCTGTCGGCATATCCGAGATTTTCGAGGCTGGCACCAGACTGTCCATATTCTCATTGAGATTGATGCTCGTCTTATCACGCTCGATGGTCACGCCTTTCTTCAACTGCACAACCTTGCCGAAGATGTCCGAGGACAACCACTCCAAGGTTTCCTTGCTTCGTGCCGAACCACTCACCACATTACCTACTGTGGTAATAATTTTCTGCATACCTACTTTCCCGTAGTCGGCTTCCAGCTGCGGAAGTTCCTGAAAACCTAACGTCACGCTCACTTTGTTGCTTCGTGCCGTACCTATCAGTCGGTCTATCTTGTGGAAATACAAGGTGGGCAACTCGTCAACGATAATGCTTGTCGGAATATTCTTGCCTTGCCCGGTATTCACTCTCGTCACCAGTCGATTGAGGATTAGGGCGTTCAACGCTCCAATAATGCTTTCCATTTCGGGGTCATTGGCTATCAGCAGATAACTGGGGTTCTTGGGGTCGCTGACTTTCAGATCGAAGTCATCTCCATCTTTATGGAATATCCAGTAGCTTTCCTTTGTGGCGAGTCGGGAGGTGTAGACACGGAGCGTACCTATCATACCCTCCAGTTGCTCCATAGCACGATTTTTCAATGCCGTCTGGAACGGACCAAGCAATGGTGCTACCTCATTATCTGTTTCCAATACCTCAAAGATGGTTTGATAACTTTCATTCAAGAAGGAAAGGATATGGGGCATATCGCTGTACTTGCCCAGCCAATAGGCAGGTTCCACTTCGTTCCCCATTTTGTCGAATACCCTTCCTGTGGGTATCATACGCAGCGTTTGTTTGTCCTGCACCTTTTCTGCTATCAGCATGTTACCGTCCTTGTCGTATGGTTCTTTCTCCCAATTACAGAAGAAGTAGATACATGCCGCCAAGAAGTTTACTGCTGATGTTTGAAAGAACTGGTCACTGCCGCCACCGCCTTCTTTCTTGCCTTTCTGCAACGACTCCAACAAGGTTTCTGCAGTTTCACTTGCTGCTGCCAAATTGTTGATATACTTCAACTGGATAGGGTTCACTCTTCTTGAATACTCCACGTCCACGAAGTTTATCATATTGAACTTCATACCCTTTGGCATCTTGCTGTCCTTGGCATTTTTGTTCTTCAGATAATGGTAATACAACTTCGTCGCAAGTGTCGGAAACTTATAGTCGTACAAGACGACCGCAAAACCTTTCTCGCTATGCTGTCTGATGAATGGTTCGATGATGGAGAAAGTCTTACCAGAGCCTGGTGTTCCCACCACCCATGTGCCTCTAAAGGGATTGACAATGTTTACCCATCCCTTTCTAAATTTACCCTTATAATAGTAGCGCATGGGGATATTCACACTGTAGTCATTGGTCTGCAAGTCCTTGCATTGTTCAAAAGACTCATTCTCGAAATTAAAACGGTCTTTCAACAGTCCTTCCTTCAGGAACTTGCTGATGTTGTCCAAGGCTATATGCACCAACACCACACCTATAACGGATGCTGCCATATATAATAAGGTGTTCAGCGAGAATATATACACTCGCATTTCCATTGGTGTATTAAACAACCAGACGGATAACACAATGAAGCCTACACCACTCACCAATGGATAAAGCACCTGTTTCCTTGCGTCAAACTCCAGATGCTTCTTGTTTCTCGTACCTACACAAGTGATGCACACCAACAGAAAGGTGGCAATCTTGCTATATGCCATATTCCCATCCTGGTATATCATCCACTGCTTGATACGACTATGCAAATCGCATACGATGCTTCCCATCGGACTGGGGTCTATGGTATATTCAAAGAACTCCATCAGCACGGAGATATAAATCACCGCCCTGAATATCTTGTAAAACCCTTGTAACTCCTTACTTTCTTCCATATCTTTATCTCATTCTCTAACACACATTATTATAATCTGTCATTTGACCACCAAAAACACTGACATGTCAGTCTCATCTTCCTTTTCCGTCCTATTAGTCTCATTGTATATTTGTACCTTTGCAGAAAACTTTGAATATCATGATGAAAGTCTCCAACGAAATCATTTCTAATCTGAAGAAACATCAGTCATCCACTCCATCTAAATGGCGTAAGAATGCAGAATGGCGTATAGCGAACAAATCGTGGTTACGCTATTCCCAGCATATTGCGATGATGATGCTTGACAAGATGGAAAAACTCGACATAACTCAAAAGCAGTTATCAGAACTGATGGGATGCAACCAACAGTACATTTCCAAAGTCCTCAAAGGACAGGAAAAACTGTCTCTTGAAACTATCTCCAAAATCGAAACCTGTCTTCAGATACGCATTCTGTCATGAATTACCACTTAGGCAATCTCCAAGATTTCAATCCTGACTTATGCCAACAGCTGAAACGATATTGTTATGAGATCAACGGATGTTGCCAAACAGTCCATAAGGAACTTGGCCCTTTCCTCAATGAATATATGTACCAAGATGCTTTGGAAATCGTATTCAATGAGCGTGCTATACCTCATACAAGAGAGTATTATTTCTCTGTTGACTTCCATGGTCAGCAAATAAGACATAAACACTTTGTGGATTTCCATGTTCGTGGAAAGCTCTTCATCGAATGTAAGGCTGTCGGTTCTCTTGGTCCAGAACAGCGTCAGCAACTCTGGAACTACATGAGATTGACCAAAGTCAGAATTGGCATCCTTTACAACTTCGCTCCCATACGAGACCAAAGCGAGCATTACTATCTTGACACAGACACCAACATAATGTATTTCTTCTGATAGCGTCTCCACCTAAACCCTGATACCCACAATATGGTCTATCTCGGTTTATCGCCAATACGCACATCTCTTGATACGCAAACAGTTTATCTCGGTTTGTCGCCAGTTTGTTTTTCTGAGTGGTGCATGCGTCACTACTGATGCAGAACGAACTTTCTGTCAAGAGTTTACCCTAATAAGAACAATACTCACACTTGCCGATATGCCCAATGATTTATCTCGGTTTATCGCCAGTACGAACAGTTCTCTATACGCCAATGGTATATCTCTGTTTATCGCCAGTACGAACAGATCTCGATACGCCAACGGTTTATCTCGGTTTATCACCAGTACGAACAGTTCTCTATACGCCAATGGTTTATCTCGGTTTATCGCCAGTTTGTTTTTCTGAGTGGCGCATGTGCCACTACTGATGTGGGGCGGACTTTCCGTCGAGAGTTCACTCTCGTAAGGGAAGTGCGAACCACAGCAGTAAGCCGAAGGCTCAGAAAAACAGACTGGTGTTTTTACTCCGTTTTTGTCTTTCAATCACTCATTCACTCAATCATTCAGCGTAATTATCGGTCTCGCTCTATGCGCCTGTATCTTTGGCGTTTCCTGCATGGCTCCACTTCCTAAAGAGTAGAGCCATGCCTTGGCTGTCTGTTGTCCTTTCACTTCTGTCGATGTCCAATACCAACAGTCATTGGTCTCATCCGGTAATGGGTCTCCACCGCATTTCTCGATGATGGGGTTCACCATAGACTTTGCAGCATACAGCAGTCGCATTTGCGCCACACTCGGGATATAGGCACTCTGTCCGTATCTCCAAATGTCGAAAACTTTCTCTGCCAAAGGAGAAAAGGTATCGGTCGTACCATATAAGGCGAAGGTATTGGTGTTTCCATCATAAGCTGTCAGGTCTGCTGACGTGCCTTGTGCCACACCGATACTATCAGCAAAGGATTCTGGAGCTATATCCCATAGATAAACGGCATAACCGTTTCCTTCCACATCTTCTCGTTGATTGATATGGAATACTACGGCTATGGCTTTTTTCCCCGACTTCTCATAGTCTGCATACGACATGACATTGCCATCCGTACACAGAATATGGCAGGGCTTCATTGCTGTATCTGGGAAATCACGATGTGCATCACAGGCTAGCAACAGCACTTCCATCAGCACACCTATTATATAACGTATATATCTTCGTTTCATCATTCGTCTTTCTTTGGTTTCACCTTCTTTCTTACTTTACTGGCAGTTTCACACCTAATACGACACCTGTTCTGAATAGGTCTTCGCCTTTTATCATTATGTCACTCTTCACTTGCCAATAGAGCTTCCAACCTCCTCGCAGTGTGTAGTTGTGCTCATAACCGAAATGTGCGCCTCCCAAGAAATCCTTGGTGTCACTTCCTGCCGAAGCTCCGATACGTAGGTTGCCATGATGGTTACGGCCTCTGGTCACGCATGGCTTATAGGCAATACCGAAACCATAGCTTCTATAGTTTCTCCAAAAGGAGTCAGGACATACGTGTCCACAAGACTGGCATTCATCCCATTTGATATAACCATTGGCGAAATACTCCCACGCATTGTGGTACTTTGTCTCATGCTCATAGGATAGGGTCATATCCAATCCTCGCTCATAGAGCGCACCAACACCTACTGATATTCTGTCGCTATTGGTTTGCGCTTTTGTCGTTGAAGCAGTGGCAATCAATGCCACTGCTATCATTAAGCTCTTCATCTTCATCATTCTTCCTCCAACATTACCGCATTAAACGAGTCTGCCGACAGCACATCTTCATAGTCTATGCTCACACTGATGTTGCGTCCGCTTATCTGGTTCTCTGTCATTTCGATGGTCAGTACCTTGTCGTTGGGGAAGGTCATCTTTTTCAGAACTATGACATTTCGGTAGCCGTACTTGAAACTTTTGTTACCTTGCAACATCAGCTCTGGCGTCAGTTCTACGACTTGTGCATTGGTGGCTTTCGACAGTTTCTTGTCTGCCAACTTCACGCGTATCTCATCGATGTCAAAGCGTATGTTTGTTTTGTTCTCTACGGAGAAGTCAATGAAGAAGTAGTCGCCTACTGCATAGATGTTGTTCATGCGCATCACCATTCGATGTGCTTTGCTTGCCACATTTCTGAATTTTGCTGGTGAGTTCCACACTTTCCATGCATAGCGTGTCATGTCTTCTGTGGACATACTCACTGCCGGGTTGTTATAGGCGGTCTTCTCTTGTTTGCGTATTTCCTTGTCTGTTACAGCTTCCTTTAGCCTTGTCGTATAGAGTAGGGCATATTGTGTACGGTAGCGTTCTGTTACTATGGTTACAATCGCCAGCACATCTCCGTCTGCATGACCACCCTCCTTTGGCTTCAGTCTGATGGTGTTGTTGATGGGCTGGTCTCCCACTACCTTATCTGTAGAAATGTCTACAAAACGTATCGGTTCACTTGCCGTGATAACTGTGGTCACTTCCTCATTGACTGTCAGTTGTTCCAACTCTTGATACGTTTCTTGCGCTTGCATGGTCACAGTTGCAATTAGTCCAGCTACTGCCAAACCTATTCTCTGAATGATTTTCATATTCATGTGTTGTTACTTTTTGGTTTCCTTTGAATTGATGATATACACGAATGTCCCATACTTCAGCTTCACCTTATTCTTTTTGATCGCCTTGCCGATGGCATTGCTGGTTTTCTGATAGGCATTCTGCATGGCTTGCATTCCCCATTGCGAGAAACTGCTGCCTGTGCCGGATGTGTTCATGCTTATATTGCCACTCACAGCTCCACTTGCCACGTCTTTGGTTGTCTCTCTGAACTGGCTACTCGGCACATATAGTCCTTCCAATC
>OGKK01000751.1_pt1 | contig 10695 bp, 9 predicted proteins | sample 1572401 | NCBI WGS metagenome assembly OGKK01 (sample SAMEA2582155, study PRJEB24529) | metagenome | biome: Human gut stool | place: China | collected 2011 | reverse complement strand
TACACCCGATTTACTTGAATTGGTAAAATCCGCTAAATAACTCCGACTGCCTGTAAATGCACCACAATGATCACGCGAAAATCCATAGATAATCGCATAAATACTCAATTCCAATCCTTTTAACCCCAATTCATTTATCATCCAATATTGAATAGAATAATAGGAATTGGGTTTAATCTTCTTATTATTTTCCATAAAAAAACTCCTTTTACGAAATAGACTTTCTGAACAAGCATTCAAAAAGCCTCCAAAAAAAGATAAAAAGGAGGCCACATTTTGCATAATGTGCTATAATATACGTGCTTAGGGGTATATTATATGCCTCCGGTTTAATTTGGTGCCAGCCAAATTAAGCCTTTTTTTCTACCTTAAAATCAAAAAAATCCTTTACGATCACAACCGGAACTTTTCCTTTTAAAAGTCGCCTTTCATCCAGCTCATACTCATCTTTCATAACCTGAATGAATTGGTATGCCTTGGATTTGCTGATGTTCGCATAGGCTGCCACATCCGTGGGTCCCCAATGTAACTTTTCCATTTTGAATTTCCTCTTTCTATAAAGTTATTTATAAATACGACTTATAACTTTCATATTTATCATACCATTTAATCCGGAAATTGCAACTGCATAATGCGTATATTTCCGGATATCTTTTTTTATGTACTTTACCATGTTAATATATCTATAGAATTCGGAGGGGGTACTATGTCTGTAAAATCCTATATAGATTCTTTATGTTCAGAAAGAAATTTAAACATGAAACAACTCGCTGAACAGGTTGGAATCAACTATAAAACATTGAATACTCTAGTAAATGAAGATGGTAGACTTATGAATCCTAAACAGTTGGCTTTGTTTTCAAAATACACAGGCAAATCAAAACAGGAAGTATTCTATGACAATTTAAAAGATGATGATTTATCAGACGCATGTACAAAAACTGCCCTTCTATATATCGGTAAGAAAACATGTGAAGGATGGATTGCCAATATAGATATTCGTCTTGATACAAAAATATCAAATACTCGTACTGCCAACTATGCTGGCATACTGCATAAAAAAAGATCCGGTAACGGATTAACTGTAGTGGAAGATTGGGATCAGCTAAAAGTTGACTTTTGGGAGTTCTACTACAAAGGTAAGTTAAAGGATGAAGAAGAATACGGCAGAGACACAATTGCCCGTACATTTGCCAATGAAAGAAAGTACATATCCAGTGTATTATTCTTTGGTCTTCAAAGACTATGTACAACAAACCTAAATCCAGTCAACTATCATATCGTATTCAACCGAGATACTGAATATTATCTAGTAAAAGACTATTTTCCAAAGAAGATGAACATGGGCTTTGAGTGTATCTACGTTGATGAAAATGAGAGATAAATAGTCAAAGAGTATCACCATAAACAAGTGATACTCTTTTATTATCCATCCTGGATTTACATTGTTATATTAATCAATAGAGGTTTTTCATTTCTAATCACTTTGAATATCCGTTGCATACTCATCTTTCTTTACAGATTCTTTTAGAATCAAATAAACCTCTGTAAACGCAGCTACATCATATGGCTTCACAAACAATGCTCCAATTCCAAAGCAAAGAAAGCCTAGACAATACCATCCTAGAAATCTAAGACAAACAGATTCATCTTTTGTCCAGTCGTCATTTGTTTGGATAACGAGAAAGCTTCATCTGTAGTAATATTAGGATTTTCTGCCAATAAACATGGAATCATAGAATATTCATACGCCTTTATAATTCCAGGAACTACAAGTAATAAAAGCCAAAGCATTATTTTTAATTCCATGATAAGCATGATTTTTACCACATTTAAATAATTCCCTTTAAAGCCTTGAAATATTTCATTTAACGCTGGATTTCCATAATGATTTTTAATGAAATAATATTGTTCTCCGACTCTAATGGAAAAGCCAATAAAGATAGAAAATAATAATCCTACAATAGATTCCATTGATAAAAATGAAAGGATTGAAGAAAACATACTTGGCAATACAACATCAGGTACTAAACCTTGTACTTCTTGAATAACAGTCACATAATAAGTACTCAATATTCCTGCAATCAGCGTAACCAGAAACATTTTCCAATAGTTTCGTTTCATGATTTGTTTAGCTTGTTCTTTAACTTGTTGTCGATTCCACATAGGGAGCACCTTCTTCCTTATATTTTAATTTTATCATATAAGAAAATGAATAATGTAGAAAAAATAGATGATTGTACGGTTCGTATAGAAAAAGAAACCATTCTAGTGTTGGCGTCTAGAATGGTTCCTTTTGTTTATTATTATTTTTAGGAGAGAGATATGAATATTGGTTTATTTCTATATTCATTGCCTTATCTTTAAGGCACTTATAGAATATCATTCTATGTTGTCATAAATTTAGTATAACTTTGGTAAATGTTGTGAAATCAGATTGAATTATGTGAAATTGTCAAAATATGCATCTTTTCTCGAAAAACCTCTATTTATTTCGTATAAGAGATAGGGTGATTAAATATATGAACAAAATGAAAGATAAAACAATGAAAGAATTTCTAGAAAACAATGCCTATTTTGTCGACTTTTTTAATGCGTACTTCTTTGATGGAGAAAGAGTTCTTAAACCTGAAAACTGTATGGAACTTGATTCAGAGATGAATGATTCAAATACGGATCTAGAAAAGCATGTGGATGTGATTCGTAAGTACAATGATGGAAATCTTTATAGTGCATTCATTATTGAGAATCAAAGCTATGTGGATGCTTCGATGGTTGTAAGAGCGGCAGCATATGAGTATGTAGCGTATGATCGAATGTTAAAGAAGTTAAAGAAGAATAAGGCTAAAGAAAAACTACCCATGGTGCATATCCTAGTATTTTATACAGGAGAAAAGCCTTGGAATGCTGCAAATAAGCTTTCCCAGCTTGTAGAGGTGGATGAAAGATTTGAATCCTATTTCCATGACTACCAAATGAATCTGATTGAAATCACAGGAAATACTTCATATAATTTTAATGAAGAAGACGTGTATAATCTATTCTACATATGTCGAAGTATTTATGATCAGTCTATTTATGAAGGAAAGAGTAATAACTTTGGACTTGTGAAGAGCAGTGTGTTAAAAGTAGTCAAGACATTAACGGATGTAGAATGGTTGGATTTAGAAGAATTAGAGGAAAAGGAGGAAATTGAAATGTGTGAAGCTGAAAAGAGATGGCTTGAAGTAAAGTCAAAAGAATGGGAAGCTGAAGGAATAAAAAAAGGAATCGAACAAGGCATTGAACAAGGACTTGAACAAGGTAGTGAGAAAAAAGAGCTAGAGATGTATCAAAAAATGATGGACAAGGGATTTGAAATTAAAGCTATCGCATCAATCTTTTCGGTAAGTGAAGAGTCGATTGAAAAGCTGTTGATGAAAGCTTAGGCCAAGATGAAAAGAGATGGCTTCGAAAAAGAAGATACGTTCTTTTGTTCAATGTTTGTAACAATGGATACCAGGAGATGAAAAATTAGTAGTTACGCATGAAAAATAAAATGGCTTAAATAAACAAAATTGGAAACTCTATTAAAGAATTTCCAATTTTTTTATGGGATAAGATGGCAATATTAAAAACATCGACAGATTAGCGTTTCTTTCTTCTTAGGTTTGATTTGACCTGTTTGATAATTTCTGTATCTTTCATGATCAATTGAACTTTACTGATACATTCAACTGGGAAGGCTTTAAACTCTTTTTTCGCAACTCGCATTTCATTTGTAGATATACTTCCATATATTTTTGCCAGTGCCAATGCCAGATTGTTTAAAATAACGATATTATTGATAGATGTCTTATTTGTAAAATGTATATCATCTTCATTCAGGTAAGTATCTTTTTCTTTGTGGAAATTGTTTTCTATTTCCCATCTTCTTTCTATAGCTTCCGCAATCAATTCTGTATCTTTTGTGTTTGATATAAAATACATGGTAATTGCCTTCTTGCGTGTGTGTGATACCATTTCTACAAATGTCTTCATTCCTGTGAATCCACAATCATCATAATTAGATGGCAGAATAATAAATCTAAAGTTTCTTTTTTCGGTATCTAATGTAGTTATTTTCTTCTTAGGAGTCTTTTCATATTTTTTGAACTTTTCTAAAATTTCTTCTCGCAAACCTGACTGATTTTCTTTTACAGGTGCTACATAGATGCCTTTTTTTGACGCAATGATATTACATGTTACTTTTTGTGTATGTAGAGCATCAAAAGTAATAACTGTCTTTTTCAGATCCATCATTCTTAGAATATCCTGTGCTACTGGAATCTCATTCGTTTTCGTTTCAACCGGCTTGGAATGGATACAAAGACAGTCTGAGTTACTGTATACATTCAATACATTGATATTTCTTTGAGGATTCTTCGTATCTTCACTTCTTCCACTGCCACGTGCTTCTTTTCCATCAACGGATTGATGACAGTACATAGTACCTTGAGCACATTTTCTAAGGTCCTGAAGAAATTCATAGATGCGTCCAATAGTTATTTCTTCAAATTCAACTGGATCAATACACATCAATGTTCTGCGGATAGTATCGTGAGATGGAATCTGTCCATCCTTGATCAATCCGTATTTTTCATATCGATTTTTGTATACAAGTATATGGTCATAAATTCCTAAACAAGTCGTTTTACCTTCATAAATAATACTTAAAAAGCATAGTAAAAGGATATCGGATAGTTTGTATTGGATTTTTCCTGGTTGTCGATAATCTTTTAGATCATCAAAAAGATGTAGGAAACCAATGGAGTTCATAACTTCGATATGATCATCAAAATCAATATCGATTTCCTTAAATGTTTCGTTTAATACTGAAACTAGATTAAAAATTTTATTATTCATAGCGAAGTCCATTCCTTTCGATAATATCAACCACCTCTTCAGGTATAGTTGGATAATAGATGTGATCCGAAGTGATATCCACAACTGCAAGCTTTAAAATCTGTGAAAGTACAGCTATTTCCTGTGCATCAAAATAGCTTTCCATTAATCTGGCAATCTTATTAGATATAGTCTTTATACGTACAGCAGAAATAGAATCTCTATATTCGCATAAAGATTCCTTATTTTTGTAAGTAAGGAAACAAGAAGATAAGAAGATGTCTTGACAGCTTCCAAAAATATACTGAACAACACCAAGACATACAGTGTCATCTGTAGCTCTAAATGAACTGCGGATCAAATCACGTTTGAAGCTTGAAATAATGAAGTGACTCAATCCAAATTCGACATAGACAGGATGCTTAGAAACAACAGACTTAGGAATAAAACCATCGGGAGTGATCTTTCCAAGATAAGTCTGTACACTTTTAGGTTTTCCACCAGGCACATATTTAGAAGTGCAAGAATAAAGGCCATAACCTTGTTTCGTTTTTTTGATTGTGTGACCAGGAGAGCGGAACTTTTCGACCCAGTCAGGATAAGTAACATATCTTTTCATAATTCTAGTGTACACCAATACACTATTAAAGTACATAAAAAAATAAATAATCTTAAATCACGGAAATTTGAAGATTATTTCATGCGTAATCACTATACTGTATAATATTTCTTGTCTTTGACAGCTAGAAAAGAAATAAAGTGGTCCAAAGCCCTAGTATAAAGGCTTTGAGCCACTTTTTTGCGTTGTTGCGGATTATAGTATTTTTTTCTTATCTTTTGTTTGATGTATGATGTTTCTCATTTTCTGTTTTTTTGTTATTTGGTAATCTGTTCTGAATCCAAACAATTTATGAAGGTCATCTGTAATATCTGTTCTTGTATAGGATGGGATGTATCCATATCCTTCTAATAATGTAAGATTCATCTTTTTCATGGTGCCCACAATTTGGTCTGCTGTATATTTATATTCTAGTTTGTTTTCTAGAATTCGGAAGAATAATAAGGCCATGAAACAAATAAGGAAATGAGCTTTGATCCTATCATCGTCTCTTAAATAAACGGGTCTGGCATCGAAATCTGATTTTAGAATTCTAAAACATTCTTCAATCTGCCATCTTCTTTTGTTGATGGCTATTATATCTTGAACATCAACATCAAGGTTTGTAATAACGGCATAGAATCCATCATACATTGCTTCTTTTTCAATAACTTCTTGATTGATTTGCCAGATTTCATCTTCAGCTAATTCACCATTGTCCGTGAAGGACTGTTTTTTAAGAAATCTAGCAGGATCGTTAGAATTTTTACGATTCTTTTTTGGCTTGCCGCTATCTGTAATCATTTTTTGAGCTCTTTGTATTTGATTCTGACGTATAGATGCTTGATATTTTCTGTATTTAGGCGAATAAGTCACAATTAAAGTTTCAGAAAGCTCGTTACTGTCATATGGAACTTCTTTGTAGTAGATAGAATTAAAAACTTCTGGATCTTCTTCGTCTAGGTCATTCAAATCAATGAATTTGTTGGAACCAATCTTTCTATATTGCGATGTAGATAAAGCTGTTTCTCGAACATCTTTTTTTAGTTTTTTAAGAGATTGCGTAATCACATAAGATCTTCCGCCTGTTGTGTTCAAAAGACGGTTTTTCTTAGAGCCAAGTCCGCTGTCAGAACAATAAACGAATTGAGAACATTCAAAATCATTGATGACTTTATGTTCATGGTCTTTTAATGTCAGCTGTTCATTTTGGTTTCCAGGAAACAGATCAAATGATAGAGGGAATCCATCGGCATCCATAAACAATCCCATACCTACTATTGGATTTGGTCTGTTTTCTTTGTTTTTACCGTACTTGGCATCTCCACGTTCCTGTTCGATTTCGAAATAATAATTTGTACAGTCATAATAAAGAACGCGTGTATTTCTTTTATGGATGTAGTTTGAATTTCTGTAAAGCTCTGCCTGAATATAGTCACTCTCTTCAGCTAGAACAGTTAATGCTCTGTAGATATCGTGTAAATGATAAGTAGGTTGTTCAAGAAGCGAATGACAATACTTAAATGAACTTAACTTACTCGTTGGGTTTAAAAAACGAGCATATATCAGATCGGAAAGAATTGCGTTCAAATCGTATTCGTAATCATGTCTGTTTTTGATGTTTCTGCAGATATTATCCAAATGTAGAGAATAATAAATGCTTTGTAGAAAAAGATAGCCACAATTAAAAGTGTTCTGCTGATCCTTCTTGATTGGAATATTTGGATTAAGAGCGATAGAAACGGATTCATTTTCCTTTTTATATTTTTCAGTTTCTATACGAGCCTGTTCCTTTGCCCAGGCCATAACACCATCTCTGTCTGTATTCAGTTCTTTAGAAAGTTCAGAAAGTTTACCGAGCTTCTTGTAGATTCTTGAAGTGCTTTTACCTTTTTCGTTGATGAACGCATAATTGATATAAAAAGATTCATCTGTTTTAGATTTAGTAGTTGTAACACGCAAAAATATCACCTAATACAATTATATCACAGGATACGATATAATACGATATGCAAAAACAAATAATTTGACAAAAAAAGTAAAAGAAAAGCGCTAGTTTAAGCGCTATGTTTAAGATCAGTTGTGAAAAGGGGTGTCAAACTCCCGCGTAATCACTATACTGTATAATATTTCTTGCATTCTGCAAAAAATATGGTACATTAATTCCCGTTTTCGACAGTTATATAACGCAACAATGAGCGTAAACCTTTAGTTCAAAGGCTTTACGCTCATTTTTTACTTTTATGAAATGTTGTATGGGAATTTTATTTTTCAAATTTTTTTAAATTTATTTAATGTTTTTGGTTGATAGTATTTTCGGTTCAGTTTTAAATCGAACAGTTGTTCAAGTGAATCCAGTACATCTGAGCCTGTGTAACAGGCCTGGTAGTACATATCGGAGCAGTTAACCACATTCATGTTCTGCAATGTTTCGATGATCTGTTCTGTTGTGAAATGAGTTTTATTTCTGTCTAATTTGACTTCGAGTAAGCGATAGATCAATAAGGCTGTGTAACAGATAAGGAAATGAGCTTTTATTCTGTTTTCTTTGCGATGATATACGGGTCTTGAGCTGAAATTTGTTTTCAGGACACGGAAACAATCTTCGATTTTATATCTTCTTGACTGGATATCCAAAACTTCTGTTTCCTTCATATCAAATATATTTGTGGCAACAGCGTAGAATCCATCATATTTAGCTTCTTCTTCAATACGAGCCTCATCTAAATAGTAATTCTTCTTTTCTTTATCACTCTTAATAAATCTGGTCACATCATTTGGTCCTTTTTTGAAGTTGTCAGGATCCATGTTGGCCAGTATTTTTTTAGCACGCTCGATCTGTCTGTTTCGTACTGTTTTCTGGTATTCGGCCATCTTTCTTGAATAGGTTACGATAATTCGTTGTTTTAGATTTCCTTTTGATTTTACCTTCTTTGTTTTTCCGTTCTTGTATTGTTTGACTTCGAATAGACCTAAGTCCACAAGCTTATCAACTGGTATAGATTTATAGATGTATCCATCGTAATACTTTCTGTTTTCTTTTAATGTGCGATCAAATGTCTTCATTGTTTCTAAAGATGCAGACTTTCCGTCTTGAGAAAAAAGGTAATCGTAATCATTGAACACAGCCTGTTTTAGAATGCTGTTCAATTTCTTGATGGATTGTGTTACTACAAACTTTCTTCCGCCAAAGTCGTTAAATAATCTTGTGTCATTATAGCCTAGTCCGGCATCTGAACAGTAGATGATATCCTTGTTCTCAAACATTTTAAGCATCTTCTTTTCAGCTGGAACAGCACAAAGGGACTCATTGTCACTTCCTGGATTGATACACATACTTAAAGGAATTCCATCGGCATCCATGAAAAGTCCCATCTGAACGATTGGATTTGGACGATGTTCTTTAGATACACCATATTTTAAAAGTCCTTTGATCAGTTCACCTGTGATTTCATCATAGACGTCTTCATCTTCTGATTCTTTTTCAAAATAGAAATTAGTGCAGTCAAAATAACATACATTCGTATTTCTTTTGATTACTTTGTTGCTTGATTCAAATAAATGAGAAAGATACTCATCATAATTTTCTTCCAGTATATCCATGAAGCGAAGGATATCCTGGTGTGAGAAATCAAAATCACCATAGAAACCAGTAAGATTCTTTAAAGTATGCATCTTGCTTCCTGGATCAAGAATCCGAGAAAAAGTAAGAACCATATTTATCATATTTGGATTGAAAGCTATTTTACGTCCGCTGCATACTTTATCAAAGAAATCAGAGATTCCAAGAGATGAATAAAGTTCTTTCAAATAGAAATAGCCAGTATTCTTACAAGTGGATTTAGAAACAGTATTTCCTTGATTGATGACCTTGTCATCAAAATTAACAGTGATATTATATTCGACTTTACTGTTCTTTATATTTTCGTTATATTCCTTAACTCTTTTTTTGGCATATTCTAAAGGATCATCTGTAATCTTTAATAATTCTGAATGTTTACCAATACGTTCAACATTCTTTGTGGTAACCTTTTTACCATTGCGAATCCCAACCTGAATGAAGTAGGTAGGATCTTTAGATTTTCTGTCGTAGTTAAGTTTCATTGGGAAGACTCCTTATATAGAACTATTATATCACATATTACAACGCCGTACAACATCCGTACAACAAAATAAAAAGTAAATTTGACATAAAAAAAACGCTACATAAGCGACATTTGGAATATTTACGATTTTACAACTATCGAACTACCGGTTGCAAAATGGGGAAGTTATGACGCTATGTGGAAACTGTTATCAAATCAATATAGATATTATGTGATTGGAACAAACTTCTATAAGACAAGATGCAATTTACCTGAAGGAAATCATAAACGTACCATACAGACATTTTATTCTCTTGATCCACTTGCAAAAACAGCGAAATTAGCCGGCTTTAAAATGTGCTGGATTGATTTTCTTCTCTTGAAGAAGGTACAGAAATTAAAAGGCATGCAGATGCATATACCTATATGGGAACGCTAGGAGAAAGCTACTCTATCATGAATCGCTTCCTGCCTCCTAGCTATCGCATGTTTCAGCCACCCACAACGCTTTATGACAGTATGATTTATGTCTCAAATGCATCACCAACAAAGATTATTGAATGATTATTGATTTACATGTTACAAAGGAACTATAATAAACATGTTGAAAAATGGGGAGCTGAGTGGCTGAGAGTAGGTTCGACCTTGACCCTGAAACCTGATTTGGATAATGCCAACGTAGGGATGATATCTTTATTGTATGTTAGCTGCAAATTAGGTTTTTCTGCAGCTTTTTGTTTTTTGATCAGAATATGGCGGCAAATTGGGGGCACCACCTTATGTCGCATTAAAAAAGTAATGCAGGAAGGAGATAGAAAATGAAAACAGCATTAACAATCGCTGGAAGTGATTCCAGCGGAGGCGCCGGCATCCAGGCCGATCTGAAAACCATCTCGGCATTGGGCGCTTATGCAGCCACCGCCATCACCGCTATCACAGTTCAAAATACCACTGGCGTACGTGCCATCCACCCTGTCCCCCCTGTTTTTGTACGCGGACAGATAGAAGCCGTCATGGACGACATACGTCCCGATGCCATAAAAATAGGAATGATAAATGACATTGAGAGTGTAAAGGTTATCTCTGCCTGCCTGCACAAGTACCGACCCGCGTATGTGATTTTCGATCCCGTCATGGTATCTCCCAGTG
>OGKK01000750.1_pt1 | contig 10698 bp, 9 predicted proteins | sample 1572401 | NCBI WGS metagenome assembly OGKK01 (sample SAMEA2582155, study PRJEB24529) | metagenome | biome: Human gut stool | place: China | collected 2011 | reverse complement strand
GCAGCCTTCATAGATTTAATGATAGCCTCAATGCGACGTACCTCTTTACTATTCAAATCAAGATCTTTTAATTGATCCTTAATTTGACCCATGCCTGGCAACATACCAATAATATTTTGTAATGGTCCTAACTTTCTCACCTGATTCATCTGTTTCAAGAAATCATCTAAGGTGAAATTGTTTTTCGCCATTTTTTGCGCCATTTCACGAGCTTCTTCTTCATCAATAGCGCCTTGTACGCTTTCAATAAGAGTTTTGAAATCCCCTAAATCGAGGATACGAGAAGCCATGCGGTCTGGATAGAATACATCGAAACCATCCATTTTTTCGCTCACACCAGTGAACTTAATTGGCAAGCCTGTTACAGCTTTGATGGATAATGCAGCACCACCGCGCGCATCACCATCGAGTTTAGTAAGGATAACACCATCAACGCCTAATTTTTCATTAAACGTTTGTGCTGTTGTTACCGCATCTTGACCGATCATGGAGTCTACAACGAGTAGAATTTCATGAGGTCGAACAGCGGCTTTAATATTGGATAACTCGTCCATGAGGACTTCGTCTATCGCCAAACGACCAGCTGTATCGATGATAACAACATCTTTCAACATATGCGTGCTTTGCTCTACGGCACGACGCGCAATATCTACTGGATTAGCTCCTGGTGTTTCATCAGCAAATACAGGGATATCGATTTGCTTACCTACTACTTGCAATTGCTTAATCGCTGCTGGACGGTATACGTCGGCTGCAACAAGCATTGGATGTTTACCTTGTTTGCGAAGGTATACAGCCAATTTACCAGCCGTAGTCGTTTTACCAGCACCTTGTAAACCAACAAGCATAATAATTGTTGGAGGCTTACTGGAAATCATGATACGGCTTTGCGTACCACCTAGGAGAGCTGTCAACTCATCATTAACGATTTTAATAACCGTTTGAGCTGGGTTCAAGGATCCGAACACCTCTTCACCAAGGGCCTTTTCTTTAATGGATTTAACGAAATCTTTCGCCACCATAAAGTTTACGTCCGCTTCTAAGAGAGCTGTTCGTACCTGACGCAACGCAAGATTGACATCTTCTTCTGTAATTTTGCCCTTACCTTTTAAGGATTTAAAGGCGTCTTGCAGTTTTTCTGACAAACTATCGAATGCCATATTATCCCTCCATTTGCGTCAATAATTGTTGTACCCGCGATTGTGAAAGCACATCCGCCGGCAACGTATCTTTTAATTCACTTATCACTTGTTCACGTGCCTCGTACTGAGCCACCAAGTGTAATTTAGATTCATAGTCATTCAAAATATGACGTGCACGCTGTAAATTATCATGTACAGCTTGCCTAGATACGCCAAGCTCCTCAGCAATTTCTCCAAGGGACATATCATCTTCGTGGTGAAGTTGTAAGGACATGCGTTGCTTATCCGTCAACAATGGCCCATAGAAATCAAGGAGTAAACTGATAAGTACTCGTTCTTCCATTTCGCCACCTCCATCACTGTCAAGTCATATTACTTTACATATACTACAGCATAAAAAAAGATGTGTCAAGTAGAAATACTTAACACATCATTTAAATTATATATTACATCTGATATATGATTCACTTCGCTTAATAAAGACATTCATCAGTTGTAAATATTACTATAACAGACTTCATATATTATAATTGATAACAATTTTTATATTTTAACTTTTATATCTACTATAATGTGCTATAATATAAATATCTAATATTTTCAATATAAAAGATAGGAGGTATTTTATGAATACCAAACAATATGACCTTATCGTCCTAGGTTTCGGCAAAGCCGGTAAAACATTAGCAGCTAAATTTGGCTCTATGGGCAAATCTGTAGCTATGATTGAAGAAAACCCACTTATGTATGGTGGCACATGTATTAATATTGCATGTATCCCAACTAAAACGATGATTATAGCCGCATCAAAAGGCTTATCTTACGATCAAGTATTAAACCAACGCGAGGTAGTTACATCTCGTTTACGCAATAAAAACTTCGGTATGCTAGACACAAATGAACATGTCGATGTATATACTGGACATGGTGAATTCATTAGTAATAAAGAAATCGCCGTTACAGCTGGGGAAGATAAAATCATCTTATCTGGTGAAACAATTATTATTAACACTGGTGCTGTAGCGATTAAGCCTAACATTGATGGCATCGACACAGCAACAGGCTTCTATAATAGTACAGAAATCCAACAATTATCCCCTCAACCAAGTACACTAGGCGTCATCGGTGCCGGCCCTATCGGCCTTGAGTTTGCCAGCCTATACGCTAAACTAGGTACAAAGGTAACAGTATTTAATATTGAATCTAGCATCTTAAAACGGGAGGAACCTATCGTACAAGAATTAGCTAACGAGTACTTGACTGAGCAAGGTATTACTATTCTTAACGATGTAACATTAAATTCTGTATCTAATGATGGCAACAAACCTGTTATCACGGCAAATGGTCAAAACTATACATTTGATGCCGTTTTATATGCTACAGGTCGCAAACCAAATACAGCTAACATCGGTTTAGAAAATACGGATATCACTACTAACGAACGCGGTGCTATCGTAGTTAATGATACATGTGAAAGCTCCGTTCCTGGCGTATATGTAGTAGGCGATGTAAATGGTGGTCCTCAATTTACGTATATTTCTCTCGATGACTTCCGCATTGTATTTGGTGCACTTACAGGAAATGGCCAATACACATTAAAAGATCGCAAAAATATTCCTTACACAACATTCTTAACACCTCCACTTGCTCGTGTTGGTCTTACAGAAGAAGATGCTATCAACAAAGGATATACAGTTAAAACTAAAGAAATGCTCGTAGCTACCATGCCAAGAGCTCATGTAAACGACTATTTAAAAGGTGCTTTTAAAATTGTAGTAAATGCAGATAACGATTTAATCCTTGGTGCTACACTTTATTCTCAAGGTGCTGAAGAGTTGATTAACCTTATTAAAATGGCTATGGACAACAACATTCCGTATACATATTTCAAAAACCAAATCTTCACACATCCTACAATGGCAGAAAATTTAAATGATCTCTGTAATTTCTAGGTAAGAATAGTAACTACATAATCTAATATAATAAATAAAAGAGTCTCCCATAACTGGAATACATAAGTTACGGGAGACTCTTTTATTTATGCCTAATGATCAATTTTGGATTATTAGTTAATATATTTAGTTCTTTGTAAATAATCTACGTACTACCTTTTGTAGTTTTGGTGTCAATATAATAGCCACCACAATACCTGCAGCACTTGTAATCAAGGAGTATTGAATTTTGCTAGCTGCTACGGCTGCACTTTCAAGAACAAACCACCATGCTAAGAAATAGCCAAATGCAGTCCAAATTGTACCAATAATAAGAGCAATCAAAATACGTGTAAAGGATGCTGTCGGCTTTGTAATAGATGGTGGCAAGTAACCTGCTGTCATACCACCTACAATAAGACCTGCAATACCTTTAATAAAGAAAGAGAATACAATGTATTGCGTATGTCCACCAAAAAGATCAAATAATGCGGAACCAATAGCCGCACCTAAACCACCATATAAACCACCAAAGAGAATAGATGTGGTAAAGAGAGCAGCGGAACCTAAATGAACCATGGCCCCACCTGGTATTTCAATGCGAATCGTCGTTGCCACAGCACACAAAGCAGCAACAAAGCCAATATAAACAATATCTCGAGTTTTTAATTTCATAGATAGTACCTTTCTTTAAAATAAATAACTATATTTAGTATAACAAATCATAAGCTATCTAAAAATACTGACTTCATAGGAATTAGATATATATAAAAATGAAGCACCTATACGTTAGTATAAGTGCTTCGTAACATATAATCTTAATGTACTATCTCTTTAAATCTTAGCTCGTTTTAATCGAAGAGAATTACTTACAACAGTTACAGAGCTAAATGCCATTGCTGTACCTGCAATCATAGGATTTAATGCACCGATAGCAGCCAATGGAATACCAATGCAGTTAAAGATCAATGCCCAGAATAGATTTTGTTTAATATTAGTCATAGTCTTACGACTGAGGCGTACTGCTTGTACTAGTGTGTGTAAATCATTTCTTACAAGAACGATATCTGCTGCCTCTACGGCAATATCTGTACCACTACCGATAGCAAAACCAATATCTGCAGTTACAAGAGCTGGTGCATCATTGATACCATCACCAACCATGCCCACTACCAGACCTTTATCTTGTAACTCTTTTACCTTGCTAGCTTTATCTTGAGGCAAGACTTCTGCAATAACGTGAGTAATACCTGCTTGTTTAGCAATATATTGAGCTGTACGGCGATTATCACCGGTAAGCATCCATACGTCGATGCCTTGAGACTGTAGTTCTTTTACAACCTCAATAGTTTCAGGACGCAATTCATCTTCTACAGCCCATAATGCACTGATGACACCATCTACAGCGAGAACAGATACAGATGCACCTTGTTCTTCAAAATGTTGAATATCATCTTGCACCTTAGATAAATCATAACCGAGTTCACTCATCCAACGGCTATGACCAAGTTGTACAGATACACCTTGGTAAGCACCTTGCAAGCCTTTACCCGGTACATCGCCAAAGCTTTCAAGTTCAACAGCCTTCCCCTTGTAGCCATGATCTTCACCATAATAAACCATAGCCTTAGCAATCGGATGCGATGTGCCGCTTTCAAGAGCCATCATGATGGACATGTTCACACTTTCATCACCACTATAGTTTTTGAATTCCGTTACATCGAGAACACCTTGTGTAAGGGTGCCTGTTTTATCCATAACGATAGCATCGAGTTTACCAGCTTTTTCAAGATATTCCGCACTCTTGATGAGAACACCATGTTCTGCGCCAAGGCCAGAACCTACCATGATGGATGTCGGTGTAGCAAGGCCAAGCGCACAAGGACAAGCGATTACAAGCACTGCTGTAGCATTAATGAGAGCTACATTGATAGAATCGCCTACAATAAAGTACCACACGAGACCAGTTAGTACAGCTAGACCAATAACAGTTGGTACAAAGTATTGAGCCACAATATCCGCAATACGTTGAATACTAGCCTTAGATGTTTGAGCTTCCTCTACGACCTTGATAATTTGAGATAACATCGTGTCGCTACCAATGCGCTTTGCTTCCATTGTGAAAGCACCACTTAAATTGATAGTCGCCCCAATAACCTCAGAGCCCACTTGTTTTTCTACAGGTAAGCTTTCACCTGTAAGCATAGCTTCATCAACGGTAGAGTAACCTTCTGTAATAGTACCGTCTACAGGAATCTTTTCACCGGCGCGCACTTGTAATACATCGCCAGCCACAACCTTAGAGGTAGGAATATCTACAAATTCACCATCGCGCAATACATGAGCCGTTGCCGGTTGCAAAGCAATTAGTTTTTGAAGCGCTTCAGACGTACGCCCCTTGGCTACCTCTTCTAACAATTTACCTAGAAGAATAAATGTGATAAGCCATGCAGAGGTTTCAAAGTAAATACCATGAGGACCAAGTTCTGGATGGAACTGCCAGTTATAAATACTAAATAGATATGCCACAGTCGTACCCATAACAACGAGGACATCCATCGTAAGAGCCCCATTCTTTACGGCACTCCATGCACTCTTATAGAACATGAGACCCGGGCCAAATTGAGCGATAGTGGCTAATACAAATTCAACCCAAACCGGCAACGCTTGAATACCAAAACGATGCAAGGTCATGTTGATCATCATCGGTACAGCCATACAAGCCGCAATAATGAGGCGTGTAATATGTGGTTTTAAATTAACCTTTTCTATTTCTTGTTTCGTTTCATCCGCTTCAGTAGCACCAAAACCGATATTCGTTATGGCATCGATAATTTGTCGTGGTTCTACGGTAGCGTCATCCTTAAACTCTACACTCCCCTTACGGGTTAGTAAGTTAACCTTTACAGAAGCTACGCCATCAACCTTAGATACGACGTTTTCAACGCGTTTTACACAGGCTGCACAGTGCATACCTGTAATATCAAACTCTTGTTTTTTAGTACTCATATATAACTTCCTTCGATACAATTCAAATCAGAGATTCATAAAATATAATAAACACAGTATATTTGTAATATTTATCACATGAATAAACACTCATATTTCCACTATTTATAATAACATAGATTCTCAATTCGTCAATATCCTACTAAAACTAGAGGGTTATTCCTTTTCTGTAAGGGAATTAATAATTGCGATTGTAGCGTTATATATTGTGTAAATAAAAATATATATTATTAAACATTATCGCTCATAATCTATACATTACCTTTATAAATAGCTTATAATAAAGTGATGATGATGAATAAATACTATAGTGGTAGAAATAAGAATGGAGGTGAGGAAATGCCAGATACAACTAGCCCTACCGTGGAATTCATATCCATTGCCAAAGAATTCCGCCATGAATATGTAGTAGAGAAATCTAGATTCATTACTACCGTATATCCATGTAGTACCGAAGAAGATGCGCAATCTTTTATCGCCCGTATCAATAAAGAGTTTTGGGATGCTCGACATAATTGTACGGCCTTCGCATTAGGACCAAAGCAAGAACAACAACGCTCGTCCGATAATGGTGAACCATCGGGCACAGCTGGTAAGCCTATGCTAGAAGTCTTGAAAAAGACAGGTATTACAAATGTAGCCGTCGTGGTAACACGTTACTTTGGCGGTATAAAACTAGGGGCTGGTGGATTAATCCGAGCATACTCCCACTCCGTTGCTGAAACATTGCGTCTTGCGCCAAAGGAATTGCATACCACAAGAACACAATTACAAGCGATTATTGACTATGCACTATATGGCACAATAGAACGCTATCTACAGGATGCACAACTACATTATGAGGCTACCTTTGGAGAGAAAGTAGATCTTACTATCTTAGTGCCACCTACCGATATAGAACACATACAAAAAGAGCTCCAAGACATGAGTCATGGAGCTGCTACTTGTAATGTATTAGATTCTATCGAAGTGGTACTGCCACTAGCTTAAGTATCCTATCAATTCGTATGATACCTAATTATTTGTCATTATGAACTAAACCAATAAGACCTTGATTCATTTCATGACGTTTTTCAGTTGTCAATGGATATGGCCATACGCGTTCTAATTGTTTTTTACGACCAACACCAGCATTATGTGCTGTCATTAATCTACGTGCTTCCCAATTACGAATTGCTTTACTTAATGTTCTTTTTACTACGCCCATAGTAGTACCCACTTTCCTAGTCACTGCAACTATATCAAAAATATTGATGAGATTATTAAAACAACTTTTATGTGCTTTTATTCTCTTAATGTGTATAGTATATATGACATTTCTTAAAAGGTAAAATAACTATTCCTTTATTAGTTATAAATTTTAATTATCATGATTTGTGTATTAAAGGGGGATTTTATGGACACATCGTATTATCACAATTTTATAACCCTTGTTCAAACAGGAAACATGACACAAGCTGCAGAAATTCTCCACATTACACAACCGGCTTTGAGTAAGCAGTTAAAATATTTAGAGGCAGAATTTGGCGCTCAGCTCATCAATATTAAACGAGGTCAACGAGGTTCCAATTTACAACTTACCGATGCAGGTAAAATTTTTTATGAAAAAGCACAGCAATTATGTTCTATTGAAGAATCTACGTATAATGCAGTACAACAGCTAAACTCGCGTATCGAAGGTACGCTGCGCATCGCTACCTCTGCATCCCGTTCCACCCCCATCGTACAACAATATTTGCCAGCATTTTCCATGAAATATCCCTCTGTACACTTTGAGATTTACGAAGGGCTCATGACCAATGTCGTAAAACAGCTCATCAGTGGCAGTGCAGAAATTGGAATTGCTAATATCCAAATGGTAGACACTGACAAATTTGATATTCTCTTAACTCAAGAGGAACATCTATACGCATTGTTTAGACGTGATGTGTTCTGGACTGATCGCGAACACGATACCATCACCTGGGATGATATCAGACAATGCCCTCTCTCCTTATCCGGTGGGTCCGTAAGAATGATTATGCAATCATCCTTAACAGATATGGAACATCTAAATGTGAGCGCTATTACGACTACAAAAACATCGGCTATTGAATGGGCATCATCCGGGCGTACGGTGGCACTGGTTCCAATGGATACTAAAGAAATGGTAAACCACCGCAAAATGTCACGCATTAAATTGCCTGAATTTTCCGGTGACTATAAGAAAGCATTCATTACCTTAAAAGGTCATGCCCTTTCACCAGTGGCACAACAATTTATAGATTTCTATAAGGCCTACGTATAATACATTTACCAATATTGATGCGAAATAATTACATATATGCGAAAAAGCAGGAAACTGGCATTGCCAATTCCTGCTTTTTTGTTGCTACGCGACTATTATTGATGTACAGCACCAACAATATCAGTAATGCTATTGAGATTATATTGTTCTACAAAATCGCCCATTTCACGAGCAATACGAGAAATCGCGGTTGGATCAACCATCGTAGCTGTACCAACTTGTACGGCCTGGGCACCAGCCATCATAAATTCGATAGCATCTGTACCACTCATGATACCACCAAGGCCAATAATAGGAATAGTAACCCCTTTATAGACTTGATGAACCATGCGAAGCGCCACAGGTTTTACTGCTGGACCAGATAGACCGCCATAAATATTACCTAACAATGGTTTGCAACGGTGAATATCAATAGCCATGCCTAACAATGTATTAATGAGGCTAACCCCATTACCACCACCGGCTTCTACAGCCTTTGCAATTTCCACGATATCTGTTACATTTGGTGAAAGTTTTACGATAACCGGCTTATCGGTTACTTTACGAACCGCTTTAGTTACTTGTTCAACAACCTTTGGGTCTACGCCAAATGCCATACCTTCACTCTCTACATTTGGACATGATACATTGACTTCAAGGCCTGCAATACCATCCACAGATAGTGTTTCTGCCATCCAAGCAAATTCCTCTACTGTACCAGCAGACATATTAGCTAGTAGCGGTACATCATATTTCTTAAGTTCTGGCAAAATATCCGTAACAAAATGTTCTGCTCCAGGATTTTCAAGGCCAATGCAGTTCAATACACCAGATGGAGTTTCTGCAATACGAGGGCCCGGATTACCATGACGACCTTTAGGCGTTAATCCTTTCACAGAAATAGCCCCCACCTCATTACTAAGGTCTAGATAACCAGCGTATTCAGGACCATTTCCAAAGGTACCAGATGCAGCGATAATAGGATTTTTCATCTTAATACCGCAATAATCGATGGCTAACTTTGGGTTTGGCGTAACGGTGTTATTTAAATCGCGCTCACTCATTAAAAGAACACCTCCTCAGCTGGGAATACAGGACCATCTTTACAAACCTTATAGCGCTTACCACCTACGCCATCACAAGCACAGCCTAAACAACCACCTGTACCACAGCCCATCCGTTCTTCTAAGGACACTTGGCAAGGTACATTGAGCTCTTTAGCCACTTGAGCTACACCTCTCATCATCGGTGTAGGGCCACAAGTCATAACGGAAGTGAATGTATTAGAATTAATTAGTTCAGGCATAATAGCTGTTGGGAACCCCTTTGTTCCTACACTACCATCATCTGTTGTGATATGAACCTGTACAGTTGTATCCTTGAACAAATCAGCCCAGAAGGTTTCGCTTTCATTTCTAAAGCCCAAGATAACGTGTGCAGACTCGCCATCTTGTAAATGGGACGCAATACAAAGCATCGGTGCAATACCAACGCCACCGCCAACGAGAAGCATATTCTCAGATGTTACAAATGGTTCGCCCAACGGGCCTAAACAATCTAATGTATCACCAGGCACGAGGCGAGTCATAATATCCGTCCCCTTACCTACGACACGGTACAAAAGGGTAATGGTACCCTTTTGTGCATCAAATCCAGCATAGCTAATAGGGCGACGCAATAATGGCGCCGTAGAGTCCGCTACGCGAACATTACAAAACTGCCCTACCTTTGCTTCTGCTGCTTGTTTTGGTGCGTGAATATCCATAATCCACACATCAGAGCCTATTTGCTCATTGCGAACGACTTCGCCCTGTTCTACATAGCCACTCATGGTATTACTCCAATTCAAAATCTTGTAATGCTTCTACATTGTAGTTAGCGTCATCTTTACGGTTTGCTACAACGCGCAATACTTCACGAGCTGTATCAAGACTTGTTAAGCATGGTGTACCCATTTCTACAGCGAGACGGCGCAATTGGAAACCTTCACGTTCAGGCCGTTTACCAGCTGTCAATGTATTAAGTACGAGATCCACCTTATCTTGGCGAATGTGGTCAGCACAGTTGTCTTCGCCTTCATGGATTTTATTAACGACCTTGCAATTAACACCATGTTCGATGAAGTATTTGCCTGTACCACCAGTCGCTTCGATGTGATAGCCAAGGTCGATGAAACCTTTTGCAAGTTCACAAGCTTCTGCTTTGTCGCGGTCTGCTACGGTCATAAGGATTGTACCATCTTCTGGAATACGCATGTTGGCACCATTAATAGCTTTAAACAATGCTTCAGAATAGGTACGACCAATACCCATAACTTCACCAGTAGATTTCATTTCAGGTCCAAGAGCGA
>OGKK01000747.1_pt1 | contig 10713 bp, 17 predicted proteins | sample 1572401 | NCBI WGS metagenome assembly OGKK01 (sample SAMEA2582155, study PRJEB24529) | metagenome | biome: Human gut stool | place: China | collected 2011 | reverse complement strand
AGTATATAACTCCTATTTAGATTTACTTGCAAAACTTTATGGTTCTTCTCTTGGTGAAGTACCTTCCTCATATTCCGAAGCATCTGATGAAGTTAAGAAGATGATTCAAACGACTATTGATACCAAAACACCTATCAACTTACGTACAGGTAAAGCTGATGGTTTAGTATTATCTTCTATTAAATCAGATATCACTGTGTTAGACATTGTTGCTAATGTGGTTGGTATGCTTGTAACGACTAAGCAATTCCTTTGCCAATCTCCAGCACACAATATCTATAAAGATTAATTGTCCAGAGCAAGCTTACTGGGGTAGGAATTGAATTCCTATCCTGGTAAGAACCTCATTAAGGAGAAGTTTGGATGGCTAAGTTAGAAATGACTTTAGATGAATATGGAAAATCTCCTGCGGGTAAAGGTAATGTAACTGGCTCGCAATATTTAGCTGAAGCTTATAAGAAAAAATTTGAAAAAGTTATGCTAAGATACAATGGGAAGATTGAGCATAACTTCTTCAATGATGGTAAAAACTATTTTATTCTCCTTAGAGTACCATCAGAGATAGTACCTAAGTTTACATATGAAGTTGTATTTAAATTCTCTCCTAAGAGTCCTACCGATTCTCACTCTAGTACATTGAAGAATTATAAAGTACAATTCTTTTCTAATGACCCAGCTTTTGTTTTCACATTTGCTCATGTATATAATGCAAATGGCATCTTAGTAGACGAGCTTTTAGATAAAGTGCCCGATGAAGTGCTTAAATCTAAGCCTAAAGAACGTAACCCCTATGGGGTAATAAATTTCGCTAAAATTCTATATTTCGGATTCCTATATATACGTCAACACGGCTATCTAGAGAAGCATTATTACGAAGAATCCAATTTAGTAATTAGAAATGCTAAAGATTTCTTTAAATTAGTAACTGACTGTAGCACTAAAGCACAACTTCGTCTTGAAGGTGAAAAGCAAGCTAGAGCTATAGATCCGTTATTTAAACATAGATTACTTAAAAAGGGAGTTAAGTCTGGTGGTAATGCAAATAAGGTAGTTAAGCATATTGGTAAAATTAAAACTACTAATACAACTGCCGCATCAATGCGAAGCAAGACTCTTAGTAAAAATATCAAATCTAATATTAGAAAGACCAAGACTACGAAACGAATCTAAAATCATATATTATAATGGTGAATATAATAATGATATTCGTTTATGTATGAGGAGGAAATAATGCAACTAACAGAAGCATTGACAAGTAGAACTGTTCGACGTAATATCGAAGAGTCGGGGGAAATATATGATAGAGAGTACTCTATTCGTACTCCAGAAGTGAAAACATTCTCTATGTCTATTAAACCAGAGGATGCAATTCCACCTATTGATGATTGGTATCCAACATCAGAGGAAGATAAAGTATTAAAGACAATTAGAGGTAAACAAATTATCGCTCCATTGTCTCAAATGCTTACTAATAATCAAGAAGAAAGTCTTATCTTTAACTCATTTGTATTGAGTATTAAGAAATGCTATTCTTCTGAAGAACGTGTAGATCACTTTACACATTATCTAAATTACTTTCTAAAATTCTATGATCCTGACCATGAATTGATCGCTATCTATGCAAGAATTAAGTTCTTGATTGATACTGATGAATCTAATGTGTATGATCTAGATACATTTATGGCAGATATTAAACGAGATATTTTGTTTAGTACATTTGCTAGAAAAGTAAAGGCATTGAATGAAGATAACTTTATTATTCATATTAAACGTAATAAGAAGAATGGTAATGTACTTCAATATGCTAATAAGCATCTTCAAGCATTAATGGAAGTAAGCATGTTTCAATTGATCTTAATTCCATTATTGATTCATTATGCTTATATTAAGAAGATACAAAATATAGACGAGTATCTAATGAAGTTCTACGATATCCTTATTGTAGACATGCATCCAGATATGGATCTATATACTAAGTTATCTGAAACGACTAGTAGTCGTATTCTACAAGATATGAATAAGAATATTGGTGCATGGGATCGACAATTCATTCGTTCTCGCAACAAATTCTCTCATAGCTTTGATACAATCATTAGTATTATCATCCAAGTTATTCCAAAAGCTGTTTATAATGGTACATTATTGAATCTAATCTATGTATCCATTAAAAACAATATCAAGAATAAGGTTGTTAATGCTAAATATGAATTCGCATTCAATCAATTATCATCTGATCGTAATGAAGGTGATGATGATGACAATTCAGAATTCGATAAATTCGAAAGTCATCTCTCTAAGAAGAATGAAGCATTATTGATTCATAATCAAGTAAACTTCAAGAATACTATGAAGCAAATTGAAGAACGATTTGGTCCATTCTCTAAAGAAGAGATTGATTATTACAAGATAGAATTATCTAAAGGACGTAAGTCTCCAATTGTACCACACCAAAAGATGCTAGTCTGCTATCTATTCTATAAGTGGTTTGGTGATCCATCTTCTTTAGGATCTATTGATTTAACTAACTATATCAAACTTATCATTGCAGCTAAACGTATATTAGCATCTAATGGTTTATATACAATGGAAGCAATCTTATCTGGTAAGTTTGTTAAAGTAATTAAACGGGTTAATATGAATAAGAAAGAGTTAATGAAGATTACCTCTTCTAAAACATATGAATCTGTTGCATCCATTTATCGAAATGATAAGATTACTAATCTACTCATTTCTATGCTTGCTACTATAGTATCATCTAAGTTCCAAATTATTGATTTCGATAATAAGGAGAATACTGGTAAAGCATTCATCCCACAACAGGAGTTACTTAATGAGGAATTCTTGATCTATGCAAGCTTGATCAATAATGGTTAATATTTAGGGTAAGAGAGTTTAGTCTCTCTTACCCATATATTTTATTTCAGGAGGATTGAATATGATTAAATTTACAATGAAAACTGATTTACCAAAAGATTATTACGAAGAAACACTGCTTAAATTTTCTGATTTTCTATTCGGCGATATATCTATAACTGGTAATATGAACACTAATTCTTTATGTATCATTTGTGCTATATTTAAAGATGGGCATAGATATACTTTAAACTTATTCTTCAGTAATCATAAACTTAGAAAAGTATATTTTAACGTAACTAAATTAGACTCTGGTTATGTATTGAATCTTATGGCTATAGAAGAGAATATAGCTAATATATTAGTGTATATTCATACTACATATATTCTAGCTAAAAACTTAGATATAGCTGAGGGGGGATTGAATGGTTAACTTTAATGAAATAATTGATAGTATCAGACTATTACTATTTGGTAAAGTATCTATTCATGAGTTTACAAGAGAACTAAATATCTTCTGTAAAATTGATCAAGATGATATTAAGATAGTTGGTAAGCTAATGGTAGATAAGAATAATGGTCGTGTTAATTTAGCATATATCAACAGTAAGAAACCAGAAGATGATAAACGATATCTTATGCTATGCAAAGCTAACCATGTTAAGATGGTTAATCTACTCAATAAGTTTGAAGAGTATAATAAAACTTATGGATACGATCCAACTATTAAGTTTTCAAGTAGATTCATTAATAAAGGGGAAGACTAATGCTTAGACTAGGTGAAGTAGCAGAAAGTGTAAATAATTTATTATTCGGTAATATTACTATTAGTGAAACTCAGAACACTTTCTCTGTAGAATGTATTCATAAAGATGACTACTATCATATTAAAGGTAGATTCTTAATTGAGAAAAAAGATAATAAGATAAGCTTTGCGTATATTAATATGCTAGATTTCGTTGAAAATGATAGAATCTATCCAGTTAAAGAAGTTACTAAACTTGGTAGAGTTAATGATGATGCAATAGCTGAAGTGCTAGAATCATTTGAAGATTGTAATCTTAACTTTGGGTATAGTTCATTTATTAAACTTAAAGGAGTATTAGATAATGGAAACTAATACATATAAATCTATCTTAGAAACGTATAAGCAATACATATTTGGTAAAGTTAATATTGAGATAATAAATAGAGGTAAGCATGTATATATTGAATGTCGACAATGTAAAGATGGTATCACTTATGAATCTGGTATGGTATTTGATATAGCTGGTGCTAAACCAATATTGAAGAGATTATCATTCGAGATTCATAACTATGGATTAGACGATGATATATTATTTATCATGGAGTCTAATACTAATACGTATATGCATGAAACTTTAATGATCATTTTAGATACAGTATTGACTAAATCTCTTAAAGTAGAGGGAATTATCTATTCTAAATACGGATCAACAAAAGAATAATACCTAATTCTAATATGTAAGGAGATTTACTATGTTACTAAAGGGATATTATACTTTGATTAGCAATAAGCTAAGAAAAGATAAGACCGTATTTAAATCAGATTATACTGGATATAGATTCTATGTAAATAGAGATAACTTTTATGTAGCTGATACTGGAGATATCAAATATGCATTAGATGAAACTGATAATGTAATGATACTTGCTCCAGAAGGATATATAAATGTAAATAGCCCAGATCCTAAAGCAAAAGAAGCATTTACTGATATGCTTGATTATATGGATACAAGAGAATATACAGAAAAGCCACTAGGAGTTTAATGCTCCTAGTGGATATTATTTTATTTGGAGGAAAACAAAATGAAATCAAAAGTTATTCAAGAATTCAAAGGCGAAATCAATGGTATTGAATTTACTAATCAAGACATCTATTGGGAAGTAGATTATATTATAGGTGAACTTGAATGTTTATTAGATATGGAGCTTCCTACAGAGTTTATTAAAGACTTTGCTGATGCTTATACTGAATTGTATAATAATGTAGAGTCAGAATACCTTTATGACTTTAAATCTGAAATGATCAGTTCATGGGATATGGATATTAAAGATATTAGAGATCTAAGATTTAATATTGCATATGGATATAGAACTGATAAGCTAGATGAAATCAATGAGAAGATTGCTGACTGGGATAATACTTATGGTAAGAAATAATACAATAGTCCATAGGAGTTAATCTCCTATGGACATTTTAACTTTTTTTATTTATATATTATAACGGTAATGTGATATATTTTTATAGTGTTTTTAGTAAAGGAGGAAATATATCATGACAAAACTTATTGAAACTTTAGCAGCGTTAAACTTATCTGGTGCAGATACAAAGATTACAAGTGGGAGAATTGGTTTACAAAAATAAGGAGGTAGATTTTAATGAAATTAACTCAATTTATTGATGGGGTAGATGGTATAGTTTTAAAGAACTATCTATTCTGTCAAAGGTATGATATTAATGTTAGAGAAACTGAATTGAATGTAATCAATCCCTTTATTAATACAATTAGAGCTGATACAGATCAAATATTTAGAATGGAAGAGGCTATTGAAAAGCCATTCGAAGAAATAACTCTTACTGATGTATTATCATTAGGTAAAGGATCCTATTTTAAATATAAAGCTATTATTAGTAATATCTACTTCAGATACTTTAATATAAAATTGATCGAAGAGATATTTGATGCTACAACTTTATCTAAAAGTCAAATCAAATTAAAGTATGGAGGTAATAGAAAGAAATGTGAGTATTTAGCTACTCAAACATATGATGCTGATGAATATATCAAGAAATATACACCTACACCTGAAAAAATCAGCATTTATGTTGGAAGAGTTGGTAGATTACCAGATTATATTCTAAAAAGATCTGTAGACTTTGCAGTATTAGTAATAGATAGTTTATTGGATAATGATGATCCATATAAAACTTATACGGAATTATGCGACAAGTATAATGTAAAATATTCTCATAATAGTTATAGAAGCATAAAAATCTTTACTAAGAATATCACTTTCTATAGCAACTATAGACGATACTTAAATAATATAGTTAAGAAAGGTGCTATTATGTATAAAGGTGAAATCTGGCAGATTAGCCGGATATATAAAAAATTACCATTCTTATATTATATTTGGTTGACAGTTAAAGGAGAAATCCCTGGAAGAAAATGGGATAAGAAGTTAGGAGTTGTAAAAACGGATGAATAAAGAATACAGATTTGATCATATACCAGAAGTAGTATTGAGAAATGTTAAGTTTATTCGTGAGAATAATATTGATATTGGTACTGGAGATGATGTACTGGATTGCATGATTGAAATAAATCAAGTGCTAAGGCAAAGAATCTATGATGATTATGATTTAGCTAAAGATATAGCTGATCGCAGATTCCATACAACTATTGAAGATTTAGATTTGACTACCATTCTTCAAAAATGTACTACACGTCCATATATTGCTATCTTAAACAATATCTACTTCAGATACTTTAATAGTAAACTGATAGATGATATGTTTAAGTTAGGTGAGTCTACTAAAGTATTAGACTTAGCTATTGAGTATGAGTGCGAGTACTATACTGTCAATAGCGCTAAGACTAATATCCGTAGATATATGCAACAAGCGTACTTTGATAAATATGCAGCTGATGCTGATATTATTAGTAGTCATCGTGTACTATCAGATCCACAAGTGAATGCAGTTAAATCTGCAGAGTTCACTTACGATTTATTCATGGCAGCTAGAAGTGAAAACTTCAATCCAGAAATGGTTAGAGATATCTTCCTTAAGTATGGATTGAAAACAAACTCTTCTAGAAATCTATATAATAGAATGGATAATAACCTAAGTCTATACTATTACTTAGAAGATTATCTGCAAGAGTATGTCAATACTGGTAAGTTTACATATGGTTCTCAAGAATATAGTACTATTAAAGAGTTTAAATATTTACCACTTATGAACGTATTAACTCAATTAACTAGACCTAATCCATCTGGTTATATTTTAAATCACAATTTAGAATTGGTGAAAGGATAAGATAATTATGATTACAGTTAAGATGGCAAACGATGTTAAAGCGGCATTTGAGAAAAATGGCTCTGATTTGGAAACTACATATGAGCAATTCAAAGATCAGCTTACTCCAAAAGATATCTACGATATATGTATTAATAAGATTACTCTCAGTAATGAACTTCCTAAAGAGGATTTAAGTGGTAATCGCTTAAATCCATTCCTTTATCGTAAAGATGAAGAAACTGGAGAAAAAGAATTAGTTGAAGTAAAATCTAACTATAAGGCTCTTAAAGTAGGAACTCTATCTCCTATAGAACCTAAGCCTATGGAAATTGAAATTGGTGAACCAAAACGAAAAGTATTACCAGTACTTGATACATCTACTTTGAATTATGAATCTATTGGGTTTGCTATTGGATTCAAGAAAGCCACTGCTAAAGAAGTACTAGAGTTAGCTAATGGTAATACTGCTAGATTAATCCCAGCATTACAATGGTTATATAAACAGACCAATGAAGAAGGATTACGTAAACGTATCCAAGAGATTACATTGGATGTGCTTTTTAACTAATGGTTTAACAAGGAGGTAATACATCATGGTATTAGATCTAATTGATTCCCTATCTAAAGAAAATTGGGATGGTATTTGTAATGTAATTGAAACTACAGGTAAAGCTGCCGGTGCAGTATTAGCTGGCTATGCCGCAGTCGAAGGAGCTAAAGCTTTAGCTAATCAAGGTAAAAAAGAAGAAAGTATTAATACTGATTCTATTACTAAAACAGATGTTGAAAAATTGATTGAAGCAAAAATAGCAGAAGCTACAGCTCATCATGATGACTTAGTAGAAGCATTTGCTCAAGGTAAAGTAAGTAAACGCTATTAATAATAAATAGTCTATAGGAGGATATTACAATGATCGCAGAATTTGTAAGCAAAGCAGGTAAAGCAGCATTTGAATTAAGTAAAGAAACAGGTACGTCTATAGCAGCCATCTTAGGTGGTGTAGCAGTAGTAACTGCAGCAGTATGTACTGGTGTTGCTCAAATTATTGAAGCAAAAAATAAATATAAGAAAACGGAAGAAAAATAATGGATATCGGCAGCAAATTGAAATCGCTAATTCCTAATAGCCAGTTTGCTGCTGGTAAAAAGGAATTAGTCTTACGATGTCCATATTGTGGACATACTTCTTCGGCTGGTAAAAAACACATGTATATAGGCTTATCGAAAGATAAGCCTTACATGTTTAATTGCTTCAAATGTGAAGCAGGTGGATTAGTCAATAGAACTTTCCTTAATCTTTTAAATATCAGAGATGAGGAGCTTATTCAAGCTATTGATATCCACAATAAAGAGATGAGACAGAGTAGAGGTAATTCATACTCTTCTAATCATATTCGAGAACCTCAAGTGGCATATGATGCATTTGAAGTAAACTATGATATATATCCTGATAAGGTTAATTATATCAATGGTCGTCTCTGTACTAACTTATCAGTATCTGAGATGATGAATATGAAGATTATCTTCGATTTCTCTTTTTTTAAACGCCAGATCATGAGGTATCTGGGAGCTACAGAATCTGATTTTGAAAGAATTCAGAGAGACTATGTAGGATTCCTCTCGGTTAATAATACATCACTCTCTATGCGTTGTATTAGAGAAACTGATAGTAAATACCGATATCTAATCTGTAAACTAGATGATAGAGATATTTATAATAAAGCTTTCTGTATACCATCTTCTATTCCATATACATCTGATAGAATACAAGTACATATAGCAGAAGGTCAGTTCGATATCATATCCATATATAATAATATAACCAATAGATCTACGGGTATATATTTTGCAGCTGCAGGTAATAAATACTCAGCTATCTTAAAGTATATCTTATCTAAGGGTATAATGTATATGGATATTCATCTATACTTTGATAATGATTCAGCTGGTGAGATAGCTAAAAGACAAATAGAATACTTTATAAAGAATAATATAGCATTCTTTAGAGGATCTAGAGTCTTTGCTCATGTAAACAAAGCTGATAAAGATTATGGTGTATCTATAGATAAGATACAAGACTTCTGTACTCAAATAATATAGTGGTATGGGCTTAAAAGTCCATACCGCTTTATTTTTTTGTCTTAAACATCACATTAATAAAGGAGGTCGACTATGGGTAAATTCCTTGACACTACATATACAGCCACGATAAACTCTATACTAGAGTCTCAAACTAAACGGCTTGATAATACATTCTATACTTTTACAGACAAGGCTCCTACTACATGTACTTACTACAATATCAATACTAGTAAGAGTACATTAGATGAGTCTACGAACTTAGCTTATAGTTATACTGATGGAGATTCTCCATTAAGATATAATAAAATTAAAGATACTGTAATCTTTGGTCTTGATAGAATTCAAGTCCAAATGGATGCTGGTGATTTTGGTCTTGAATCTGATACAATTGAAGGTGATGCATATATTTTACCTAATGCATTCAAACCATATCCTCAAGACTATTTTATCATTAATCATACTAATGAAGAATATCTCTTTAAAGTTACAAGTGTATCTTTAGATACATTACCTACTGGGGCTAATATATATAAGATCTCTTATCGTCTAAGTTCCCATGATGGTGATAATACTGATATTGATTCTCTAGTTGTAGAATCTTATACTATGGATACGACCAATATCGGTACAAATTTATCTCTAGTAATCAAAGATGATGATTATGCTTATGTAAGTAAACTAGAAGAAATCTGTAAAGACATGATTGCTTACTATAGAAGTCTCTTCTATAGTAATAAAACTCAGACTTTTATTTTTTCTTATGATGACCATAACTTCTATGATGGATATATGATTGAATTCATTAAACGTCATGATATTATGAATACATCTGAGCTAGATTACTTACACGTAGCACATCAAATAACTCCTAGAGCTACATTTGCGTTAGATTACTCTAAATCTTTCTTCCATTCATTAGAAAGAAAAGATATTGGTACTATATGTAATCCATCGTGTTATGGTATGCTAGTAGAAGATAAGACATCTTTATTATACTATAGCTTAGAGAAATACTACTATATCTTCCATGAATATAAGATGGGTGATTATTGGCAAGTACCTTCATATGATGATGATACAGTTATGCGTATTAGAGATAATGAACGGTATGAGACTGATGATCTAAACTATTTCAAGAATATTATCATTGATTACTTTAATGATAATACAGATAAGATGAATAGATATGAGGAATTCTTACTTAAGACATTAGAAGACTTCAACTATACAATCCCTCAACATGATATATTTTACTACGTTCCTGTGATTATTTATATCCTAGAACGTCAAGTTCAAACAATATTAAAAAATGTATCACGTTAACATATCAATAATCTTAATGGAGGTACTGCAATGAACAGTGAACTCGATCAATATTTTAAAGAGCAAATTGACGAGAAAGATGCATTTGACGTAATGGTCGATGAAAATGCTTTCTTGGATTCTTTAATTGCTAAAAGAGATATCATCGATGCCATTGAAAATGGTGACGATGATGACGAAATTATGGATGATGAAGATATTGCATTATCTACATTATCCGATGATGAGTTAGATGATCTAGCAGATGATAATGATGATTACATCGATTCTGCTATAGATTAATATTTTAAGGAGGATTTTATAATGGCAGATGATAAAACTATCCATCAAGAGCTTGATGATGCTGCCGCTACCGTAGAAGATGTTGTTGCTGATTCCACTGCTACTGATAACGATATGGATAACAC
>OGKK01000733.1_pt1 | contig 10867 bp, 12 predicted proteins | sample 1572401 | NCBI WGS metagenome assembly OGKK01 (sample SAMEA2582155, study PRJEB24529) | metagenome | biome: Human gut stool | place: China | collected 2011 | reverse complement strand
TGTTGCTCAGGAACTTATAAATAAAGTTAAATTATAGTGTTGCGGAATTAAGGATTAGTAGAGCCTGTTTCAAGATTGTGGCAATACAAACTGTTTACTCTTCCCCAACCAAGTTCTACTTCTGTCAGTGTATATACACAGTGGCGTTCATCATCCGTTAGGCTTGCAACAACACGAGTGTCAGTATCAAGCCCTCCGATGTAATCCTCAGCTTTGTCAGCATAGCTTTGTGGAGTTTGCTCTTGGCTGTCATCTACGGCAGTATCATAATCTGTATCATCAACCATCACAGTATCAGTATCAGCAACAGCATAATCATTATCGTATGTCTGACTATTTGAACTTCTGCCATTTTGAATGATGATGGCAATAATGAGCATTACGGCTACTACACTTCCTGCTATAAGCCATATCTTTGTATCTTTAGACAATCCTTGTTTCAGCGTTCCCTTACTAGTTCTCGGTTGTGGCTTGTCATTAGAAGCTACCATTTCTTTTTTGCTTTCAGACGTAACAGATGATATAGGACGCAGAATTTTAGCCTTCTCTGCCTCCATTTCTTCTTTGGTCAAGACACCAGCATCATAGAGTTTCTTTATCTCCATGAGTTTATCCATAACTTCCTTATCCATACTTTTCTGAATTTAACGACCCCATAAATTTTCAATGCCTGCTTTTACGCCACTCCAACCAAACAACATAACAAAGAACATTAGCATACAAGCAAAAATTGCAAAGATAAGTCCGAATCCCATTCCCATCATCTGTTGCCTTTGTTGCTCAGCTTTTGGAAGTTTCTCAAATGCCTCTTGTCTTTGTCTTGCAGCTTCTTTACTGAAAAAGCCAGGTTTCTTTGTTGGTATTGGCTTAACTTCTTCGGAAGCATCAAGTATCTTTTTCTTTTCTGCTTCAAACTCTTCCTTGCTCAGAACTCCTGCATCGAGAAGTTCTTTCAGCTTTGATAATTCTTCGTATTTATTCATTTGTTCTTATTGTTTGTTCTTTGTAAAGCAATGGTTCGACCGATAAGAACAAAACCTATTCCTACAATAATCCAAAGAGGAATATTATATTGGGTATATATATTTGAGGCACCTTGGATTTTCTGTACTATCATATCCACAAAATTGTAAAGCATAATGAGACATCCGAAGATGTAGAAAAAGTATTCTAACAATTTTGAATTCATATTGACTTCAATCATTTTTTTGCCAATACAACTCCACAAACTCACGGCGGTTAGTATATAGATACAAGAAAGGGGATGGAGTTCGAATCTGCCATCCCTCGCTCTAAGGTAGTCTGGAAAAAACCTGTGGTACGAAATGTTCAGAAACAAAGCCCCATCCCCAGTGCAGATTATGTAGGGGTACAATTAGGGCTGTACCGAACATTATCATATACACCAAGGAAGGGCATATCGTTTCTATTCATTAGTACCTTTCTTCTTTGTTTTCCAGACATTTTAGAGCGGTATGAATAGCTTGATACGCCTTCTTGACTGACTGGCTATTCCCTGCTTTTACACAGAGCCTCCAATCAGCATGACAAAAGTACAGAAATTAAGTGAGAATCAAGAAATTTTTGCTGAGAAAGTGGCAAAATCGAGCTATTTTTCTTAATTTAACGTGTAGAATGGTGGAATTTCGGGGGATTTATATAAATTTGCATCAAACGATAATAAATTTTATATGGAGCAAGATTTAAATCGCATCAAGTTAGTCCTTGTCGAAAAGAAGAAGACCGGGAAATGGCTAGCACAAGAACTGGGTGTATCAGAGTGTACTGTGTCAAGATGGGCTAGTAATAAAGCTCAGCCTAACCTTAGTTCACTTAATGCTATTGCTAAACTGCTTGGTGTCGAAATGAAAGATCTGTTAAGAAGTTAAACCAAGTTCTTCTCCAAACCAAGACATTAAAGTAATGTATATATGGATAAAGGGCAATTTTTATTATATCAAACTCCTGACGGCGATTCACAGATAGAGGTGAAGTTGCAAAACGATACAGTCTGGCTCTCGCTTGATCAGATGGCAGAGTTATTCCAGCGTAACAAGTCCACAATCTCACGACATATAAAGAATGTGTTAGAGGATGGAGAATTACAAGAAGAGGCAACTATTGCAAATTTTGCAACAGTTCAAAATGAAGGAACTCGCAAGGTTGAAAGGGTAATAGCTTACTACAATCTCGACATGATTATCAGCGTAGGCTACCGTGTTCATTCCTACCGTGGTGTTCAATTCAGAATATGGGCAACTAAGGTACTGAAGGAGTATATAGTAAAAGGTTTCGCCATGAACGATGATCTGTTGAAACGAGCTGGAGGTGGCAATTACTTTGACGAGTTGCTTGCAAGAATACGTGACATCCGCTCCAGTGAGAAGGTGTTCTATCGTAAGGTGTTGGAGATTTATGCCCTTAGTATCGACTACGACCCACGAGTGGAAATGACACAGAAGTTCTTCAAGACAGTACAGAACAAGATGCACTATTCTGTTCACGGTCATACGGCGGCGGAAATAATATACGAGAGAGCCGATGCTGAGAAAGACTTTATGGGACTTTCAACGTGGTCTGGAGCTATGCCGTCAAAACCAGAAGCAGAAATAGCCAAGAACTACCTCACCCACGAAGAGATAAAGTCACTGAACCGCATCGTAAGTCTGTATCTTGACTTCGCCGAAATGCAAGCCGAGGAACACCGCCCTATGTATATGAAGGACTGGATTAATATTCTCGATGACTTCCTCCGTATCTCCCGAAAAGACATCCTAACTCATGCAGGTAAAATCTCTGCCAAGCTCGCCAAAGAGAAAGCCGACCAGGAATACGACAAATTCAAGGAACGTACCAAGAACAACCTCTCGCCTGTAGAGATTCACTTCTTAGAAAACTTTGAGCGTGAGCAGAAGAAATTGATGGGAGGAAAAGAATACAACAATAAAAGGTAAAAACGAGATTGCCAATGATATGACAGTCTCGTAATAAGGGAATCTAAATAAGATTGATATTTACCATTCATTTCTATTTACCAACCACCCAGAAGCAATATCAACAATCTCTGGGTCGCTGCTCTGTGATGTCTGTTTTAACCATTTCAAAGCTTTCTTCTTGTTTTTCTTCAATCCATGATAGCCTTGTGCATATCTGACACCAATAGTAAGCCCTGCTGATTCGTCTCCTTTATCAAAGGCTTGTTCGTACCACAATATTGCTTCCTTCATGTCAATTGGAGTACCCAAGCCTTCCTCATAAAAGTGACCAAGTTTTATCATGGATGGCACGTCACCAAAGAGTACCGCAGGATTTGTGTAAAGTTTTAAGGCTATACCCATATCTTTTGGTAAACCAGCTTCGCCATTTTCATAAAATTCTCCAAGGTCATAATCGAAGTAAAAGTCCATTTTGTTATGAACCATTATCATATAAGGAACAGCTTCTTCGTTTCTGTCATTATCTAAGAGCCATTTTGCTATTAAAGCCTGGTCAAGTATGGTTCAATTATTGGCAGATTGTACAAAATTGTTCCAGTTATTCACTACTTTGTCTTTGTTCTCACTATAATATTTAGAAAAGACAAACCCTATTTGAGAAGGGCATAGTCTCATCCATTCTGCTGCTGTTGGAATGTTTAAATTGATTTCCATAATTTATTTGTTGATTTATTTTGTTTGATTGTTGTTATTCTCTTTTGTTTATAACCTCCTTGTTTGCTAAGGTGGTAGACCTCTATGAGCAGCTAAGTTGCTATTACTTGAAAGTTCGTTTCTCAAAGAGATTTCCCTCTTTCCTGAATGTTTGGGGTATAATTTATAAGGAAATAAACACCCATCTTTTGAATAATCTGTTCTCATAAGAATATATTTTTACAATCTTTCGTTTTTTTTATTTGTATATTATCTATTCCTGACATTTATTAGTTTGTATATGAATAAAATTCAAATTACATTTATCCCTAAAAAGGACTTGGGGTTAAACTTACTATACCTTTATCTTCCTACAGTCGATAAAGGATATGTTATGATGATATAGGTGTAATTTCTTTGTCTCTATAATATATAATATGTGTATGAAGTTTTTACACCTCTTAAATGTATATTTAAGGTATCTCATTACTGAAAGGAATGAGTACAAGTAAGTTTATCCCCAAGTGAATTTATTGCAAAACCAAGGATATTCCAAATTTCTGCAAGATACTGATTAAAAGCTTATAGTCTCTTCTCTTTTTATTCTTGCCTATAAGATTGTTGACTTCTTTCAAGGACACATTTATGGTTTTATTCTGATTACCCTCCACTATCATTTGAGGTATATAAGGAAATCTCTGAGATAACCTTTCAATTTGACTGACAATTCTTTTACCATTATTAAGTTTCTTTACCTTGTCTCTCCAATCTATATGCTCTTCTGGAATATCAAGAATGTTTTGGTTAAAATACTTCTCTAATGTCTGTATAAAATCTCTGTTGTGGTCATCTGTATAAAACACATTAATGTCCATGTCTTGTCTGATGGCTATTCTTGTTATTAGCTGAACATACTCCCAAAGCATATATCTTGTAAGAGTAGTGTTTGTCAAGAAAGCCTTGTTGAATTTTTCTGAAGATGTAGATACAGGAAGTGACCATTTCCCTAAAAGGATGATGTTACAGTAATCCTTAAAGTCATTTACAGCCTTACTCTCAGCACTTCCATAATAGATAATACTATAGAGGTCTTGTGAGATATTAGCTTTAGCCAATTCATCAGAAAGTGAAGCAATAATAGGACTATCCTTGCTTTCTTGGTTATCACTCGTTATCCCATTATCTTCACCTTTAAAATCATTCCAACAAGCAATGAGAGTCTTTCCTTTTACACTTGAAAGAATAGCGACTACGGATTGAACCATACTCTTTATTAACTCTTGATGTTTGTTGCTTCTACGGTTAAGATTGGGAACATTAAAGCTATGGAAGTCTGCCTTGGCTCTGTATTTTTGAGGAATATCTACAAGTTTGTATATGCTTGAATCCTTAAAAAGAACATCGCCAGCTCCCTCCATTATCAATACGAGACTCTTTGTTGTTTGGAAATCGCAAGGAGAGAATTGGATTACTGCATCGCCTTGTACTTTCATCATATCTAGATATTTATGTTTAATGATATAGAGAGCAGAATCTGTTTTTAGTTTTCCAAGAGCTGTAGTTGTGGCAAATAGAGCAGCATCAGAGTGAGCAATGAATGTGTTATAATCCTTTTCCATCACTATAAACTCTTTTGCCTTATACCCACCGTTATCATCAGTTTCCCCAAGAACTCCCAAATGCAACTTTGATACCGTAGCGTACTTTTGTATAAAACCAGGTATCTCGTCAATGATAATCCAGCGACGAGTATTAGGATTATTCATCAGCTTCTTCCAATCACCATCAAAAGTAGACAGAGTGACACCATTTTTATTATAAAGCAGATATGCTGGTGGGTATTCTGTATAAAGTCTTACGTTTGTCATTATCAACACTTTCTTCTTTGTTACTTCTTCTGGGTTATTGGCATATTCATTCATAACATCATAATCTGTTTTAGAATGAATCAGCATCATATCATTTGCATCTAATCCTAATTTGGTCAGCAAGTCGAAGTATAAAGAGTTGGCACTGACGATGGAATCAACAATAATCAGCATACCTTCCATATAGTGTGTCAAAATGAAACGTTCCAACCAATATGTCTTACCAGAACCGCATCCACTACTCAGAATAAAATTGCCTACATCATCAGGCAATTCTACGTTACGATTCTTTAATTTGATTTTAAGTTTTGCCATTACATATATTTTTTTGAATTATTACTTCTTCTACCATTAATATAACGATACCAACATGACTCAAAACCATGAAGGTATCATTATCATCATATAGAGAAGGAGTTGTAGTAATCTAAGTCAGACCAAGTTTCTTCTTACGACTACTGATAGCCCCTTCATTACGTCCAAGTAACTTTGATATTTCCAGATCTTTAAGCCCTTGGGTGTAGTATTTTTTCAGCATTTCTTCTTCATCTGCTGTCCACGGATTATAAGCTCTTTCATATTTCGCTTTCATTTCGTCCATGTGGTTTGTTGCCATTGGAGGTTTAGTAAATGAAGGGAGGACAGGGGGAAGAGCCTGAGAATGTTGTGAATCTGAAGACAATCCTTTTTTGATCGCAAACAATGCTTTGGCTAATTTTTCCATTTCTTCATGGGTGAGACTTATGAATCCAGTAGGCACACCATCAATCTCTTGTTTTAGAACGACTCCGTGGTCGCTAATGTCTATATAAACTCTGCCAATTGTACTATTGACATAGTGCTCTTTATAATTCTTAATCATAATGTCCTTTTATAAATTCGTAAATACTTTGTTTCCAATATACAGACTTGGGATGAAGGGCTTCTACATTTTTGATAAAATGCTTAATATCCTGAGGGGTATAGTTTTTCTTACCAGAGAGTAAGCCTATTTTAAAATGGTCACAAAACGTAATAGTCTTAGCCACCATTTCCAAACTTTTATTAGGTTCAATGATAGGTTCTATACTTGCCCATGTCGAAATGCCATTTTTGTAAAGGGATTGCATTGCATTTATGCGTTCTTCATTAGTTGATGCTCCTGGTTCCAAATCATTACATCCTGTCAGAGAGAATCCGACACGAATAAGATTTTTCTGTGACAAAGCATATTGTACAAATGAGCTATTAAGCCAATCTGCTCTTTTTGTAAGAACTTGGCATGTTACGCCCAAACTAATAGCATAAGTAATACAAGTCCAATTCAGATGTAGTGTTTGGGGGAGGCATGGATCTGACACAAAGTTGAAGTGCAGTCCTCCGTCCTTAATAATATCATCTTTAGATTTGTCCAACTCCTTTTGGAATATTTGGAAAGCAGTCTTTTCATCTATCAAAGGCTTCTTTAGTCTCACATTTGTCCCTCCAAGTGTCTTACTCATTATACTATGGTTGTTGAAACAATACGAACAGTTATTGGAACATCCGTTGTAAAGATTGCATGCCCATGTGCTATACTCTCCAGCCTTTCCTGTTGGCTTGTATATTGTTGCCATAATAAATTCTTTAATCCTCACTCTATGAGAGGCAAGTGAGGATGATTAGAGCAGCCTCTAAGCTCATTACAATTTTGTTAGTTCCCTAGCTGTATGTTTTTATGAGTAATAAAATCTTTAAACAGTGCATTTAGTATCTTCGTTCTGTTTACATCCTTACTCACACCATCATTCGTTTTCTTTGCTCTTTTTATCTCAACTACCTTGTCTTCTGGTAAACACTTGATAAACTCTACCATATTCTCTGTGGCGTAGCTATTTCCACCTATCTTTTGTAGTTTCTGCCACAAAAAAGATACCTCTTTCGTGAATTCTTTTGTTTTTACAACCTTATCTTCTTTCTCTCCGAACCGATTTATCAGAATTTCGGACACGTAAACCGCATCATTATAATTGGAGAATATATGCTCGGCATCACCACCATTCACATCTTTCTTCATCACTCTGTCTGTTCCCAATGTCGTGAGTTGACAAGCTGCTTGATAGTTATAACCACGTTTAATAAGATTGTTGATGCGTACCCAACCTTCATGCGTTTTGTCTCCTTCTTGCAAAATGCGTTTCTGAACATAGTTTGATGTCGTCCACGTTTTGATGTTCACGTTTATAGTTTCCATGACCTTGCTGAGATTGTAGTAGCTCAATGCGTCTTTGGATGGGAAATGGGCATAAACAACTGGCCAATCATTCACATCATACTGCATGAGGAAATTCATTCGTCCGTGCCCATCCAACAAAACAATATCTTCGTCCTGTGGGGAGTGTTTATCGTCTTTGTCATTGGCAAGTTTTTTGATACCAAACCCATAAAGTTTTGCCACTTTATACGTAATGACATTCAGCCACATTTGGGCACCGTCAGACAGCAATGATTCACCAGTCTGTCTTTCATCCTTACCATGCTCTCGGTTCACTTCCATACCATAAACATGAATACCGTTCTTTGCAGCTTCACGTAAGTTGATAACCACATTCCCTGACACGCCTACAGCACCATACAAATCATTATTCTGCACTATGTTGCTAATTTCACGTTCTATATCCTTGGTTTTATCTGCCAAGAATGACATCTTTTCTTTATCATTGCCATAATCAGGCTTAAACTCTGACGCAGGTTTTATTCTCAATGCCTTTTGCATCTTACTTATTACCATTGTTACGTCCTGATTAGCATTTGTGGCATCTTCGTTCTGTGTTGAAACTGATTTTACTGTTTCGTTTACCATATTAAACTTCTTTTGCTTCGTTAAACTTACTTATATACTCTTCGATTGTACTTTGTGTGAAGCGAGGAGAACGACCTACATAAAAAGAGGGCTTTAAATACCCCAATTTTATGTGGCGTGACAGTGTAGGTTTAGAGATTTTCAAACGGTTACAAACATCAGTGATGCTAAACACCTCATTCTCTTCCTTTTCATTTCTGGAGGACTTAACATCGCCCCAATTCTCTTTAATTTTTTGTAGGATGCCTTCTGAGACAGTCTCTACAATCTTGTTAATTATTTCGTCCATATTTTAAATTTTTATGGTGCAAAATTACAGCTATTGCGAACATTATTTGAGTGAAAAATATAATTTTACTACATCACTTTTCCCCCAACACTTTGCCTTCAAAAGCGGCAAGCGCATTCTTCTTTATACTGTCATCAATTGCTCTGTATCTTGCAAATGCTTTACTGCCCTCTACATGACCAGTCATTGAGCTAATAAGGTCAGGATCTTTCACGATAGCATACAGATTTCCGATAAAGTTTCTACGAGCCATGTGTGAAGAAGCGACCTCCCAAATTGGATGCTGCTCTTCAATTCGTGTCGTAGGGTTTAGGATTGTGACAACTCTATCTATGCCTGCCATTCTAAGCATCTCCTTGATTTTTTTATTATATTGCTGCTCGGAAATAAGAGGTACAAGCGACAGTTGCCCTTCCTTATGATAGCGCATTATTATCTCTTTTGCTTTTGAAGTAAGCGGTATACGTGCCACCTTTCCTGACTCATTCAACGTTTTACTTGGGATATATTCTATAGCATCGTTAATAACATTGGCTGTAGTTAGCGAATAAAAGTCGCCGATACGCATCCCCAAGTTGCTTTGCAATATAAAGACATCTCTCTGTACTGCCAATGCAGGTCGTGAAGAGAAGTCATATTCATACAATGCGTCCATTTCATTTAGGGTCAAGTAAAATGGCGTGCCATACGTACACTCTTTCAGAAGATGTTTTTGAAATGGGCTGACCGTTATTCTTCCTGTTGCTACACACCAATTGAAGAAAGTCCTTAGTCGCTTCATTATTGAGTAAATGGCATTGCCACCTCTAACTTTGGGTTGACGTGCTTCAGGGACTGCATTGTAGAGATATTTCCACTTTTTTAAGCACACGCCATTCTCATCAAAGAATGTGTGTTCGTTTTTCAAGAATTTCTCTAAAGCACAAAGATGCTTCTCGTCCCAGTCGCTAAGCTTTAAGTCTTTCTTAATATATAAGGTATAACGAAGCACGATTCTCTGGACTACACGCATTTGCTTTATTCGCTCTTTTTTGGTTGCACGTGTATCAATAAAAATATCAAATGCGTCTTGTACAGTTTCGTTTTCAAACGGATGCTCCTCTTCAACTGTGCCCCCATTCAAAAACACATTAACAGCATTCTGCCAATATTCACCATCCTCAGTACCCTTTACGTCAATACAAGCTGTACTAAGGTAATTTCGCAATTCATCCAAATTTGATTGCAGCAGTGATAATGATACACGTTCCTTCGTGCGCATTCTTGGAATAATCAACTGCCCCCTTTCCTTGTTCCAAGAGACAAATGGTACATAAATTCCAGTATGCAGTCTGTAAACACACCCTCGTTTGTAAGAGAAGCGAATCTTAACTTCACTCGTTTCCCCTCTTTTCTTTTTGCTTAATTCGTATTTTATTGTTGCCATATTCTATACTTTTAAAAATTGTGCGGCAAAATTACGGCAATGTACTTCTTTTATTTGAGTGATTTTTGTACTTTTGCAAGAGCGCAGTTTCACCCAGTACTTAATGCCGAACTATAACCTGTCGGTAAAATTAGCAAAAATAATATCGTTGACAGAAACTGTTAAAACTGTCAACCGAGAATGCGAATTAATGAAATTCTGTAATGGAACTTGGAACTATTATAGAATGTAACAAGTTGATAATCATACAGTTTTGAGTATTAAGTACAGTTATTAGGAACTAAAGTTGCAATCCTATCAGGCGCACCATACAGAATCCTAACTGCTTGATATTGAGCAGTTAGGATTTTTGCTTTTATGTTTTTGCCGAGTTATTAAGAGCTTACCTGTATAAGCCTCGGCAAAAGTGTCATAATATCAATTTCAACATATTATTTTCACACATAAAAGAGAAAGCAACCCTACAGTTGTGCTTTCTCATTAAAATCAGTTATCTTTGTAGGCGAAATGGCAATAGCTAAATATAAATGGTACAAAGCGAAATACGTCTAAGATAATAAGTGTAACGATAAAAAGATAAGATATGTCAGTACAAAGTGAAGCTGCCCTAGAAAACGGACTTATTACAACTCTTCAAAAGATGAGCTACGAGTATGTCAATATTGAAGAGGAGAAGAACCTGTCTGCCAATTTCAAGAAACAGTTGGAGAAACACAACAAGAAGAAGTTGGAAGAATTGGGTCGTACCGAATTTACAGAGTCTGAGTTTGAAAAGATACTTATCCTAAAATCCGCAACTATCATCCAATACACGATTAAGGGTAGATTTATGAG
>OGKK01000732.1_pt1 | contig 10869 bp, 10 predicted proteins | sample 1572401 | NCBI WGS metagenome assembly OGKK01 (sample SAMEA2582155, study PRJEB24529) | metagenome | biome: Human gut stool | place: China | collected 2011 | reverse complement strand
TTGAAGATAAATCACTTGTAGGAGAAGGTTACTTGCCTAACCAAGGTATGCCTAGCATGGAACTGGTTGCTGGTAAAGAAGTTAAGAAAAGCTTCTTCCTCAAGGTCTGGTGGAATCACTTTGTCAACTTTGTCAACGAAAAACTCTAATCATTACAGTCGAGCTTTGCTCGGCTTTTTCTTTTACCCCAACTTTACAGAAAGATTGACTCTATCTTGACTCCTATTGACACAACAAAAAGACAAACTACACCTGTAATCTGTCTTTTTGTTTGATTTTTACACTACTGTAAAGGTTAATTTATCTTTCGAGCAGCCAATCTTAAGGGTTTGTCCACTAGCTACTTGGCCACCTAGTAAGAGCTCAGATAACTTATCCTCCACCTGAGTTTGAATCGTGCGACGTAATGGACGAGCACCCATCTCAACATCATAGCCATCTTTAGCTAAATGCTTAAGGGCAGCTGGTTGGAATTTCAAGTCAATCCCTTTTTCAGCTAAAGCTGAAATTAACGGTTTCACCATAATCTTAACAATCTCACGAAGTTGCTCTTCCTCAAGACTATGGAAGACAACCTTCTCATCAATACGGTTGATAAACTCTGGACGGTAGGCCTTCTTAAGTTCTTCCATAATACGTGACTGCATAGCTTGGTGATTATGAGAAATGTCTTGGGCACCAAATCCAACAGTCTTATCATCACGAAGAGCAGTCGCTCCCAAGTTCGAAGTCATAATGATAATGGTATTTGAGAAGTCGACTTTACGACCTCGACTATCTGTCAAGACACCATCATCCAAAACCTGTAAGAGGATGTTGAAAATATCTGGGTGAGCCTTTTCCACCTCGTCAAAGAGGAGAACTGAGTAAGGCTTATTGCGAACCTTCTCTGTTAATTCACCACCCTCATCATATCCAACATAACCTGGAGGAGCACCGTTAAGTCGGCTAGCCGCAAATTTTTCCATGTATTCTGACATGTCAAAGCGAAGCAAAGCTGACTCATCATCAAAGAGAACTTCCGCCAAAGCCTTGGCCAATTCTGTCTTACCAACACCAGTAGGGCCAAGGAACATAAAGGAACCAATCGGGCGTTTTCCGGTACGAATACCTGACTGGTTACGACGAATAGCACGACTAATCGCCGAAACTGCTTCATCTTGACCAATAACACGTTTGTGAAGCTCTGCTTCCAGATTCAAGTAACGCTTGCTATCTGCCTGTGTTATCTTCTCAACAGGAATACCTGATAGACGACTAAGGGTTTGCATAATCTGATCTGCATCTACCAAGGCAGGTTTTGGTAATTTTGCTTTTTGGCTAGCCTTATATTGTTTAACAGCAGCCTTCATATCACCAGATAGAAGTGCTTCATCCAAAGGCGTTATCTCACGTTTGGCTTCTTTTTTGATACAACCTTGAACAGTTGCACTCGCTTCATCTAAAAGATCAATGGCAGAGTCAGGCAAGTTTTTACTCGTCAAATAACGGTGGGCTGCCTTGACTGCTGTCTCAACTGCCTCATCAGTAATCGTTACACGATGATAGTCTTCATAAGACGAACGTAGGCCTTTTAGAATATCAATCGCCTCAGCTACACTTGGCTCCTCAATTGTAATCTTAGCAAAACGGCGAGAAAGAGCTGCATCTTTCTCAATATGCTTCTGGTACTCAGCTTGAGTTGTTGCTCCAACCATATGAAGAGTTCCACGTGCTAGAGCAGGTTTCAAAATATTCGCCGCATCTAAGGTACTATCAATACCTGAACCAGAACCAATAATCGTATGCAATTCGTCAATAAAGAGAATGATTTTTCCATCAGCTTCAATCTCATCAATGATCTGATTCATACGTTCTTCGAAATCGCCACGGAAACGTGTTCCTGCAACCACACTCATCATATCAAGCTCTAAGATACGCATATCAGCCAACTCAAAAGGTACTTCGCCTGAAGCAATACGTTGTGCCAAGCCAAGCGCAAGTGCCGTTTTACCAACACCTGCTTCACCTACAAGAACTGGGTTATTCTTCGTTTTACGACTCAAAACCTGAATCATGCGTGAAATTTCTTTCTCACGTCCAATAACAGGATCAAGAGCACCTGATTCGGCTACTGCCGTTAAGTCTTTGGTATAATCTGACAGTTCCCCAGTAGAAGATTGAGGAGGCTGCATCATATTAGCAAAATTTCCTGATGCCTTTGATTTTTTAGGCTTACGAAGGTCATGAATGGCCTTCAAATCTTGCTTACTAAGACCTGCGTAACGCTCCAAAGAACGTCGTAAATCGATAATACGAGGCTTATCGCTGTCATCCTTATATTGAAAACCAGCAACTTCAAGGAGACGACAAACCATCAAATCCTTATGAAGGAGAAAGGCCATCAATACATGTTCAGACCCTACCTCTACAGCACCAGTCGCACTAGCAATTCCCTCTGCCTCTTGCAACATAGCCTCTAAAGCATGTGACTGTGCACGTAAATCGATAATATCTGATTCAGACAAGTCTTTTGGACTTTTCTCCATCGCTAGTACAGCAGCGGTCTCAATCTCTTCCGCACGAATACGGTCCTCAAAATCAGTAAATGTTAGGTAGGCTACAGATCCTGGAACCTCAACCATAGCCAGAAGCACATGCCAAGTCTCCAAGAAAGGACTTCCAAAACGCTCTGCCTCAAGCTGAGCACGATGGAAAATGGCCTGCATTTTTCTTGAATATGTCGTCATCTAATTTCCTTTTCTATCCAATCTAAGTAATAGCGAGCGTAGAATACGCGAACGAGTAGCAGCCGCATCTGCGCCTAAAACATCATCACTAGCAGTTGCTAAAATCAAATTTCCCTCACGTTCAGTGATGATTTTTTCATCAAAAAGCAACTGAATCAAGTCTGTAAATACCTGCTCGCTGAGCTGATCTGCCAAGTTCTGAAGCAAATCATTAATCATGTGGTGCTTGTCGGAGAATCTGACCTTGACGATACGAATATAACCGCCACCTCCACGTTTACTCTCAACAATATAACCACGACTTTCTGTAAAACGAGTCTTAATAACATAGTTAATCTGACTCGGTACAACTTGAAAAGTATCTGCTAAGTTCGAGCGTTGAATCTCAGCAATTCCAGACTGGCCCAGCAATTCTTTAATATATTCTTCTATACTATCTGATGTATTTCTTGCCATCTTAATTCCTCCAGTCTAATTTGACTATAACTGACTATTATTATACCAAAAATGTCAGCTCATGGGAAACTATACCTTCAAAAAGCTTTTTAAAGTTGTCATTAGAGACCATATAAGATACAATAAATAAGACTAAAATATTAGGTAACTTAGGGTGTTTGATTCAAATTTTCTATCCACTTTAACAAGCTGAGACCCACCTAATCCAACAAGTACTTTTTAGCACTTTCGCAGTAGTATTAGTCTTATCACTCTTGATAAAGCTCATGTCATTTTGAGTCTTATCTCTTATTTTATTCCCCTATGAAAGGTTACTCATGAAATACATCATTGCACTCTTAATCTCTATGATTCCTTTGGTTGAGCTCCGTGGAGCCGTTCCTGTTGCTATCGCCTCAGGTATCCCTTGGTGGCAAGCCCTAATTCTTTGTGTCATTGGGAACATGATTCCAGTCCCAATTATCTTCTTCTTCGCCCGCCGTGTCCTCGAATGGGGGGCAGATAAACCTCTAATTGGTGGCTTCTTTACCTGGTGTCTTAAAAAAGGTCACAGTGGTGGCCAAAAACTTGAAAAAGCTGCCGGAGATAAGGGCGTATTCTGGTCCCTTCTCCTTTTTGTGGGAATTCCGCTTCCAGGAACAGGAGCTTGGACTGGTACCCTAGCAGCATCTATCCTAGATTGGGACTTTAAACGTAGTGTTATTGCTGTTATGCTTGGGGTTATCCTTGCAGGTATCATCATGGGAACACTCTCTCTTCTACTTGGTGTAAATACCTTCGCTCATTAATTACTTTGTTAACGTCTGGGGCATGCTCAGACGTTTTTTAATTGCAACAAAAAGAAGCTACGATTCATTTACGTAACTTCTTTCTTTTTATCTAGCAACTAGAATTAGTTGTTAAGAGCTGCTGCCATTGTAGCTGCAACTTCTGATTCAAAGTCGTTAGATGCTTTTTCGATACCTTCACCAACTTCAAAGCGAGCGAACTCAACTACTGAAGCATTTACTGATTCAAGGTAAGCTTCAACTGTCTTGCTGTCATCCATGATGTAAACTTGTGCAAGGAGAGTGTAGGCTTGGTCAACTTTTGTGTTGTCCAAGAAGAAGCGATCCATTTTACCTGGGATGATTTTATCCCAGATTTTTTCTGGTTTACCTTCAGCAGCCAACTCAGCTTTGATATCTTCTTCAGCTTGAGCAACCACTTCGTCAGTCAATTGAGCTTTTGAACCGAATTTCAAGTGTGGAAGAGCTGGTTTACCAACCATTGCACGGCTTTCGTTATCTTGGTCGATGACGTGGTTCAATTGTGCCAATTCATCTTTAACAAATTGTTCGTCCAATTCAGTGTATGAAAGAACAGTTGGTTTCATCGCTGCGATGTGCATTGAGATTTGTTTTGCAAGAGCATCATCTCCACCTTCGATAACTGAAACAACACCGATACGTCCACCGTTGTGTTGGTAAGCACCGAAGTGTTGTGCATCTGTTTTTTCAAGCAAGGCAAAACGACGGAATGAAATTTTTTCACCGATTGTAGCTGTTGCAGATACGTATGCAGCTTCAAGAGTTTCACCTGAAGGCATTGTCAAAGCAAGAGCTTCTTCGTTGTTAGCTGGTTTACCTTCAGCAATTACTTTAGCTGTTTCGTTTACCAACTCAACGAATTGAGCGTTCTTCGCAACGAAGTCAGTTTCAGCATTAACTTCAACAACTGCTGCAACGTTACCGTTAACGTAAACACCAGTCAAACCTTCAGCTGCAACACGGTCAGCTTTCTTAGCTGCTTTAGCCATACCTTTTTCGCGAAGCAATTCAATCGCTTTTTCGATATCACCTTCAACTTCAACCAATGCTTTTTTAGCGTCCATGACACCAGCACCAGATTTTTCACGCAATTCTTTTACAAGCTTAGCTGTAATTTCTGCCATTTTTGTTCTCCTATATTTTTTAATAAAATAAGAGGGTCGGGCTGAGCCCTGCCCTCTTAGGTTCGTTACTTATTGAATGAAATTAAGCGTTGTCGCCTTCTACAACTTCAACGATTTCTTCGATTGAATCAGCTTGACCTTCAGTAGCTGCCAATTCAGCTTCTACTGTAGCAACACTGTCTTCACCTTGACGTCCTTCGATAACAGCGTCAGCCATTTTCGCAGTGATCAATTTAACAGCGCGGATAGCGTCATCGTTCGCTGGGATGATAACATCGATATCATCTGGGTCAGTGTTTGTGTCGACCATCGCTACAACTGGGATACCCAATTTCTTAGCTTCTTTAACAGCGATTTGTTCTTTATGTGGATCCACAACGTACATTACGTCTGGGATACGAGGCATGTCTTCGATACCGCCCAAGAATTTTTCAAGACGAGCGCGTTGTTTGTTCAACAATGCAACTTCTTTCTTAGGAAGAACTTCAAAAGTTCCATCTTCTTCCATGCGTTTGATTTCTTTCAAACGAGCGATACGTTTTTGGATTGTTCCCCAGTTAGTAAGAGTTCCACCCAACCAACGGTGGTTGATGAAGTATTGACCTGCACGAACAGCTTCTTCTGCAACAGCATCAGCAGCTTGTTTCTTAGTACCTACGAACAAGATAACTGCATCGTTTGCAGCTGCATCACGCATGAAGTCGTATGCTTGGTCTGCATATTTTACAGTTTGTTGCAAGTCGATAACGTGGATTCCGTTACGTTCTGTGAAGATGTACTTAGCCATCTTAGGGTTCCAGCGACGAGTTTGGTGACCGAAGTGTACACCAGCCTCAAGAAGTTGTTTCATTGAAATTACTGCCATGAGTATTTCTCCTTAAAAATTGTTTTTTCCTCTTCTAAGCTTTAGACTTGCAGTCCCACCCTGCGGCAACAAGACCACAATCGGCTTAGAATGAGTATTTGTCACTTTACGCAACTATAGTAGTTTATCAAAAAAAGTGACATTTGACAAGCTCTAAAATCAGGCTAATCATTAGAAAAAAATTACCCGCATTAAAATTGCAATCGTTTTCTTTGAGGTTGATAAGTATTTTGTTTATAATTAGGCTATCAAAAATAGAGGAGGACATTATTTTGTCATTAGTCGGAAAAGAAATTATTGAATTTTCAGCACAGGCTTATCACAACGGGGAATTCATTACTGTTACAGATGAAGATGTTAAAGGTAAATGGGCGGTCTTCTGCTTCTATCCTGCAGATTTTTCATTTGTCTGCCCAACTGAACTCGGTGACCTTCAAGAACAATATGAAACTCTTAAATCTCTTGGTGTAGAGGTTTACTCTGTCTCTACTGATACTCACTTTGTTCACAAAGCTTGGCATGATGACTCAGATGTTGTTGGAACTATTACTTATCCTATGATTGGAGATCCTTCACACCACATCTCACAAGGTTTTGATGTTCTTGGAGAAGATGGCCTCGCACAACGTGGTACATTCATCATTGATCCAGAGGGCGTTATCCAAAGGATGGAAATCAACGCTGATGGTATTGGACGTGATGCAAGCACTCTTATTGATAAAGTTCGTGCTGCTCAATATATTCGTCAACATCCAGGTGAAGTTTGTCCAGCCAAATGGAAAGAAGGAGCTGAAACACTTACTCCTAGCTTAGATCTTGTAGGTAAAATTTAACAACCAGGGGGTATCCATGGTCTTAGATAAAGAAATCAAGACGCAATTAGCACAATATTTAAATTTACTAGAATCTGATATTGTATTACAAACAGACTTAGGGGATGACGATAATTCTCGAAAAGTAAAAGAATTTCTTGACGAGATTGCCGCTATGTCTGACCGCATTAGTCTTGAATCAACACATTTAAAACGTCAACCTAGTTTTGGTATTGCACAAAAAGGGCAAAAAAGTCGTGTTATTTTCTCAGGCTTACCAATGGGCCACGAATTCACATCTTTCATTTTAGCTCTCTTGCAAGTTTCTGGTCGTCCACCTAAAGTTGATGAGGACACTATCGAACGTATCAAGAAGATTGATAAACCCATCGATTTAGAGACTTATGTTTCATTAACTTGTCACAATTGTCCGGACGTTGTTCAAGCCTTTAATATAATGGCTGTTTTAAACCCAAATATCACTCACACCATGATTGAAGGTGGTATGTATCAGGATGAGGTCAAAGCCAAAGGTATCATGTCTGTTCCTACGGTTTACAAAGACCAAGAAGAATTTACATCTGGTCGTGCAACCATTGAACAGCTTGTTGAAAAATTGGACGGACCACTTGATGCTGATGCTTTCGCTGATAAAGGTGTCTATGATGTTTTGGTTATTGGTGGTGGTCCTGCTGGAAACAGTGCAGCCATCTATGCTGCCCGTAAAGGTTTAAAAACTGGTCTTTTAGCAGAAACCTTTGGTGGACAAGTTATCGAGACAGTCGGCATTGAGAACATGATTGGTACGCTATATACAGAAGGTCCTAAGTTAATGGCCCAAGTTGAAGAGCATACAAAATCTTACAATGTTGATATCATCAAAAGTCAATTAGCTACTGGCATTGAGAAGAAAGAACTTATTGAAGTGACACTGGCTAACGGTGCCGTTTTAAAATCCAAAACTGCTATCCTAGCTCTCGGAGCCAAATGGCGTAATATCAACGTTCCTGGCGAGGAAGAATTCCGCAATAAAGGTGTTACTTACTGCCCACACTGTGATGGTCCACTATTTGAAGGGAAGAATGTTGCAGTTATCGGTGGTGGTAACTCAGGTTTGGAAGCGGCTTTAGATTTAGCCGGCATTACTAAACATGTTACGGTCTTAGAGTTCTTGCCTGAATTAAAGGCAGATCAAGTCTTACAAGAACGAGCTGCTAAAACTGATAATCTAACCATTCTTAAGAACGTCGCAACCAAAGAAATTGTTGGTCAAGGTCATGTAACTGGTTTGAATTACGTTGAGCGTGATACAAACGCAGAAAAACATCTTGATCTTGAAGGTGTCTTTGTTCAAATTGGTCTTGTACCAAGTACTGCTTGGCTCAAAGATAGTGGCATTGAACTCAATGAGCGCCAAGAAATTATCGTTGATAAATTTGGTTCAACAAATATCCCTGGTATTTTTGCTGCAGGTGACTGTACAGATAGCGCCTACAAGCAAATTATTATCTCCATGGGGTCTGGTGCTACGGCTGCTATTGGAGCCTTTGATTACTTGATTAGACAATAATCAACACTTACGTGTTAGTAATCTATCTACAACAGTTATAATTAATATAAAGAGGTTGAATGTCTTTCAACCTCTTTATGTTTCTTGTAAATAGGCAGTTTGAACAATCAACCAATCAATTTGATGAAAGAGACTTGACGAATCTTTTTTTTTTCGATAGAATGGTATCTGTTATGGCGGTATAGCCAAGTGGTAAGGCACGGCTCTGCAAAAGCTTGATCGTCGGTTCAAATCCGTCTACCGCCTTCATAATACGAGGACACCTTAGGGTGTCTTTTTTCATTGTTGCATATAAAAATACCCGAAGCTAGATACCTCGGGTATTGATTATTCTTATTTAATCGCTTCAATCAAAGCCTCAGCTTGATTCTGAAGGCTTTCAAGAACTTCTTCTGTTGCTACGAATTTTCCATCTACCCAGGCTGTATCATTTACACGTGTCGCTGTAAAATCACCAACTACTTGGGTACGAATAAATGGTAACAATTCTTTGTAGACATCAAAAAGTTGATTGTGACCACCATTAGCAACTGATGACACGGTTACAATCTTATCTTGAAGAGCTGATGGCCCTGACGGATCTGATAGGTCAAGAGCACGGCTCAACCAGTCAAGCAAATTTTTCACTGGCCCAGGAATTGAGAAATTATAAACCGGTGAGAAAATCCAAATTGCGTCTGCTACCAAGACCTGTTCTCGAACTTCTGCCAAAACTGGAAGAACTGGACTTTCTAAATCCTGATTAAAAACAGGTACTTGACTATAGTCAAGATAAGAAACATTAGCTTTACCAGCTAACATTTTCTCAGCTTCTTCTGCTAATTGGTGGTTAAATGATCCCTTACGAAGAGACCCAACGATAAATAGAATGTTTTTCATGATATATTTCCTTTGTATTTCTAATAATTGATATTTACCACTACATAGTAATATATAGGATTCCATTAGAAATATAAAGAAATATGCTCAGACATTCTTAAATTTCTTCAGGAGCTCTACCAACTGTGCCTGTTCTTCAGGTGTCAGAACGGAAAAAGTCTCCTCAATAGCTCGCTGATGTGGCGGGATTGCTGCTTGAATAATACGACGGCCCTCATCCGTCAAATCAACCTCGAAAGCACGCTTATCTGTTTGGCAGGCTTCTCGCGTCAGCCAGCCTTTTTTCTCCATATTTTTAATGACGACAGTCATATTACCCGAGGTAGCAAGCATGCGATCAATTAATTCGCCAATCTTCATACGTCCTTTGGCATTAAGCACGTCCATGACTCCAAATTGAGTTGGTGTCAAATTAAATTCTTTAAAGGTCTCAGAAACCTTGGCATCGATGGTACGAAAAGCCTTACGCATAACTACCATACTTTTTACAGCCATGTTTTTATCTAAGTCACTCATTTCTAGTCCTTTCCAAATAGATGCTGTTTTTATTACTCTACCACAGTTTTTCTAAAAGTGGTATATGAAAATGAAAAAACAAGAAAAAGAGTACTTAGATATCTAACCAGTATCTCAGAACTCTTTCATTTCTAACTATTACGATTCCAAAAAAGGGCTAATAAGATAACAGCACCTAGTACCGAAGGGACTATAGCAGTATCTGCTAGCATCGGTCCCCAATTCCCAAAAAGAAGCTGACCAACAAAAGCACCTAGCCATCCAACAAAGGTCTTACCAATACAGCCCATACGTTCACCCCTATTTGATATAGCAGAGGCAATAAGGCCAATTAGAAAACCAACTATCATACTTCCAATCATGATAAATTCTCCATCATACTTAGATTACCCAATCCCCATTTCGGAAGATTGGTACACGACTACCATCTTGGCGGATACCATCAATATCCATTTGATTTGAACCAATCATAAAGTCTACGTGCACATCTGAACGATTAAGACCAGCTTCCTTAAGCTCCTCTTCTGTCATGTCTGCCCCTCCCTCAACACTGGTAGCATAGGCTGCTCCAATAGCTAGGTGGTTGGATGCATTCTCATCAAAAAGAGTGTTAAAGAAAGTGATTCCTGACTGTGAAATAGGACTTGGATCTGGTACCAAAGCACATTCACCTAGAGCACGCGCCCCATTATTGTTGAAGACGAGATTCTTCATCACTTCATCACCTTGATCCGCTGTGATATCTACAATTTCACCATCTTTGAAAGTTACTTTGATGGAACCGCCTTTTTCAAAAAGCTGGGCTTTCGACTTTCCTACATTGAATACTCCGCCTGCACCTCCGCTGGCACCACTGCCCATGCGTCGCATGAAGAATATCCATAAAGCAATCAGGAAGACAATCGGCAGTACATTCCAAAGTATTGCACTGAAATAGTCTTTTTTCTTATCATAGCTGACAGAACCGTCAAAGTGCGTCTCCTCTTTTTCTTTTTGTAGAAAGTTATCCAGGTTCTCGCGTGAAGGGGCTTCCGTAGTGATCATCGGATTCCGGCCTACACGGGTGGAATCTTGTTTGAATACGGTTCCTACGTACTGGGGGTTGATAT
>OGKK01000730.1_pt1 | contig 10884 bp, 3 predicted proteins | sample 1572401 | NCBI WGS metagenome assembly OGKK01 (sample SAMEA2582155, study PRJEB24529) | metagenome | biome: Human gut stool | place: China | collected 2011 | reverse complement strand
GAAGGTAAAGCTAACTTTGTAAAAGTAAATGCTGACGAAGAACCAGAATTAGCTCGTAATTTACAAGTTGAAGTATTGCCTACATTTGTTATCCTAAAAGATGGCGAAGTAGTAGATCGTAAAATTGGTTTCTTGCCAAAGGGCGATCTTCAAGGTGCTATTGAATCTAAATTCTAATAATCTGAATAAATCTATATAGATAGAGTAAAAAAGACCTCATCAATGTATATCCAATGCATTGATGAGGTTTTTTTCATATTTTCTATAGAAGCAAATAAAAAGTGTCGTATAAATATAAAATTAGATTAAAATATAAAATTTCATTTTACATAATTCAATATTATTAATAACTTAGTATTCAAGCGGATTTTTAGGTATTTTTAAATGAGGAAAAAATGAAACATTAGTTTAACTTATTAATTTTTTTATGGAAGTTTAAAATAATATATGGTAGTATTATGTTAAATATTGTGAATATTTAGTGAAAAAGAGTGCAATATTTGATTTATTTCTTCATTGTGGGGTGAGAGCCACAAATGTTGGGAGGGAACTTAATATGAATAAGGTATTCAAAGTTGTTTGGAGTGCAACTAAGCACGCTTATGTCGTAACGTCTGAGTTGGCTAAGTCACATCAAAAATCTGCAACTACAATTGTAGCTGCAGTTATTTTGGCGGCTAGCTTTTCTGGAGGTGTTGCTAATGCATCCAGCCCTGAGGATTGGGCTAGAGCTGATCTTATTGGTAGCCAAAGATGGTTAACACCTGATCAAAATGCTTGGGGTCATATGCAAGATCAACATCAAGTTGATCCACAACAATTAGACCAACAGCAACAGCAACAACAACAGCAGCAACAATGGCAACAACAAGAGCCACAGCAACAACAATGGCAACAACAAGTGCCACAACAACAGCAGCAACAACAAATCCCTAAAAAAGGCGGTTCCACTGGTAATACCGTAATTAATAACTACTATACAGTTGTAACTACTGATGTTGAAAATGTTAAGAAAAATACACATAACATTAACGTTGTAAATAATAAGGTTGAGAGTGTAAAAACTGACATTAAAAATATTAATGCTAATATTACTAATATCAACGCTAAAGTTGATAAAAATAGCAAAGATATTGAAGGATTAAAAGGCAAAGTCGGCACTCAAATCACTAACATTCAACAAGATATCACAAATATTAACAATAATATTGATGCTAAATTTACTAAAATTAACAACGATATTGATGTAAAAATTGATAATAAAATTACTAATATCACAAATAATGTTGTTAATAATGTAAATACTAACATTGATGCTAGTGTTAAAAAACATATTGAAGCTAATAATACCAATATTATTAATCAAGTAAATCAAAATATTAATACTGCAGTTCAAAATAATAACACTACAATTTTGAACAAAGTTGATGAGAAGATTGAAAATAATAACACTACTATTATTAATAATGTTAATAAAAATGTAGATGTTAAGATTAATGATATTAAAACAAATATTAATAATACGAAAAATGAGTTGAACACTAACATTTCTAATGTTAAAAATGAACTCAATCAAAATATCAACAACGTTGATATTAAAGTTAACAACAATAAAAAAGCAATTGATAATCTAACTGTTAATGTTAACAATAATAGTAAATCTATTGCTGATTTAACTGCTAAAGTTGAAGAAAACACAGCTAACATTACTTTCAACAATACTATTGCGATGGAAAACCGTAAACTTATCGGTGATAACAAAAAAGCTATCAACGAAAACAAAAAAGCCATCGATGAATTGAAAGGTAAAGTTGGCACAACAATCAATAATATTAACACTACAATTGATAATAAGATTAATGAAAATAACACTAAGATTATCAACGAAGTTAATAATAATGTAGATATTAAGATCAACGATAGCAAAACAAATATTATTAGTGAAGTTAACAAAACAATTAATTCTAAAATTGAAGCTAACAACACAACTATTATTAATAAAGTAAATAATGATGTTGATACTAAGATCAATGCTGTTAAAACTGATATCACAAATATCAACAATACAGTTAATAATGTAAGTGCAAAAGTTGATGCTAATACTACTAACATTACTAATAACACTACAAATATCAACAAAAATGCGACTGCAATTACTGAATTAAACACTAAAGTTGATAATCAAGGTAAAGTTTTAGTTAATCATGAAGGTCGCATCCAGGCGCTTGAACAAGACAATAAAACTATTAAAACTGATGTAGCTAACACTCAAAATCAAGTTAATATCAATACTAAAGATATTGCTGATTTGAAAGGTAAAGTTGGTCAAAATATTGGTAATGTTCAAGTAGATATTAAAGATATTAAAAACAACATCACTAATATCAACAATAAAGTTGAAGCAAACACAGTTGCAATTAACAAGGTTGATGTAAAAGTTGATGGTGTTAAAGGTGACTTGGATGGCCTTAAAGGTCGTGTTGATCGCCATGACCAACGTTTGGACTATTTACAAGATAACATTGCTGATAACTCCACACGAATCTCTATTGTTGAAGATGGTGTAAAAGCTAATACAAAAGACATTAATGTAGTTGGCACAATTGCAATGGAAAACCGCACACTTATCGGTGCAAACCAAAAAGCTATCGATGAGTTAAAAGGTCATGTTGGCACACAAATTACCAATATTGAAACTACAATCAATAAGAAGATTGAAGCTAATAATACTACAATCATCAACAAAGTAGATGGTAATATTGATGCTAAGATTGAAAAAAATAACACAGTTATTAACAATAACATTAACAATGTAAATGCTAAGACTGAAGTTAATGCTAAAGCTATTACAGATAATAGTAAACGTATTGATGCTAATTCTGCTCGTATTTCCAATAATGAAAAAGCAATCAACGAGTTAAAAGGCCATGTTGGTACACAAATCACTAACATCGAAAATACAATTACTAATAAGATCAATGAAAACAACACAGTAATCAACAAAAATATCGATGCTAAGATTGAAGCTAATAACACTACAATTCTTAATAAAGTAGACAATAACATCGATGTTAAGATTAATGCTAATAACATTAAAGTTGATCAAAAAATTGATGGTGTTAAAGGCGATTTAGATGGTCTTACTAAACGCGTTGCTCAAAACGAAAAAGACATCAACGTAGCTGGCACAATTGCTATTGAAAACCGTACACTTATCGGTGCTAATAAAAAAGCTATTGATGAATTAAAAGGTCATGTTGGCAATCAAATCACAAATATCGAAAATACAATTACTAATAAAATCAACGAAAACAATACAGTAATTAATAAAACTATCGATAATAAGATTGAAGCTAACAACACTGTTATCAACCAAAATATTGATAATAAAATCAACAGCAATAATACAACAATCATTAATAAAGTAGATCAAAACATTGATGCTAAAATCAATGCTAATAACACTACAATTCTTAACAAAGTTGATAAAAACATCGATGTAAAAATCAATGAAAATAACAAACAAATTAACAACACAATCAATACTAAGATTGGTGATGTAAATGTTAAGATTGATGGCGTTAAAGGTGACTTGAATGGTCTTAAAGGTGATTTAGATGGCCTTAAAGGTCGTGTAGATCGTCATGACCAACGTTTAGACTACTTACAAGATAATATTGCTGATAACTCTACACGTATCTCTGTAGTTGAAGATGGTGTGAAAGCTAATGCAAAAGATATTAATGTAGTAGGTACAATTGCAATGGAAAACCGTCAATTCATTGGCGATAATAAAGTTGCTATTGCAAACAACACTAAAAACATCAACATCAATGCTAAAGCTATCGATGAGTTAAAAGGTCAAGTAGGTCAATCCTCTACAGTTATCAATGATATTAAGAAACAAATTACTAATATCAACGGTAAAGTAGAGAACAACACTACAAATATTGCTAATAACACAACTAATATTGCTAAAAATACTACAGCAATTAATAACGTAAACGTTAAAGTTGATGCTAATGCTAAGGCTATTGTAGACAACAGCAAACGTATTGATGCAACTAATGTAAAAGTAGATGCTAATACTACTAACATTGCTAACAATACAACTGCTATCAACAATGTAAACGTTAAAGTTGATGGTGTTAAAGGTGACTTGAATGGTCTTACTAAACGTGTAGAACAAAACGAAAAAGACATCAACGTAGCTGGTACAATTGCAATTGAAAACCGTAAATTCATCGGCGACAATAAAAAAGCTATCGATGAATTAAAAGGTCAAGTTGGTAATACAGTTAAGAATATCGAAACTACTATTAATAACAAAATTACTGAAAACAATGTAGTTATTAATAAAAATATCGATGCTAAGATTGAAGCTAACAATACTGTAATTAATCAAAATATCACAAATGCAATTACTGAAAACAACAAGGAAATTAACAATACAATTAACAATGTAAATGTTAAAGTTAATGGTATTAAAGGTGATATTGATGGCTTGAAAGGTCGCGTAGATCGTCATGATCAACGTTTAGACTACTTACAAGGCAACATTGTAGATAACTCCACACGTATTACTGCAGTAGAAGATAGTGTTAAACTAAATACTACAAATATTGCGAACAATACAACAGCAATCAACAATGTAAATGTTAAAGTTGACGGCATTAAAGGTGACTTGGATGGTCTTACTAAACGTGTTGACCAAAACGAAAAAGACATCAATGTAGCTGGTACAATCGCTATCGAAAACCGTACATTAATTGGCAATAATAAAGCTGCTATCGACAAGAATGCAAAAGCTATTGCTGAATTGAACGGTAAAGTTGGTACTACTATCACTAATATCGAATCTACTATCAATAATAAGATTGAAGCTAATAATACTACAATCCTTAATAAAGTAGATCAAAATATTGATGCTAAGATTACTGCTAATAACACTGTAATTAACCAAAACATTGCTAATGCAATCAATGAAAATAACACAACAATCATTAACAAAGTTGATAAAAACATTGATGTGAAAATCAATGAAAACAATAAGCAAATCAACAACACAATCAATACTAAGATTGGTGATGTTAATGTTAAGATTGATGGCGTTAAAGGTGATGTAGCTGGTCTTACTGCACGTGTAGATCGTCATGATCAACGCTTAGATTACTTACAAGGTAACATTGTAGATAACTCTACACGTATTAGCGCTAATGAAGATGCTATTAAAGCATTAAAAGGCCAAGTTGGTACAACAGTTACTAATGTTGAAAACACAATCAATGCTAAGATTGCTGAAAACAATACAGTAATTAACAACACAATTAACAGCAAAGTTAATGAAGTAAATGTTAAGGTTGATGCTAACGCAAAAGCAATTGTTGATAATAGCAAAGCTATTACTGACATTAAAGCTAATGTGACAAACATCAGCAATAAAGTAGATGTTAACACTGCAGATATTAAAGCTATCCGCACAGATGTAACTAATAATACTACTAACATTGCTAATAACACAGCAGCTATTGCTAATGTAAGCAAACAAGTTACCAATAACACAACTAACATTTCTAACAATGCAACAGCTATTGCAAACATTAGTAAACAAGTTGCTGGTAACACAGCTAACATTACTGATGTAACTGCTAAGGTAAATGCTAATACTGGCCGAATTGAATCTAATACAACTGCTATTAACAACTTAACTGGTAAAGTTGATGCTAACTCTCAAGCTATTGAATCCTTGAAAGGTCAAGTTGGTAAAGGCAATACTACAATCGTTAATGTAGCTCAAAAAGTAGAAAATATTACTCAAAACATTAACGCTCAAAATAGCAACATCCAAGCTAATACTGTAAACATTCAAAACAATACTTCCAATATTAATAACATTAAAGCTAATGTTGTTAACGTTGAAAAGAATGTAAACAATATTAAAGCTGATGTAACAGTAGTAAAAGCTGATATCACAAACATCAATGCTAAAGTTGATCAAAAAATCAATATTGTGAACAACAATATTACTAACGTTAAAAACGATGTGAAGAATATTGATGCTAAAGTTACAAATATTGATAACAAAGTTACTAATATTAACAATAAAGTAACTAATATCGATAGCAAAGTAACTAATATCGATAGCAAGGTAAATGATATTGACGTAAAAGTTAATAACCAAAATACTGTAATCAACAATATCAAAACTGATGTATCTGGCTTGAAAGATCAAGTTGGCAAAAATACTGAAGCAATTAAGAACTTGCAAAATGTAAGCGCTGATGTAAACAAAGTGAAAGAACAAGTTAATGCTAATACTCAAAAAGCAAATGCTAACGAAGAACGCATTAAAAATGTTCAAAGCCAAGTTTCTGTTAATACTGAAGCAATCAAACATAATACTGAAAACATCAATATTAACAAAGCAGCGATCAAACAAAATGCTGAAGCAATTCAAAATACTAATGTAACTGTACAAAAAGTAATTAACAAAGTTGATGAACATAGCAAAGTTATTAACGACGTATCTAAACAAGTTAATACTAATACAACTAATATTGCTAATATCAATAATGTTGTTAACCAAAATACAACTAATATTACAAATGTAACTAACCAAGTTAATACAAACACAAGTAATATTAGCAAAGTAACTAACCAAGTTAATACAAATACTACAAACATCAACACTCTAAATGCTAAAGTAGATACTAATGTTACAAATATTACTAAAGTAGATAATCGTGTAACTGAAGTAGCTAAACAAGTTAATGAAAATGCACAATTAACTAAAGCTGTTGGTACTCTAGCATTAGAAAATCATGAAAAGGTTAGTGTATTAGGTTTACAAGTAAATAAAAATACTCAAGACATTGCTGATGTAAACACTAAAGTTGATGAAAATGTTACATTAACTAAGAACATTGGTGCTATTGCATTAGAAAACAATGAAAAAGTTAATGTATTGGGCTTGCAAGTAAATAAAAATACTCAAGATATCAGTACATTAGCAGAAGCTGCAAATTACAGCTTGAAAGCTTCCAACATTGCATTACAAGATCATGCAACACTTGTTCAACATGATGCACAAATCGCAGAAAACTCTCGCCGCATTAGCAGCGTAGAACGCGATGTTAAAGTTGTAGGTGCTAATGCAGCAGCATTAGCAGCATTGAAACCTATCGAATACCACGAAGGTCAAAAAGCTCAAATTATGGCGGCTGTTGGTACTTACAAAGGTAAAACATCTACTGCATTGGGTGTAGCACATTATGCAAATCCTGATTTATTAATCCATGCTGGTGCTGCTTATGGTGGTGACCATAGCGTAATGGCAAATGCTGGTGTAACAATCGGTATTGGTAATGCTCCTACAGCTCCTAAAGCATCCCCTGCAACTGTAAAAGTTCTTGAGGATCAAGTGGCTGATTTGCAAGCACAAAACAAAGAAATTCGTGAACTTCTTGATAAAGTGATTGCACAACAACCACAACAAGCTCCAAAAGCAGCTGTAAAAACAACTAAATAATATGCCTCCCAACCGATGGGTTACACTATAATCTATCGTAGGTATAGAAACCGCGTAGCAGAAATGCTACGCGGTTTTCTTTTTGTGTGGATTTGTGGTGATTGTATTCCAATATATCGTTTGATTTAAGTGTTACAGAACTTATGGGGATATTGTGGTGGGGATTGGATATAGATAAAACTAAAATTTGGCACCTGGTGGTGGGTAGTGGTTTTTATGATTCGATTATTATTTAATTTCGAACATATGTATCTAAGAAAAGAAGAGAAAAATAGAGATTATGAAAGAAAAATATAAAAAAGTGGGATAAAAATGGATTTTTTATTGTGATTGGTGGGGAATTGTGGTAGAATTTACCATATAGTGGTGGATAAGGAATGGTAAAGGGCGGTGATACGTATGTTCATGGGAGAATATAATCACACCATTGATACAAAAGGGCGGATGATTATACCCGCGAAAATACGTGAACAACTAGGCGAAGTATGCATTGTTACTAAGGGCCTAGATAACTGCTTAGCTATTTACACCGAAGAAGCGTGGAAGAAAATTTCTGCAGCTTTACAATCACAATCCTCCACTAAAGCTAGCGTACGTGCCTTAAAACGTTTTGTTTTTGGTAGTGCCGCTGAGCTTGAATATGATAAACAAGGTCGTGTCCTCATTCCTGTACCACTACGTGAATATGCGAGCCTTGATAAACAGGCCGTTATTGTCGGTGCTGGGGATCACGTTGAAATTTGGAGCCGCGAAAAATATGATTACTATGATGATCAAGTGGCTGAAAGTATGGAAGAACTTGTCGAAGGTCTAGAAGGGATTATGTTATAGGAGGCTATGATGGAATTTAATCATACCAGCGTACTTTTACGCGAAACGGTGGACTCCGTCGTAACTAATCCAAAAGGCATCTATGTGGACTGTACTCTGGGCGGTGCAGGACATGCCCATGCTGTGGGCGAGATGCTAGACCCAGAAGGCATGATTATAGGGTTGGATCAAGATGAAGATGCGTTGAGCGTAGCTCGACAGCGTTTATCTGATTTAACATGTCAGGTATTAACAATACCGACGAACTTTTCTAACTTAAAAGAAGCCCTCCATAATGAGGGTATCTATGAAGTAGATGGATTTATCTTTGATCTTGGCGTATCTAGCTATCAACTGGATACACCGGAGCGTGGCTTTTCATATATGAATGATGGCCCACTCGATATGCGTATGGATAAGGACGCACCATTAACGGCAGAAGAGGTTGTTAATGAATATGATGCTGAAGCATTATTGCAAATTATCCGCGACTATGGTGAAGAGCGATGGGCTAAGCGCATTGTTGAATTCATCATTAATGCACGTCAAGAAAAACGAATTACCACCACTGGTGAGTTAGTTAGAATTATTAAGCAAGCAATACCTGCGAAGGCGCGTCAAGATGGACCGCATCCGGCAAAACGGACGTTCCAAGCCATTCGCATTGAAGTAAATAGAGAATTAGCTATCTTGCATGATAGTTTTGTAGATGCTGTATCCATGTTGAAACCAAAGGGGAAAATTGGGGTTATCACATTCCACTCCTTGGAAGATCGAATTACAAAACAAACTTTCAAAGAGTTGAGTACAGCATGTATATGTCCTCCAGAATTGCCAATGTGCGTTTGTAACCACAAGGCAGTTGTGAAGGCGAAGAATAAGGCTATAGAGCCGAGTGCAGGGGAGATTGAGGTTAATCCGAGGGCTAGAAGTGCAAAGTTACGCGTAGCCGTCAAGTTGTAGAATTGGAAGGGGTTAGTGTTTATGTTAGCGAGAAAGGCTGTTGTGGGCCAAGTTAAAAGCGATGTGTTGGTCGCTTCACAAGGGAGAAAACGTAGTGCAAATGTGGCTCTAGATTTGAGCCCTATGATGTGGCAGGTTGTATATGGTATTGCTGCATTGGTTGCATTTTTGCTTATCATGATGGTTATGAATGCGTACAGCACAAAATTAGGCTATGAAGTAGTTAAAACACAGCAAGCTGTAGTACAATTAACAAAGGATAATGATGCGTTGGATGTTGAAGTGGCTTCTTTGAAGTCTCCTGTTCGTATTCAACAAATCGCAGAACAACAACTAGGGATGGTTTTGCCTGATTCTTTTGTTTATAGTACAAAAAGCGCTGTTACTGAACGTACTGTACAAGAGAAACAGCAAATTATAGACTAGCAGGCAAAGCAGCTCGTATTGGGCTGCTTTCCTTTGCGTGTAAAGGAGATTGTATATGAAACAATTACAAGATATAGTAAAAACCTTGGAAACACCGCATGTAGAAGGCAATACAGCTGTTGAGGTATTAGATATTACGGCTGATTCTCGTGCAGTAAAAGCAGGTAGCTTATTTATTGCATTAGATGGTGCCACTGTAGATGGTCATAATTATGTAAATAAAGCTGTTGAAGCTGGTGCTGTAGCAGTACTTGTATCTAAACCGGTAGAGGTATGTGGTGATGTTTGTGTTATCACTGTAGAGGATACTCGAAAAGCTATGATGGCTTGTGTGCCATATTTCTTTGATTATCCAGCCAATTCCATGCGTATGATCGGTGTTACTGGTACTAATGGTAAAACGACTACAACTCATATGATTCGTCATATTTTGAAAGGTCAAGGCCATAAAGTAGGCGTTATTGGTACCGTTCATATTATGATTGGTGATACATCTTATCCAATTCATAATACAACGCCTGATGTAGTAGATTTACAACATATTCTTCATCAAATGGTAGAAGAAGGTGTTACCCATTGTGTCATGGAAGTATCTTCCCATGCGTTAGCATTAGGTCGGGTTTCTGGTGTTGAATATGATACAGCAGTATTCACGAACTTAACACAAGATCATTTGGACTTTCACAAGACCTTTGAAAATTATTTGGCAGCTAAGTGTAAATTATTTGAACAAGTTAGCGCGCCGAACCAAACTAAATCTGGTAAAGGGGCTATCATCAATATCGATGACGAGTATGGTCATCGTGTAATTGAAAAAACAACGGCGCCTATCATTACGTACAGTATTGATGGTAAAGGGTCGTTAAATGCTCATGATGTTGAAATGACGCCTAAATCTAGCCGTTATACTGTATCCTATGATGGCAATGACTATACAGTGGCTATGAATACAACTGGTTTGTTTAATGTATATAATACATTGGCTGCTATTGGCGCTTGTTTATTAGAAGGTATCTCCATGGAAGATATCGATAAGGCGTTGAAAACATTTAGCGCTGTGCCTGGCCGTTTTGAGCTTATTGAAGAAGGTCAACCATTTGCAGTTGTTGTAGACTATGCACATACACCAGATGGGTTAGAAAATATTTTGCAAACTG
>OGKK01000718.1_pt1 | contig 11026 bp, 9 predicted proteins | sample 1572401 | NCBI WGS metagenome assembly OGKK01 (sample SAMEA2582155, study PRJEB24529) | metagenome | biome: Human gut stool | place: China | collected 2011 | reverse complement strand
TTGAGCTATAAGGTGTATGACATAAAAGACCCAAAGCTCAACAAACCATTAGCTTGGCAAGACTTCAACCCGTACGCGAAGTACATACAGCCCGATGTGGAGCCACTCTATTACGACTCAACAGTAGTGCAACGAGTACGCGCCGACCGTCAGACAACCTTCGAGTTCAAACCGAAGATACTCTCGCAGAATATAGACATCAACTTCAACATCGTAAAGAATACGGACGAGGTGGAGTTTAAGGTGACGGAGGTATGGGCAGAGATAAGCGGCGTGCCTACTTATATAAAGATGAACACAGGCTATCTTGACATAACCAAAACAAGCAAGATGTTGTTCAAGACCGACATCAAGCCGAACAACCCGGACGACAATGGCAACGACACTAACGAGAACAAGCGCATAGCTTGCCACGGCAATATCAATGTGACGGGCGTGGTGAATGTGCAGCGCGCTTACGGAGAGACTTTAGAGGATGTGCGCAAGAAGATATACGGTCCTGGTATAATGCAGGTGGTTATATACACAGAAGTGTACAACCCGAAAACAGGACAAACCTTCCCTCAGTAAGCACTCAAATTAGGGCTTAAATTAGAAAGAAGTATCTTTGCTGCTGAACTAAAAACATTTGATTTATGTACAGTAGCGAAGATTTGGAAAGATTTTATTTCCAGTACCAGACGGAGGCAATGCCGAAGGGCATCTCTATTGAACAGTTCTGTTCACGCAACAAAGTACCTTATAATATATTCTACAAATGGTACAAGGATACACGCAACAAAATAGTGGAAGTGAAGGTGGATGGACTTTCTTCCTCGGTTCAAGAACAGCCGAAGAAAGAAGCCCGTCAGCAGGAACCACAGAAAGCAGGTCCAACATCTCTCGTTCGTATACTTGTGGAGCTTCGTATGACCAATGGTCTGCATGTCTCCCAGAAGAATCTAAGCTATCAGGAGTTGAAGCGGCTGATAGAGAAACTGGAGGGCCTATGCTGAGTGTAACAGGATTGAACCAGTTCTACTATCTCCGTGACTTTACGGATATGCGATGCAAGCATAGTCGCGTATTGTCCATCATACGCGAACAACTACACCGTGAGCCAAATGACGGGGATGTCTTTATCGTGATGTCACGAGACCGCCGCATCGTGCGGCTGTTCACATACGACAACCGTTCATACAGTCTGTTTGAAAAGAAGTTCGTATCGGGTTATAAGTTTATGAAAGTTGAGCGTGAAGGTGGTGAACTGGTCTATAGGATAGACTGGAAAGATGTTGTGTTGTTATTGGAAAGTCCAATAGTTAAAACATTGAAAATCAGATAATTATGTTGCTTGTCTATTCGTTTTCTCATATATTTTCACTATCTTTGTAGTTGAAAATCAGAGCATTACGGATGAACGAACTGCAACATATCATAGAACAAAAGCAAGAGCTGTTGGCACGGGAGGCAATCTCGCGCCCGGCTGTTGATTACAGTGAAGGTATGACAGCAGAAGAACAGAAACGTTATATCAATTATCTTGCGGAACGTCTCGAAAAGGCAGACTTGGGATTACGTGCCCGTGATGCTGTGCTCCAGGATTTCCTGGACAAGCAAAAGGTATATGATGAACGCTTGTCCAAGCTTGATGACGTATTGTCTAAGGTGTCGTCTTTAGAGTCGTCGTTGAAGGAAAAGGAACGTAAATTAAAATCGGCAGAACGTAAGGTGGCAGACCTTACCGCCAAGCTAAAGTTTGCCGACAAGAACCGCTTCGGTGACAAGAGGCAGAAAGTAAAGAAGGCAAAATCAACAAAAGCAGAAGAGTCGGATCGTGGTAAAGACGAGGATGATTTTGACGGTACTTCATCTTCTCTTCCGGACAACTCCGTTTCCAAGAACGAGGCTTTTTCCAAAGGAGAGAATCTGTCAAAGAAGGATCGTGATTTGTCCAACCGTCCCGAAACATACAAGACCATGTGCGTTAAGGGACCTTCTGAAGAGTACAAGTCAGATGAGGCTAAAGTGCCAGGGCGAATCCTTGGCAAGAAGATGGTCTCTGTTTTCCACCTTGAGATGAATCTTGTTGAGAAACGCTTCGAGATGGTGCATTACGTGGAGAAAGGCAAAAAGCCGAAGTGGGGTTATTTCCCCAAAGCAGGGAATCCTGAATTTGTGACGAACTTCGAGGGAACAAAGGCAACCCCTGAGTTTCTACAGGCAATAGCCTACGAGGTGTATGTGAAGAACGTCACATTCGGGCTTCTCCATCAATGGCTGACGGATATGGGGATGACCATTTCTGCAAATACGCTGCGCAATTGGTTGAAGAAAGGCAAAGTTTATCTTGACAAGCTCGTTGAGTCACTGAAGGAAGTAGCGTTGGAGAAAGACTCCATCGTGAACTGTGACGAGACCTGGTGCAAGGTGCGCAAATACGACCACTACAAGAAATGTTACATCTGGGTACTTGTGAACAAGGCAGAGCATGTGGTTATCTTCTTCTACGACAATGGTTCCCGTGGACGTGATGTGCTTACAGACTTTATCGGTGATGCAGAATTGAAGAGCATCATGTCTGACGGCTACAATGCCTATACCTTTATCGGTAACGAGTTGAAGGCAGCTGAGACTCCCAATTTATCCAAGACAGACCATCAGGTGTGTCTTGCACATGCGCGTGCCAAGTTTGTGAAGGCAAGCGAGCAGGCTGGCGACAAGAATGCCGATATCTTCATTAAGTATATAGAGGATTTGTACAACTTGGAACGCCAGTATACAAAGGACAATCTTACTGACGAGGAGAGGGGGAAACAACGTCAAAGTCTTGAGACGAAAGGCATCCTGATAAATCTCCGCACTCATCTCGGTATAGAGAAGTCCAAGGATCCTGCGACTGTTACTCCTTATTTGCAGAAAGCGTTGAACTATCTGGATACATTTTGGACAAACCTCTTTACCTATATAAAGGATGGAAGTTATCCGATAGACAACAATGCAGCCGAGCGTGCAGTCCGTCCTCTGACGACCCAACGAAATAGTATGCTCCACTTTGGCAGTGATGATGGAGCGAAGATGGCAGCCACTTATCACAGTATAATAAGTACGGTGAAGCTGCAGGGTCGGTCGGCGTGGGATTACCTTGGAAAGTTTTTTGTTAACATCTTTAACGGTTGCAGAGATTTTTTCAGTCTGCGGCCAGGCAATATCGGATTGGCGACATGCCAATAGTTAATAAACAAGTAAAATTTTTAACATCTCAATATATAGGTACTTGCAAAAGTGCCTATACAGAGGGTTATGCCCTAAATTGAGTACTAACCTTCCCTCAGAAGTGGCAAGGCATCATAAACCTCTACAACACTCTGAACAAGGCAAAACTGATGACTACGACATCTGATAACAAATACGTGTACCGCAATGGCGAACACGGAACAATAAACATCAGTGCCGAAATACTTCTTGATGGAAAAACGGTCGGTAACATAGACAAGGGCGGCGACGCTCTCGATCGTTGGATACAAACGGATTCCGATATAAATATCGACATTTAAAAAATAACCTATAAGATGAAACGAACGAAACATATTGTTAACATCTTGACAGCTGCAGTAACACTGCTGCTCACGGCGTCGTGCAATGTCTCTTATCCAGACTTGGACCTACCGCAGGGAGAACCGCCAACAAACGATGAGGATGTCAACATCGACAAGACATCGATTTTGCTATATACCAGTAATCCGGCATACTTCTCGGTAGTGTCCGACACACGTGGCTCTGTGGGCACACGTGGTACGGGTGCGTTCGAGCCAATGGAGACCGTGGCATACAACCGCGACAAGTACTTGAATGCTAAATTCCACATCTTCGCATTCCGTGCTTACAACGATGCCGATCCAAACGGCGGACAGGGAGTGCTCACCGAGGAACCCTCTATGTCGAGATACCGCTATGCTCAAGATGCGAGCGAGGGCAACATGGACGAGTACAACACATCGTGTCTGCTCGACGGACCAGAGTACAAATTGGGTATGCCGTTCAAGTTCGAGCCCGACCAGTTTATCGGCACAATGAATGTGCTCACCAAAGACTATCCTGAAGACATCTATTACAGCTCTCGTTATCAGGATGTGGGCTACAACTTCTTCGGTTATTTCGTAGACGATCTTGATTTGAGTAACTATACGCGCGAAAAGGATAAGATAACTTACGACATAGAAATCGACGGCTATCAGGACGTGCTTGTGGGCGCAGCCAAGACTCCGCTTACGGAAGCCGACTTCGCCGAAGGTGGTATCTACGAAAAGGCAGCCAGACTGACCGAAGAGGAGAAGCAAAAGATACTAAACATACCTGGTAACTATAGTACGTTTGCGGCACACCGCAACGTGCACCCAGTCGTAAACATGAAGCATCAGCTTACGATGCTGAAGTTCTTTGCTTACCCAGGCGCTTCGTCGGCTAAGGACGTAGTGATAAAGGATATTTCGGTGATGACGCTGACAAAGGGCACACTCACCGTAGCAAGCCGTAACATTGACGACTGTAAGCTCGTGTTCAAACCCGAGAATGCGGTTGATGTGCTGCAAAAGGCGGTGAAACTTGGCGAGTTCCAAAAGGAAACCGATGAATCCGGAGAGACGCACAATGTCTATGGAAAGATTAAACCTGGGTTGAGAGATGAAGGCTATCAGGTAAAATGGAAGGACGAGTGGGCGGACAACGAGAGTCAGGTGGTGCCAGGCGTTACACACGTGCCTACTACAAAGGAGAAGATGGACGAGGCATCCGTTGAGCTTGGTGCCGGTTTGCTCGTAGCTCCGCAGGAGTCGTACGTAGTGACGCTCACATACCTCTTCCCCGACGGACCTCTTGATGAGAATAATAATTATACGATGAAAGAGCACAAGACCGAATACAAGATCACGCCAGCTAAGAAAGAGGGTGAGCAGGCAAGCTTCGAGAAAGGTCTATTATATAATGTGAAGATTGGTGTCTACGGCTTGGAGAAGATCCAGATCAGCGGAAGCGTTGACGGATGGGGCAAGGGTGAAGATATTGATATCGACCAGGACAAAGATCCTAACGACCCTAACATCAATGGATATTAAAATAGGAATAAGACAATCTTTTAAAAATAACTTTTTTATTAATTTAAATTTTTCACGACTATGAAGAAAATGTTTTTCTTTGCATTGGCTGCAGCTGGTATGCTGACAGCATACTCAAATGAGGAACTCTCGGTGGAAATGGCGAGCAGAACGTATCTGAACAGCAGATTCGTCTCGGCGTTGCTTCGGCTAAGGTTCAGACCCGTGGTACTGGTACCGTAGGTGGAATGACTGACACTGAGAACGTATGGGCAGGCCAGACTCTCTGGGTGTACATGCTCCAAAAGGGTAGCATGGATCTTGCTTACTACAAGTCTCCGGCTGTTGGTACTACAGCAGCTGCTGAAACAGAGGTGTTCAACAACAAGGAGTTCAAGGCTCCTAATGCAGCTGACAACACAAAATCTGGTTTGGCTACTACAGCTGACGGCACTATCGCTTACTACCCGGTTAGCGACAATTACGACTTCTGGGGTTATCGCGTTGACGATGCTGCAGTAGGAGGTACACCTACTGTAAAGACTGTAAACGACGCTGGTGATGAGGTTGCTGCAGATCAGGCTACAAAGCGTGTTGTTGATATCAAGATTGATGGTTCGCAGGATATCATGGCAGGCAAGGCAGTTCCTTCTGCTGATGAGATTACTGATCTTGGCAACTATGCTAATAACTTCTACTCTGCTTATGCAGCACGTAAGGGCGTTCAGCCGAACATCACATTCAACCACCTCCTCACACGTTTCACATTCGAGGTACGTGCAGGATCTAAGGCTACAGCGGGTCTCCCAGCAGGTGGCAATACTGACGCTGTTAAGGTAACTGGTGTTTCTGTAGGCTCAAAGACAACCGCTACTCTTACAGTAGCTTACACAGGCGAGACTAAGGAAGCTGCAGACCTCCTTACTTTCACTGGCGATGCTTCTCCTCTCACTTTGATGCAGCGTGATGAAGCTTTGGCAGACAACAATGCACCACTCGTTGCTCTTAAGCCTGTTACTTTGACATGGACAGATGATGCTGCAACAATAGGTGATGTTCTTAAGGTAGGCGAGGCTCTCCTCGTTGCTCCTGGTGAGACAGAGTATCCTCTTACAATCGCTCTTTCTCAGGATGTTCTTCAGAAGGTTGGTGAGGCTAAGGTGACTATGCCTCTTGAGCAGAAGGCTACTATCAAGATGGCTGCTGGACAGAAATTTGAGCCGGGTAAGTCTTACAAGGTTACTATCACTGTTTACGGTCTTGAGGACATCAGAGTTACAGCTACTCTCGTACCTTGGGCTGATGGTGGTTCAATCGATATCGACGACGACCGCAATCCGAACGAAGGCACATATACTCCAGCTCCTTAATCAGAGCATCTGATAAGAATCTCTATTTGAGTATGCAACCGCGTAAGGGTGCATATATAAAGCGTAGGGGCTTGCCCCTGCAGAAAGGGATTGGAGACATATAAACTCTCTTCCTCGCTGCAAAAGGCGAGGAAGAGACGAGTGTTTCAACAGTCCCAATGAATAAACGTTTTTTTAGAAAAACAATAAATTCAACAAACAAATGAATAAGCATATATTCTTAATGGGAATGGCTGCTGCCATGTTTATGACCAGCTGCACAAACGAGGACGACCTCGCTGGCGGTAGCAACAATCAGCGACTGAACTCTGATGTGCCTATCGTGCTTTCTGCTGGTCAGCAGGCAAACAAGACCCGCGCATCGCTCGGCAATGTTAACGATAAAGGCGAATATGACGGCACATTCGATACACCTGCCGACAAGAACCTCGGCTTCTTCTGTCTTGCTACTGGCAGGATTGCAGCTAAGCAGGAAATTACTTGGCAGGAAGGCATTGACAACCCTAACTTCCTTTGGTTGAAGAATATTCAGGCTAAGGCTGTGACTACTGAGGATGCCGACTTAGGCAAGCGTGTCACAAACCTTACACTCTTCGACGAGAATGGTGGCACAACAGAAGCTAAGCACTATTACCCGATGGGTAGTCAGTACAGCTATACATTCTATGGCTATTATCCTTACTCAGCGAATGTGGAGCACAACGGCAATAAGTACAGCGTGAAGGTAACAGGTCTGGACGGCACAACCGATCTTATCTGGGGTAAGTCGTTCGTAAAACCAGATGATCCTGACAAGGCGGACGCTTACAGCGCAAAGTATCTGCGCGACAAGAAGAAGCACGTAGAGGAGGCCGGTCAGGAATGGAATGAGAAGGCACACAAGGAAAGCCGTCCGAAGCTCACCTTCGTGCACAAGCTCATGAAGTTCAACATCATCCTCCAAAAGGGTAGCGGCGAAAATACTCGTATTGCAAAGTTGGGTATCAAGTCGGCTAAGCTCCTCAATGTGGCTGACGCAGGGACACTTACTATTGCTGACCTCGACAATCGTCTCGATGCTTTGACTGACGATGTTAAGGGTAAGGAAGGCGAGTTTGTTGTCGATTGGACTACTGCCAAGGACCATAACACTGAGGCTACTGCCTTCGATTTGAAGGACAAGGACGGCAATACTATCGGCAATCCAGCTAACGGTCCGTACCTCGGCGATAACACAAAGGTTACTGTTGGTGACGGCTTCCTCCTCCCTGTGCCGACACGGATGACTGGTACTAACGATGACGGCTCTTACAAGTATGAAGACAATGGCTACCTTGGTACAGACGCTGCAGAATTAGCCAACAAGGGTATCTTCCGCTTGCGTGTAGAGTACTACCTCTCCGACGCACCCGACAAGGTGTATAAGGCAGCACAGTACGAGGTTAAGCCAGTATTCAAGACTACTGCTGGTGTTGCGGTCGATGGTGAGCCTTGGCAAGCTGGTTACGAGTATGACATCGTAATCTCAGTTTCTGACCCAGAGCTGATTCAGACATATGGCGAGCTCACTCCGTGGGAGAAGCGCGTAATCGAACTCGAATAAGCATTATAATTATAGAGCGGGTGTGGCGTTAAGCCATACCCACTCTTAATGATTTCTCAGACAAAAACACTCCAACACCCAACAAACACCCTAAAACATACAACCGGTGTAGCCCACGATAGGGCAGCACCCACTAAAGTAGAAATATCAAAGCCCCACAATATATAAAGCAACACGCTGGTGCAGCGCGACGCCGCACCTTTAAACATAACATAGTAAAAATGAAGAAATTACTCTTGACATTCTTGATGCTCTCGGCAGTGTTCTCCGCTCGGGCGCAGAAGCTCGCCGTCAACACCGATGTGCTTATGGATGCGTGCATGATACCAAGCGTCGGTTTGCAGATGACGGTCGGCAACTGGTCGACCCTCGGACTCAATGTGCTCGGATGTAATAAGCCGTATGGCAAGAACATAAAGTTGTTGGCAGCACAGCCCGAATACAGATACTACTTCTCTGGACGTCCGATGCACAGCTTATTCGTTGGCGTTGGAGGCGTTGGCGCAATTTACGATGCTTCTATAAAAGGAAAAGTGTATAAAGGAATAGCTTACGGTGGTGGCATCACCTTTGGTTACGTAATGAATGTCACGAAGCGACTCTTTATCGACTTCCACGCCGGAGTGGCTGCTGTAGGCTACAATCGTAAGGAATACTTCGCAGGAGACAACTACGGTGACTATGTGGTAGGCGGACTCAACAAACCGAACGCATCAGGATATTACCTCATGCCACAACGCATAGGCATCTCAGTGGCTTACATCCTCAAATAATATAATAACACACAATAACAATGAAACGAAACTTTTTACGACATATATGCTTCGCGCTGATAGCTATACTGCTTGTCACCTTCACCGCTACGGCTGCCGTTCTGCAGCAGGACGACGGAGGTTCGCGTAAGGTGAAGATCAAGGTGTACTTGAAGATGGGTAAGAAGGGCGAGCCAAAGCCTGCAAAGACAGTGCAGTATTGTACATCATTCCGCTCTATCAACAAGGCTCTTGATGCAGCCAATCGTATCAACGTGGCTAACACGAAGGTGTTCAGTGGCGATTCGAAAGCATTGGAGAAAGAACTACGTTCGCTCGGCATAGCATTCAAGCTCTCTAAGTCGAATGGTGAGATTGAGGAGTTCCTCATGAGCGGTCAGGGCGTTGTAGTCTTCGACGAGGAGTACGGTGCAAGGGCTGTAGAGATAAAGTCGGGACAGGACAAGTTCACGGTGACGCTTGAGAGTAGCGACCAAATTCTTGATGAGACCGTTGTCGATGGTAAGTATCGCAACACCAATCCTACGATGAAGCCCGTGCCTGGTATGGACACCGGCGATAGAGTGACGTTCAATGTCAACTTCACCATTCCAGAGGGGTACACCACAGAGAAGTCGCGCATCATCTGCCAACCGATGGCTGTCGACTGTCAGACAGAAGACACTATAGCCTATCTGCAGCCAATAATACTTGAGGGCGCAGAGTATCACAAGAAGCAGGATAAGCGTATGGGCTTCAACTATATGAAGAACGATTCGGTGGCTCGTGGCTACGACCCATCGTACGTTTTGGAGCGCGATAAGGAGGTGGCTTACAGTACCAATGTCACCTTTAAGAAGCCCGATAAGGAGAAGACATACCGAGGAAGCTATCGCGTTGTGCTCGAGGACTATCATCATCGCACATGGGATAGCGGAGAGAAGACAACCGGCTCGTGCCTTGCATTCAAGCCATTGAAGTTCCTCGACTTCTCAGTGACGGCTGCCGAGATGCCACTCACAAGCGAGTTCCAGGAGGCAGCAGAGGAGAATATGGCTAACGTGACCCGCGACTTGCGACTGAAGTTCGTCGTTGGTAAGGACGTGCTGCTCAACGACTCGATGAACATAGTAGAGCAACAAGCCATCGTGAAGGAGCTGAAGTCGTATGGCGATCTGCTTTGGGACGTACAGGGACAGGGCGGTGCTTCGCCTGAGGGTAGTGTGGAGCTCAACACCCGACTTGCTACACAGCGTGCGGCTGTGGCTCGCAACATCCTAAAGCGCCACTTGAGTTCGGATATACGTGTGTCGACACTCGAACCACGCGTGTTCACATGGGAAGACGTGCTTGAGCAGGTGGGTAAGAATGGCAATCAGGAGGTGTACGACGCAGTGAAGAACACCATCGAGACATACAAACCGAACGAAGTGTTCGGCATGTTGAAGCTACAGCCGTTCTTCGAGAGCGACATCGTACCTATTCTTGAGAACCTGCGTATCATGGTTGTGAAGTATCGTTACGAGATAAAGCATATTATGAACGCAGAAGAGGCAGTGGAGAACTACTTCGCAAACAAGCGCGAATACATCTCGGGCGAGAAGAAGATGTCGAACGGTGACTACTTCAACCTCTTGGCTACAGTCACTGATAGCTTAGAGCTCGACACCATCACAACACTTGCTTACAAACACATCATTGCGCAGTCGGACTATACACGTCTGAAGCTTGCCCCATACGTGGCTAACCAAATGGCACTGATGGCAAGTCGCAGAGGTATGCCCGATGTGAACATCCTGAAGCCGTTCATCGACTTCCGTAAGGGTGTGAACCAAATGGATATGAGCGACCGCTATAACCCCGTGAAGATAAACCGCGAGCAGCTGGTGCTCAACCAAGCCGTGATGTACTTCCAGGAGGCAAAGCTCGACACCGCGATGTTCTTCATTGAGATGTTGGAGAAAAAGAATGTGCAGCTGCAGGCTACAAAGCGCCTACGTATGCTCATCACATTCCAGCAAGGCTACCCGTTCTATATACAGGGCTTGATAACCGACCCAGAGCAGGTGGCAAAGATAAAGGAAGCAGAACGCTACGTGTTCAGTACGGGCGACGACAACCGTGCTATCATCTACACCGAGCTGCACGGATATCTTAACAAATCGCGCAAAGAATGTGAGGCTCTTATCGACCGTATGCCCGACGACAACCCGAAGAAGTGGTATCTGAAAGGCATTATATGGGCTGACG
>OGKK01000715.1_pt1 | contig 11067 bp, 8 predicted proteins | sample 1572401 | NCBI WGS metagenome assembly OGKK01 (sample SAMEA2582155, study PRJEB24529) | metagenome | biome: Human gut stool | place: China | collected 2011 | reverse complement strand
TTGTACAGCCCCCAAAAGTGTTGGGTATGTAGGCAATACGAAGAGTGCAGATACGGCTGCGAAGGATGCGATAATAATGTATACGGATCCTGGGTTCTCTGGAGTAATACCGAGAGCTAGAATTACAGCTGGTACCAATGCTTGTGTAGTCGCCGCTTGGCTATACAACAATGTACTAGCAAAGAAGAATGCTACAGCTAATAGGAATGGATATGCTGTTACCAAGCTAGATGCAAGAGCTTTAATTTCAGGAATATGACCTTTTACAAAAGTATCGCCCAACCATGCTACGCCTAGTACGCAGACACATGCGGATAAACCGGATTTAAATGTGCTTGTATTAACAAGTTGTGCTGTATCAATTTTACAGAAGAATGTAATAGCCGCTGCAATTACCATCATGAAACCAACGATGGCATCATTTCGACCAAAAATAACAGGTTTAATAAGACCAATGTTCTTGGAGATGGCAGTTGCATAGAATACGATACAAATAATACCAATCAAGAAAATCAATACAGAAGTTTTCGCACCTGGTTTCAAGTGGAAATCAGCACTCTTTTCACGAGGTGGAGCCACATGACCTGCTGCCAGACGTTCTTGGTAAACTGGATCGGAAGACAAATCATTATTCGCGAAGGTAGACATGATAAATGCCGTAATCATAACCGCTACGAATGTAGTAGAAATGCAGATGGCAAGCAATGTTGGATAGTTAACCCCATATGGTTCAAGGAAACCACTCATAGCAACAACTGCTGCGGATACTGGGCTCGCTGTAATACCAATTTGGCTTGCTACAACGGCAATGGATAATGGTACAGATGGCTTAATATTTTCACTTTTTGCCACCTCTACAATTACAGGAATCATAGAAAATGCTGTATGACCTGTACCAGCCAATAGCGTTAAGAAATACGTAACTGTTGGTGCTAAGTAGTTGATATGCTTAGGATTTTTACGCAAAATACCTTCTGCAATACGCACCAAATAATCGAGACCGCCAGCGAGTTGTAAAGCACAAATAGCAGCGATAGCAGACATGATGATGAGGATTACATCCCAAGGAATCTGCCCTGGGAACATCCCCATGCCGAGGCTTAACAACACTACACCAAGGCCGCCAGCGTAACCGATGCCCATACCACCTAGACGAACGCCGAGGAAGATGGCACCAAATAAAATAATAACTTGCATAATTACATAAATGTCCATACGATGACCTCCTTTATACGTATATAGTATCATAGATATGCAAAAATATCATCGAATTTTCACAATGTATAGTCTATAGTTTAAAGACTTACCGAAACATTATACGCTAAACATATAAAAAGCTATATATGCCGACGACTCTAGAACCGTAGAATCATGACATATATAGCTTTTACGTTTACCTTAAATCTTTATAAAATACTTAGCCGTAAATTGTTATAGAATTATTGGGCGTAAATCTTCGAGGATTCCCTCTTCTTCTGTAGCGCGTTGGATACTTTCACCAACAATGCGAACCATATCCTCTAATTGTTCCACAGTGGACGCCAATGGCGGCATGAGGATTACCACATCACCGATTGGACGGCAGATGAGGCCTTGTTCACGAGCAAGGATAGCCACCTTAGCACCTACCGCATCATTTGGACGATACGCCTCATGAGTAGCCACATCTTTTTCAAGTTCAATCCCTACGATGAGGCCTCGTTGACGAACCTCTTTAACATGTTTCAAGTTTTCGATTGGCTTCAATGCATTGGTGAAAGCCTCGATTTTCTTAGGTAATCCTTCGATAACCTTTTCATCGCGGAATACTTGTAAAGAAGCTAGTGCGACGGCACAAGCCAAGGCATTCCCTGTATAGGAGTGGCCATGGTAGAAGGTTTTCTTTTCTTCAAATGTACCGAGGAAGGCATCGAATACACGTTGTGTCGTCAATGTAGCAGCGAGAGGCATATAACCGCCAGTAATACCTTTGGACAAGGTCATGAAGTCTGGCGCTACCCCTTCGTGTTCACAGGCAAAGAATTTACCTGTACGACCAAAGCCTGTGGCTACTTCATCGACAATGAGGAATACATCATGTTTCGCCGTTAATTCACGAACCCGTTTCAAATAGCCATGAGGCATGACGAGCATGCCTGCTGCAGCTTGTACTAATGGTTCCATAACGAGAGCCGTGATTTCATCACCCTCTTCATTGAGGATGCGTTCTAGTTCAGCCAAAGATTCTTCAAAGGCTTTTTCTCGATCAGCTACGTCGCGATATACGCCAGGGCTTGGTAATGTCAAAGGTTTGAATAATAAATTATGGAATACTTGGTGGAATAATTGAATACCACCTACAGATACGGTGCCTAATGTATCCCCATGATAGCCTGCATTGAGGGCAATGAACTTAGTTTTCTTTATTTGCCCTACAAGTTGACGATATTGGTAGGCCATCTTGATAGCAACTTCAATAGCCGTACTGCCATCATCGGATAAGAATACTTTATTTAAGCCTTCTGGCGCGAGCTCTACCAATTCTTTACACAACTGTGCAGATGGCGGGCTTACAAGACCAAGCAATGTACTATGAGCAATTTTATCCACTTGTTCTTTCAATGCCTGATTTAATACAGGATGGTTATGTCCATGAATGTTAACCCATAAGGAGGACACGCCATCATAATACTTTTTACCATTCTCATCGATGAGGTATACCCCCTCACCACGTTCGATTACGACTGGTTCTTGTGCCAACCAATCTTGCATTTGTGTAAATGGATGCCATACAAACTCATGATCCCATTGTGCTGCTTGTGAAAGCTGTTTCTCTGCCATTTTGTTACCTCATACTTAACAAGTATTACAAACTCTAACTCTCTATTACCATAAACAATGTAAGTTAAATAACTATATATCTGACTACACTATCTGACTACACTAAATTAATATATAACTTATGCTAAATTTCCAGCACTAATATATGCTGAATTATCATATCTAAACTTTATAGACCTAATACTGTATGCCATACCTTCTTAGAATCAACAAAGGATCTCCCCCAACCAAGCTGAACCTTTTGAATATCTGGTCCTTGGTATGGCGGTACAACAGCCACCACAGGAATACCTGTATATCGTTCCATGTCTTCCACATTTGTTTTCAACAAGAACGGATCCACTGCAGTTGTATCATTGACAATGATAGCTTTCACCTCAATACCATGCATCTTCGCGTATTCACAAGTTAAAATAGCGCGGTTAATGGAGCCCAACCGTCCATCAGCTACAACGATAGCTGGTAATTTAATATCTTTCATTAAATCCGTGAATGTTTTATCGCCGTAAAGAGGTGTTGTAATACCACCAGCACCTTCTACAAAGGTTAAATCATAGCGATTAACAACATCTAATGTATGATCTACTACACCAGCATAATCGATTTCTATACCAGCTAATTCTGCTGCAAGACGAGGAGAAAAATCTCCAGCAATAGCATATGGATTAACCTCGTGACGACGAGATTCAGGAATGCCAGCGGAACGCATCAAATGTGTAGCATCCTTGCTTTCAAGATCCACATTATAATTATCCTCATCCATCGTTACACATTCAGGAAAAGGTACTGCACTAGATGACACCGGTTTAACCATACCAACCGCAAAGCCATCATCGACAGCCATAGCCCCTAATAACCCTGTCACAAACGTTTTACCTACATCTGTATCGGTTCCAATTATAGAAATACCTAACTGCTTCATACATGTCTCCTCTCAGCGATACTTAACGCCGCATAGGTTAACTAATTTATGTGAGTAAGTTTACAATCTAATTACAATATACAGCCAAATGGAATATATAGTCAACCTATTATTATCGTTCAAGTTTACATTGTTATAACTCTATGGGGCCCCCATACATTAGTGCAAGCCTTGTTAAAAATTACAGAACCTAGCTCTACGCTCCAAAGCGAGCTAAGTCATCACTCTTTTTTACCTAAATGTAGTTATGTAAAGGGGCCCATTAGGTTCCCTTTCCCTATTGATACAGCGAAATTACGCTATTTCGGTAATAGACATTCAGATTTGATGGGATTAATTCATAGGTACAGTTAGAAAAAGGACGAGAACTAACCGATTAGCGACTTAGCTCGCTTTGGAGCGTAGAGGTTAGTTCTCGTCCTTTTTCACTTAAATGTACAAATCAACTTGGGACCCATCAAATCAAAGGTTATATTTCGAGGTAGCGGAATTCGCCTGTATCAGGATCCATCATCCCTCCATAGAATCCCATTCCTTTTGGGAATAGTGGATGGTGACGCAAGAAGTTAACTGTATAGATTACATTGTCTTCGGAGATGTGGAAACGATCCATCCAGTCAATAAGTCCTGGTTCGATCATGCGAATCGCATCTTCACTGATACCTTTTTCTTTCATGGATTCCATAAAAGTTGTAGCAGAGAAATCAATCATGCCGCAGTTCTCATGGCCGATGACTAATACATCTTCAATCTCCATACCATACGTAGCAACTAGCAAGCTTTGTACAATATTATCGATAGGTTGCGTTACACTATTACCGGCTGTTTTTATAACGATGATTTCACCACGGTTAAAACCTAATGCATCTTCTAGCATGCAGACTAAACGCGTATCCATACATGTGACAATACCTAGTTTTTTAGTAGGATGGCTTGTTAATCCTGCTTTTGGTAATTCTGGGTGGTTTTTCACATACTCTTTATTGGTTTCAATTATTTTTTTAATATCAATCATAAGGTACCTCATTTACATTTCTATCTATAAAATAGATTCTATTCATTATATACAATATATTCAATGAAAAACAAGAGATTTTCATCACATATAAATATTTATTATAACCTATATTCTTCATGAGAAATCCACAAAATCGTATTAATTCTATATTTATAATTAATATTCATTTATTATACTCTTCATTCTTATATATTTACAAAAATGAATATACTGTATATTTCTTACATTACTAGTAGATTATAATTCCCCCAATATGGTACTATTAATACTATAGAAGAGAAACGCCACATGATACCACATATGACGTGAACTGTATGTACAGTAAGGAGGTTTTTATTATGGGTATCAATCAAAAAACATTGCCAGGCATTCTGCTCTGTGCAGTCCTCGCTATTCCTTGTTGGCTATTAGGCCTGGAATTTCACCTTATTGGTAGTCCAATCTTTGCCATTATCTTAGGTATAATTATTGGCTCTATATTCACATCTTGGAAACGCGAAAAAACTGGTGCCGGCATTGGATTTACATCCAAAAAGATTTTACAATGGGCCGTTATTTTATTGGGCTTTGGCTTAAATATTACACAGATTTTACATGTAGGTTGGATTTCATTACCTGTCATCATTTCAACTATCGCTACATCTTTAATCGTGTCCTATGTTATTTATCGCCTTACTCATATCGACTCTAATACTGCCGTACTTATCGGCGTAGGTTCCTCCATCTGTGGTGGTTCTGCTATCGCTGCAGCTGCACCAGTCATCAAGGCAGAGGATCAAGATATTGCCCAAGCAATCTCCGTTGTATTCTTCTTCAACGTCGTAGCTGCTTTTGTATTCCCTCCATTTGGTGATGCTATTGGTCTTTCCAATATGGGCTTTGGTCTATTTGCTGGTACCGCCGTAAACGATACATCCTCTGTAACAGCTACAGCTGCCGTATGGGATAGTATGAAAGGTACTGGTACACAAGTACTAGAATATGCGACAATCGTTAAATTAACACGTACCCTCGCTATTATTCCTATTTGTTTAGGTTTAGCAAGTTACCAAGTATATAAAGCAAAACAAAGTGCTGCTCAAGCTGATGGTAGCAGTGTTAGCATCGCTAAAATCTTCCCTAAATTTGTTTTATACTTTGTGATTTGTTCTCTTATTACAACAGTATTATCCTATGCGAATATAGATATTCAATTCTTGAGTGTATTCAAAACTATTTCCAAATACTTTATTACAATGGCCATGGTTGCTATCGGACTTAATACTAATATCGTAAAATTGATAAAATCCGGTGGTTCCGCTCTTGCATTAGGTGCTTGTTGCTGGATTGCCATCACAGCAGTCAGCCTAGCTACACAACATATGATTGGTTTATGGTAAGAAATATACATACCTATTTTAATATGATATAATTGTATATAGTTAGAATAGTAATAACCCCTCCAGTAATGGAGGGGTTTCGTGCTACTATTCACCTTATTAGTACTTTATCATACTATAGTTAGGAGGGTTAACATGTACTTCTTACAAGGACTTCTTGTCGGTCTCGCAACATTTGCCCCTGTTGGCATGCAAAACCTCTTCATCATCAACACAGCATTGGTACAACCTATACGTCGTATCATATTGACCCTTATCATATTGGCACTATTTGATATGAGCCTCAGTACGGCAGCCTTCTTTGGTATCGGCGCCATTCTTGAAATGTGGCCGCTTACAAAGCTTATCGTACTCCTTTTTGGGGGCCTACTGATTGTATACATGGGCTTTAATATATTCAGAACTGAACCAGATATACGCAATGTAAATACGAATATTCCAATTCGTAAAATTATCCTATCCGCTATCGCTGTATCCTGGGGGAATCCTCAAGCCGTTCTTGATGCAACTATGATGCTCGGCGCCTTTCAAGCTAATATACCTGAAGAAGGTATTTATTATTTCTTTGGAGGCTTCCTAGCTATGACACCAATGTGGTTTGGAGCCTTAGCTGCCACCATGCATTTATTAGCTAAAAAAATAAAAATTACCCATATGGCTTGGATCAATCGCTTCTGCGGAGCCGTTCTCGTCATTTATGGTATAAAATTATTCATCGATGGAGTCACAATGTTCTTAGAATATTTTAATTAAAATAACTTTAATACCGCAATCTATAGACAGTAAAGCCGTTAGCATATGCTAACGGCTTTTATATTGTAATTGTTTATTTGTTATATTACGATTAAATTTATTTTACATAATCCGTCTTTAATACATTAAAACTCTGACAAGACTTGTCTGAACATGTCCCTAAAAGCTTCTACATAGGTATTATTTTGATTTTGTTGCGATACAAAGTAGTAATTGCGCTCCATCGATTTACCATGGTTAGTCAATACCTTACGCTCAATACCTGGCATGGAGTCGGTTAAATATTTAAAACGATCAAGCAGTAATAGTCCTTGTTGACCTGCTACTAAATAGCGCGCCTCCTCTAATGTACGAGCATATGCAAAGGCACCAGCATAACCTATTGCCTTACGATAATGTTCTTCCTCAGCTAGCGTATACTTACCGCGACATACTAAGATAAGTGGTAAGTCATCAATAGTTTTAATTTCGACGCTACCTTCCTTTGTATAACCTTGTGGTACCTCAATTATGGTGGTCGCCTTATCAATTAAATGACTTTCAAAATCATCAGATAAAACCTGCCACTGATCATTAAAAATCACATCTACGCGGCGATCATCTAACATGCCATACAGTTCTTCATGGCTGCCACTATACATACGGATATCTAGATTTTTATAGCGCTTCGCCATGCGAATGACCGTTTGCTGCATAGCCATTCCACTATAGCGGTTCAAATAACCAATCCGTAAACTGACACGTGCATCTGTGCCAATACGGGTTGTTTCTACCTTAATATCGTGAAACCGTTCTAGTAATTTTTTGCCAGAGCGATATAAATATTGTCCCGCTGGTGTTAGGTGAAAGCTTCTCTTTTCTCTCACCATCAGCTCCACACCAAGACTCGTTTCAAGGGCTTTAATTTGTTGTGAAATAGCAGATTGAGACACATATTGCTCTGTCGCAGCTTGGGTAAAACTATTATTATCAACTACACACACAAAATACTCTAATTGTTTTAATAACATAACGATACACTCTCATCTCTCTTATAGTTAGTGACCTACACCACTAACATACTCCACAACAACTACCAACCCCTCTCATTGGTATTTGCTAGACACAACTAAATTACGGTATACGAACCAGGATGCTACAAAGAATATAGCCGCTGTAGACCAGAATACGGCACCATAGCCAAAGGCACGTGCAATAACACCACTAATAACAGGCCCTAATACATTGCCCATCATAGCTACACTAGATACAGCCCCAAAGACAATACCGCGTCGCTCAATAGGAACAGCCTTAGATATTAGTGTATTTGCAATTGGTGTAATAAAGCCCATAAAGAATCCTGCAATAGCACGGAATATACCAAGGCCCCATATGCTAGGCATCAAGTATTGCAAGATAAATAGGGACCCCACAGCGCATGTAGCGGTAAAGATAATCCGTGGCATCGTCAATCGTTGTGTAACCTTACTGATTGAAATGGATGCCAATGCACTAAATAAACCAGCTCCAAAGATAATAATTCCTACAATAGTAGCAACAAATTCATCATTCACAGACATATAATGTTTGATATAAAGCGGTAAGATTGGACCAATGCCAGTAATACCAAAATTACATAAAAACTGCATCGCTACTAATAAGCGAACTCGGGGTATCATTAAAAATGATTTAATCAAAGAAATTTGTGACTCTTGAGCATCAACCTTGTGCTTAAACTGTAGATTAGGCATTAAGAAATAAATACCTAATAAGCAAATTCCAGTCAATCCAGAAAATACAAAGAATGGTGCCCTATAACCTAATAGATCGGCCGCTAAGCCCCCCATAAGAGGTCCAAACACGAGCCCCATCACCATAGAGGCTTGATATAGCCCCATCGCCCATGGCACCTTTTCCTCAGGCGTTATGAGGACAATAATAGCTAAACCTATCGGTACATAGCCACCTACTACACCTTGCAAAATTCTTAGAACCAATAGCTGAGACGGGGTTTGTGTGAAAGCACAGGCCCCTACTGTAACCATTAAGGTAAATAAGATAAACATCATTACCTTACGTGGTCCCAGTTGATTTGCCTTGCGCGACCAATACGGTGCACTGAGCGCTACCATACAAGGCGTTACACCTGATACGATACCAGCCCACATAGCAGCTTCACCTGGATTATGTAAACCTAGCTCTATAAGAAATAACGGAAGGAATGATAGTACCCCTATAATCGTTATTCCCCCACCGATCTGTATAATACAGATTAGATAGATAATTCGTTTCCAAGAAGAATCCATAATGACCTTCTTTCTTAACTTTTAAAGTTATTATATACTCTATTTTATTAATAGACTGTATATTTTTAAGGATTTATAGAATATAAACCCATAATATTATTGTATCCTAAACAGAAAAAAAAGACCATCTCTTATCACATAAAGGATAGAGATGGTCTTTATACTATATGACTTTCAACCTCATCCAAAAGGTATGACAATCATACTATTTTTGTTTGAACATCCAGTAGATGTAATAGATAACAAGTGCATATGTTACTACATCAAATACTGGTAAGAATGGCACCATTTTAGATAAACGGCCAAAACCATGCACGTGAATATTTGCCGCAATGATGGCAATTAGATTTAAACGATGAATCCAGATTGCTTTTTTACGGGATACGGACTTTGCCATGTTGCCAACCCAAGGTGATAAGTACAACACTGCAAAGATAAGAGCAATAAACATCGCTACAAGGGAGATATATCCGCCCCAGAAACCTAAGAATGACTTTAGAGCTTTCAAGAAATATACATACCAATGGGCACATACGAGGATAACACTGACAACCCCTACAATGCGATGAATATCAAACATCTCTTTAGGATTATATCGTGTGATAAACCATTTTGGTTTTGTCGCAATGTATGTCAATACAAGCCATGCAACATAAGGAACAAGGCCTAAATGAACCTTCCAGTTGCCGAATGGTCGGCCACCTGTTACATAACCATATTCAACCATGCCCATAAAAATTAATGATAAAACTGCAATCCAAATCAAAATATGATATTTACTCTTAAACTGCTTTTTTACTACTTCTGCCATATAAACCTCACTATTTCTTATACAAACTACTAGTATACATCTAGTTGGTCTAATGTAGCATGCTAAACAATTTCAATCCACATAGCATTCTACTTAGAACTAATCATTGATTAACTATTAGCCTAATCGTAAACATTAAAATTAGAATTTAAAGTTAAGGTCTGCACGGTAGTAATCGTTTACGCGGTTGCCGTTTTGTGTTTTAGCATTAAAGCCATAGTATGCATTAATACCGATATTTTTCTCTGGTGCATAAGATGCGCCTAATTCCCAAGCTTTGTAACCTTCAAAGCGCGTAGTTTTTTGTAGGTCATTGGATTCATATTTTTGTGTTTTAAAGATTGGCGCATTTTTAGATTGATCATAGTAGTCTAAGCCTACAACCCAAGAGTTTTTCTTATCGATTTTATAGTTGCCCCATTTAGCACCAACGTTCCAAACATCAGAATCACTCAAACCAGATGCTTTTACCCATTCACCGTGAACAGCTAGTTTACCTACATTGTATTTTGCATTGAAGCCATATACATTATCGAAATCGTTATTTTTCTTACCATTACCCATGCGCACATTCGCTGTACCTACATGAGCAAGCATGCCACCGAAACTGAATCGATCATTTACAGCCACATTAGCATTCACGATGCCTACATCGCCGTTATTTTCTTTAGATACTTTTGCAAAACGACCTGCTGTCATATAACCATAAGCACCATTCAAAGTAACTTTTTTACCAAGTTTAGCTGTAGCGCCTACACCATCAAAGTTTGAACTATAAATCAAGCCGCCACCAAATTTTTGAGTATAACGACCAGCATCAACTACAACATTTTTACCAAATTTGTGCTCTACATATGCTAGATCCCAATTAGCTTGAGCATCTTTAGAACTATCACCTAACTCAATAGAGCCTGTTGTAATACGTGCTTTCACAGATGTGTTTTTATTAACCTTTGCATCTAGGCCTAAACGTACACGAGCTGTAACTTTATCCTCGTAATCATAACCATCGATTCCCTCTTTACCGATGTAGTTGATACGAGCATCACCAGTAACTTTTACATTACCTACGCGGTCTT
>OGKK01000714.1_pt1 | contig 11070 bp, 13 predicted proteins | sample 1572401 | NCBI WGS metagenome assembly OGKK01 (sample SAMEA2582155, study PRJEB24529) | metagenome | biome: Human gut stool | place: China | collected 2011 | reverse complement strand
ATTTATCGTAGTAGTCGTCGAATACTTCTTTTGATAATTCTACGGCATCGAAGTTTTGCATTAAATCGTTGATTACACGACGCACGCTGATGTAGCTGGTGATGTTGCCCGCTTCGTCAAAAATTGGCTGAACGGTAGTATCTACCACATAAACCACACCACCTTTACCTACGTTTGGCACGATACCTGTCCAAATTTTACCTGCTTGGATAGTATCCCACATATCTTTGTACACTTCTTTTGGCACAGAAGGGTGACGCACAAGGTTGTGTGGTTGACCGATTAATTCTTCACGAGAATAGCCTGTTAATTTGCAGAAAAGATCGTTTGCGTAAGTGATCACGCCTTGTAAATCGGTAGTTGAAATCACTAAAGTATCTTGCACTGCTTTAAGAATAACATCATTAGAAGGGACGATTTGTTCAGCCATAGTTAAACTCCGTTGGTCTGATTATCATTGAATGGAATTAAAATCACACCTTCTCTGTGAGAAGGCTACAATAAAATACCTGATTATTTTAGTAAAGTAAATAACCGAGCAAGAAGTTAAACTATTAAATGTTCTTCCATTGTAAAAGCGGCTTAGAAATAAGCCGCTTATCATCGTCATTTTTCAGCAAACACTCGGATCTGTTCAGCTCCTAAATGCCCTGGTACGGTTTTTTTCAGGTTTAAATCACTATCTAAAAAGAGATTGAACGGATAGCCTCGCACTCTTGCTTTATCAATGATTTCGCCTTTTTCATCTAAAAGCACTGTGATATTTTTATATTCCAATCCTTTGTACCATTCAATAAAATCAGCGGTGTCTTTTTCGCCTTTGTGATCGGGCGAAACAATGGTAATCACTTCAAAATTGCGATCTTTTTCCGCACTTAAATCATCAATTTCAGCTAATCCTGCCAAACAAATCGGACACCAAGATGCCCACATTTTTACATACACAGGTTTGCCTTTATATTGGCTTAAAGTAACTGGCTGATTGTTTAAATCTTTGAGTTGCACATCCGCTAAATTAGTTTGTGCAAAAGCATTTAGGCTGAATGCCATTAGAAATATTGATAATAGTTTTTTCATTGCTTTTTTCCTTTTATAGGTTTCTTTTGTTGAGGTTATGTTTTACGAAAAATTATTCGTAATTAATAAAATACCCATCAAGATAATTAAAATTCCGCCACCGATTTTAAATTTGTCTAAGTGTTTATTTAACCCTTTGGTACGTTTTAGCAAGCTGTCAGAGAAGAAAGAAAACAGTACAAAAGGCGTTGCTAAACCAAGTACATAAACAAACATCATTGATGCACCGTAAAGTGCGGATCCTTCATCGCCTGATAAAGCTAATACGGAAGCCAGAATCGGACCAATACAAGGTGTCCAACCAAGACTAAACGTTAAACCAAGGACAAATGCCTCAAGTGCGGTTGATTTTCCTGATGTTTTTATTTCCACCAATTTCGTGCGTTCCAACAAACCAATTTTGAAAATGCCAAGTTGATGAATACCCAAAATAATCACGATAACGCCAGCGATAATGCGGGTGGTGTTACTAAATAAAATATTCCCTAAAAAGCCAAAACTAAAGCCTAAACTGACAAATGTAAGGGAAAGCCCTAAAATAAATAAAAAAGTATTTAAGACTTTTTTACCGCCTTTACTCAAAATACCGAAATAAATCGGGATAATCGGGAAAATACAAGGCGAAAGAAAAGAAGCAAGCCCCGCTAAAAATACCGTTCCAATAAGGAGTTGTTGATCTAACATCCTACATCTCCTTATTTTTTAATTGATTGAATCAAATATCCGTATCCAGCCTTTTCCATTTCAGCTAACGGAATAAATTTAATTGATGCACTGTTAATGCAATAACGCAAACCGCCTTTATCTTTCGGGCCGTCATCAAAAACGTGACCTAAATGAGCATTGCCCGCACGGCTTAATACTTCGGTACGTTGCATATTGAAGCTGTTGTCGGTTTCATAATGCACTACATCTTTAATGATCGGTTTCGTAAAACTTGGCCAGCCACAACCTGATTCAAATTTATCATTTGAAGAAAAAACAGGCTCGCCCGTGGTTACATCAACATAAATACCTGGTTGGAAATTATCCCAATATTCATTACTAAAAGAGCGTTCAGTATGTTTATTTTGAGTAACGGAATATTGCAATGGTGTTAATTTCGCTTTGAGTTCTGCATCACTCGGTTTCGGATAATCTTTCTCATCAATCACAGGTTCATCTGCTTTGGTAATATCAATATGGCAGTAACCATTTGGGTTTTTCTTCAAATAATCTTGATGATATTCTTCCGCTACGATGTAATTTTTAAGCGGTTGCACCTCAATTTGTACTGGTTTTTTATATTTGGTTTGAAGCTGGGCGAGAGCTTGTTCGATCACCGCTTTATCTGCCCCATCTTGATAATAAATCCCTGTGCGATATTGTCTACCACGATCGTTAACTTGTTTATTTACGCTGGTTGGATCAATCACTTTAAAATAATATTTAAGTAATTTATCTAACGAAATTTGGTTTGCATCGTAAGTAACTTTTACCGTTTCTGCGTGATCGGTTACGCCAATCATCTGATAACTGGTTTTCTCCGTATTACCATTGGCATAGCCAGAAATCGCATCTTTCACACCGTGAATACGCTCCATATATGCTTCCATACCCCAGAAACAACCACCAGCAAGATAAATTTCTCGAATGTTTTGTGTATTTTCCATTACCATTTTTTGTTCTCCAGATGATGATGTTGAATTTTGTATTGCTAAAGTTGGTGCTGCACAGCAAAGTGAGGTAATAAATAGAAATGTTTTTGATAGTTTCATTGCTTTTCCTTATGAAGTAAAAATTAACGTTACATAAGGTTAGACGGCGAAGAATTGGATTTCTTACAGATTTTTTTACTTAAGTTTGAAATGTGGTAGAAAATAAGAGGGGAATTTTAGATAAAAAAGACTAAGTCTATATTAAATATAGACTTAGTCTTGTTTAAATAAAATAATGTTGTTAGAGCAGAATCCTAATGGCTTACTGCCATATTTAGTTTAGAAATAGCCTTCTTTCCTTCTTCTTCAGAAACTTGTTCTAAATTTGCACCGCCTACAAATACACCAAATTTAATATATTGACGAATAAAATAGTTTTTACCACTTTCAGTTTTAATGTTTAAATCATTATTGCTGAATTCGGATTCAGTTGAAATTTTATGCTCTCCCGCTTTAATGGTTTTATAAAAAAATACATCAGGAGCAGACTCACCTATAAATTTATCGTCAATATAGAGATTTTTCTTTAAAGCTTTTCCTATAAAAGAATCACGATAGATATATAATCCTGAATTGCCTTTTTCGGGAGATCTGAATTGTTTGGTGGTATTACTTTCTTCAACAGAAGCCATAGGAACTGTTGCACAAGCTGAAAGTAATAACGCTACCCCTATAATTGATGCTTTTGTAAATAACTGTTTCACAAAATACCCATTAGAAACTAAAACGTAAACCAGCCTTAACGCCCACATCAGAAACATCTGAGGCTAAACGGTTATATTCAATATTAGTATTAAGTGCCACGTTATCAGTTAATTTATATTGAACACCAGCTAATGCACCAATGCCTGTTCTCGTTTCGGTTGCAGAAGCTTCTAATCTATAATAGCTTGAACGTGCATTTGCAGTTACATCCGCTTTATTGGTAGATATACGGACACCAACATAAGGTTTGAAATTGGCTAAGTCAAAATCATAAAAGCCAGTGAAGCCTAATGATTTAACTTTAAGAGATACATTTGCAACATCAGCATAATTTGCAGTTGCTTTCCCGTAGTTTGTATAATCTACGGCTAAACGAAAGTTCTTATCAAAAGCATAGCCAACACTAATTCGTTGGGTAAAAGATGAACTGCTTGAACTATTTGCATCAGTAATGTCAATTTTTGAAGCACCTAAATCGCCTTGAACATACCATTGAGCTTGAGCTGATAGCGCTAAAGTAGATAACATAGTTACAATAAGTAATTTTTTCATAGATTAAGACCTCTAAATGTGTGAAAATATATCAGTTGCATAAGTAAATGCGAGTAAATTTTATGGAAGTTTAACCATTAAAAACAGTAACAAAAAGGACAAAATAGCGCCTAATTTCGGCAAAGATTGCTCAATTTGGAAAGGATTAAATTTAGATGGGAATGCATGATAAAATTCGTATGATGAGAGAGTTTCGTCAATTATCGCAAGAAGATATGGCTGAGAAAATGAATATGTCGCCAAGTGGTTATGCCAAGATTGAACGTGGTGAAACTCGATTGCAATACGATAAATTAGTGCAAATTGCTCAAATATTTAATGTGAGTTTATCTGATCTTGTTGATAATGATAAAGGTGTCATCTTCTTTATGAATGAAAATGGAAATAATACTTCAGCAAATTATTATAGTGGTGATTACTCTATAATGTTTGAAATTGAAAAATTAAAATTACAACTTATTCATAAAGATGAATTATTGGAGCAGAAAGAAAAAGAACTAGAAACGCTTAGAAAAATGATTTCATTATTAGAAAAAGTGAAATAAAGTATTTTTAACAATAAGCGGTTGAAATTGTAAAATATTTTGCAAATTCAACCGCTTATTTTTTATAGAAAAAGATTATGATTGAACACATTACGGAAACCGACTTCGACCGTCTATTCGAAATAGAACAGAAAGCACATCTTGTGCCGTGGTCAAAAGGCACGTTGTTGAATAACCAAGGTGAGCGTTATTTAAACTTAAAATTGCTTGAACAAGGCAAAATCGTCGGCTTTGCTATTTGCAATGTCGTGTTGGATGAAGCTACGCTATTTAATATTGCAGTCGATCCCGCAGAGCAAGGCAAAGGCTATGGCAAGGCGTTGTTGCAAGGTTTAATTACAGAACTAAGCCAGAAAGACGTGATAACGCTTTGGCTTGAGGTACGGGAATCCAACATTAAAGCTCAACAGCTTTATACCCAGCTAGGCTGTAACGAAGTCACCGTTCGCAAGCATTATTATCCTTTACCTGATGGAAAAAAAGAGAATGCCATCGTGATGGCGTTGTATTTATAATCAATTTGGCGTATAAAGTAAAAACAATTTTCTATTCAAGCGGTTGAAAAAGTAAAATATTTTACGAGTTGAGTAGTCAAATTATTTTCTTTTATGAAGAAAATAAAGCATAATTTGATCTATATTCATAAAATCTAATCAAAAAATGGTATAATCAAGCCGTTTTTATATTTTTAAATTTGATTAAAAAGAGGAACTCACTATGTCAGTTATCAAAATGGCAGACCTTGATTTAGCAGGTAAACGCGTTTTCATTCGCGCAGATTTAAACGTGCCAGTTAAAGAGGGCAAAGTTACTTCAGATGCACGTATTCGTGCAACGATCCCTACATTAAAATTAGCGTTAGAAAAAGGTGCTAAAGTGATGGTAACTTCACACTTAGGTCGTCCGACTGAAGGTGTATTTGAAGAGAAAGATTCTCTACAACCTGTCGTTGATTACTTAAATGCATCAGATTTAGGTATGCCAGTACGTTTAGTGCGCGACTATTTAGATGGCGTGGACGTAAAAGACGGCGAAATTGTTGTGCTTGAAAACGTACGTGTAAACAAAGGTGAGAAGAAAAACGAAGAAGAATTATCTAAAAAATACGCTGCATTATGTGACGTATTTGTAATGGATGCATTCGGTACAGCTCATCGTGCTCAAGCATCAACTCACGGTGTAGCACAATTTGCACCAGTTGCTTGTGCAGGTCCATTACTTGCAGCAGAATTAGATGCGTTAGGCAAAGCATTAAAAGAGCCTGCTCGTCCGATGGTCGCGATTGTAGGCGGTTCTAAAGTTTCCACTAAATTAGAAGTATTAAACTCTCTTTCAAAAATTGCTGACCAAATTATCGTAGGTGGTGGTATTGCAAACACTTTCATCGCAGCAGCTGGCCACAATGTGGGTAAATCGTTATATGAAGCAGATTTAATCCCTGTAGCAAAAGAATTAGCCGCAAGCACGGATATTCCAGTTCCAGTCGATGTGCGTGTGGGTACTGAATTCTCTGAAACTGCTCCTGCAACAGAAAAATCAGTAACCGAAGTGAAAGATGATGAATCTATCTTCGATATCGGTGATAAATCTGCAGAACAATTAGCTGAAATCATCAAAAATGCAAAAACCGTTTTATGGAATGGTCCAGTTGGCGTGTTTGAATTCCCTAACTTCCGTAAAGGGACTGAAATCATTTCTCACGCGATTGCAAACAGCGATGCATTCTCTATCGCAGGTGGTGGTGATACTTTAGCAGCTATCGATTTATTCGGTATTGCAGATAAAATCTCTTACATCTCAACCGGTGGTGGTGCGTTCTTAGAATTTGTAGAAGGCAAAGTGTTACCAGCGGTTGAAATTTTAGAACAACGCGCAAAAGGTTAATTTCTAATTTAGTCTTCCCTCTTTTCTAAAGAGGGGGGATCAAAAATCAAATTTTTAACATTTAGAGGAAACAAAAAATGGGTTTATTAGATATTGTTAAACCAGGTGTGGTTACAGGTGATGATGTTCAAAAAATCTTTGCTTACGCAAAAGAACATAACTTTGCAATTCCAGCGGTAAACTGCGTAGGTTCTGACTCTGTCAATGCAGTATTAGAAACAGCAGCACGTGTTAAAGCACCAGTTATCGTACAGTTCTCAAACGGTGGTGCATCTTTCTACGCAGGTAAAGGTATCAAACCAACAAGCGGTGCACGTCCAGACGTTTTAGGTGCAATCGCAGGTGCGAAACACGTTCATACTTTAGCCAAAGAATACGGTGTTCCAGTTATTCTTCATACTGACCGCGCGGCGAAAAAATTACTTCCATGGATCGATGGCTTACTTGAAGCGGGTGAAAAACACTTTGCAGAAACTGGCCGTCCATTATTCTCTTCTCACATGCTTGACTTATCTGAAGAGCCAATGGAAGAAAATATGGCAATCTGCCGTGAATACCTTGCTCGTATGGACAAAATGGGGATGACCCTTGAAATCGAAATCGGTATCACTGGCGGTGAAGAAGATGGCGTAGATAACTCAGATGTAGATGAATCTCGCTTATATACTCAACCACAAGACGTATTATACGTTTACGACCAATTAAACCCAATAAGCCCACGTTTTACCGTTGCAGCAGCATTCGGCAACGTACATGGTGTTTATAAACCAGGTAATGTGAAATTAAAACCATCTATTTTAGGTGCTTCACAAGAGTTCGTTTCTAAAGAACGTAACTTACCTGCAAAATCAATCAACTTCGTATTCCACGGTGGTTCAGGTTCATCTCGCGAAGAAATCCGTGAAGCAATCAGCTACGGTGCAATCAAAATGAACATCGATACGGATACACAATGGGCATCTTGGAACGGTATCTTAAACTTCTACAAAGCGAACGAAGCATACTTACAAGGTCAATTAGGTAACCCAGAAGGTCCTGATTCACCAAACAAAAAATACTACGACCCACGCGTTTGGTTACGTAAAATGGAAGAATCTATGTCTAAACGCTTAGAGCAATCTTTCGAAGACTTAAACTGCGTAAACGTATTATAATTTGTAAACTTGTCGCAACTTTAGACCGCTTGCAAAAGCGGTCTTTTTCTATCAAAAATCTGTAATTCATTATTAAATGGTGGAATAAATTCTACCCTACGAGTATGGCACTTTTAGAGATCCAACACCTTAGCAAACGCTTTATTGAACGTAGCAGCATTTTTCACAAGCACGATTTTTATGCAGTGAAAGATGTTTCTTTCACCCTCAACCGCCGTGAAACGTTAGCGATTATCGGTGAAAATGGCTCAGGAAAATCCACACTTGCCAAAATGATCATTGGGCAAGTTGAACCTACTTCTGGGCAAATGTTATTTAGAAATAAACCGCTTGCATTTGGTGACTACGCTTTCCGAGCCAAACATATCCGAATGGTATTCCAAGATCCAAATGATGCTTTTGATCCTAACCATAATATCGGGCAGATTTTAGATGCACCACTTCGAATGGCAACTCAGCTATCTGAAGAAGCCCGTAATGAACGCATTTTCCAAACGCTCAAATTAGTTGGGCTTTATAAAGATCACGTATTGACACCGATTTCTTTAGCATCGAACAGCCAAAAACAACTCGTTGCTCTTGCACGAGCGCTTATTTTAGAGCCAGAAATCCTGATTATTGATGACACTTCTAGCACGCTCGATTTCTCTGTTAAGACTCAGATGATCAATTTAATGCTTGAGCTTCAACAGCGCCTTGCTCTTTCATTTATCTACATTGGGCAGCATCTCGGCTTGATCAAACCCATCAGCGACAAATTACTCGTTATGCACGAAGGCGAAATTTTAGAATATGGCACAACCAAAGCAGTATTGTTACGTCCACAGCATGCCATTACGGAACGCCTTATCGAAAGCCATTTTGGAAAAAAATTAACGATGGAAGCTTGGGCAGAATAAATTTCTGCCTATACTTGGGTATTTCTGCACAGATTTGAGAAGCATATACTACTTACAATATCCTACGAAAAATCAACTGCTTGAGGAGAGAAAAATGGATCTGACCAAAGTTATTGAAACCCGCAAAACCATCAAAATGTTCAATCCGAATGTGAAAATTAGCCGTGAAGAAATGGCTGATATGTTCACACTTGCACAGCTCGCCCCTTCAAAAGCTAACTTACAGCCTTGGCGCTATGTGGTGATCGATGAAACGGAAAAGAAAAAACAGTTACTCGGTTTAGTGGGACATAATGCTCCGCCGTGTGAGAGTGCCTCTGTGATCATTTTAGTCTTAGCCGATTTAGAATATCAAAAGGTATTAGGCGATCTTTTGGATTATTCGGTAGAAAAAGGTTGTTTAATGCCACAATTTCGCGAGAATTCATACAACTTCTTGTTAGGCTTATATGAAAAATCAAATGCGGAAGAAATTCGCGATCAAGTACTTATCGATACCAGCCTTGCCACAATGCAATTGATGTTAGTTGCCAAAGATAGAGGATACGACACTCACGCCATTGGCATTTTTGACCGTAAAGCAGTGATGAACGTCTTAGACGTGGATAGCAAGCGTTATGCACCGTTAATGCTGCTCGCCATCGGAAAAGCCGCCACTGCACCTATTCCAAGCGTTCGCTTGCCGTTAGAATATACAGTTTCATGGAATGATGGGAAAGGATTTAAAAAATAAAAGATTTAAAAATACAGTTTTACATAAATATCATATCAATGACATTTCCCTTAGCATAGCAACAGCGTTTTTAGGTCAACACTGTTGCTACAAGAAAATCAAGCTAATGGTTTAATTGTGCAGTTTCTACATAACACTACAAAAATATCATAGTAGATAAACGTAAAATCCATTTTATGCAGAAATTCCTTATCTACTATGAATCTCACTAATCAATCCCCTTCAACTCATCTTTCGATAACGTCTCTTTCTCTTCACTCGCTTTGCCGTTGTTTACTTTAAATTCCAAGTTTTGGAAATAAGCTTCGCGGAACGTCACATAAGGGTCGAGCGATTGTTTGATTAACGCATCTTGGTCAAGTAAGTTAGCACGGGTATTAATGCCTTGAACGCTAAATTTTGCAATACTCCAAGGGGTAGTTAAAAGTGAAAGCACAGGATATGCAGAATCTACTACTTTTCCGACCGCTTGTCGTGGGGTGGTTGGTCCGTAGCCTGGCACCATAATATATGCCCCTGTGCCCACGCCATAGTGCCCAAGCGTTTCGCCAAATTCACGGTTGCCGTTATCAAGTTTTAAGTCTGGCGTTTTGCTTGCCCAGTCAATTAAACCACCAATACCGAATACGGAGTTAATCCAGAAACGGTTGAAGTGAATCATCGCTTTTTTCACTTCACCTTCAAGTAAGCGATTCACGAAACTCGCTGGCTCATCCAAGTTATTCGCTACATTCACTAAACCTGTTTTAACAGGGCTTGGCACGTAGTCACGCCAACCTTTTGCCACTGGTTTAACCACATAAGGATCAAGATAGTTGTAATTTATATTCCACATCGCACGGTTAAACCCTTCGAGTGAATCTTTACGTTCGCCCGTGTTCGGATCGATAGCAGATGAACAAGCGGTCAATAATAGACTTGCAGTTACCAATGCAGTTGCTTTTAATTTCATAATGTTTCCTTGTTAAATTCAATACGGTTATTGTACTTGTTCGACGCCTAAAAGAGCAACAGCTTTCTGCATAAAATCACAATAGAAATCTAGACGTCTAGATTGCGATATAGTTCAGATTTGATTACAATAACGCCATTTTTAGCGGGGAAAATATATGAAAGATTGGAGTGGCGAATACATTAGCCCTTATGCAGAACATGGCAAAAAAAGTGAACAAGTGAAGAAGATCACTGTATCAATTCCAATTAAGGGATTGGAAATTCTAACCAATGAGCGTACGCGCCGTCAGATTAAAAATCTGCGTCACGCCACTAATAGCGAACTACTTTGTGAAGCCTTTTTACATGCGTTCACAGGGCAGCCTTTGCCAACCGATGAGGATTTAATGAAAGAACGCAGCGATGAGATTCCAGAGCAAGCAAAAGAAAAAATGCGTGAGCTTGGCATTGATCCTGAGAATTGGCAATACTAATCAAGTCCCACGTTTGTGGGGTTTTTTATCACTATGACAAAAGCACAAAAGGAGTTTTTATGCAAACAAAACAACTGACGAGAGAGGCTCAATGGGCTTTGGGCTTAACCGTACTCTATATGTTCGGCTGGATTATCTTAGCCTACTTTTTCCCTGTGAAATTAGGCATTCTAGGTTTACCGATTTGGTTCGAACTTTCTTGCGTTTTTCTACCGCTTCTGTTTACCCTGTTGGTGTACATCGTGGTGAAAAAGGTGTATCAAAATATCGACTTAGACGGCAACGTGGAGGAATAAGCGATGAATATGGAAATGGTTATCCCACTGATTGCCTATCTTTTGTTTGTATTTGGCGTGGCATATTATGCTTACCGACAACGTAAGGGCAGCAGTTTCCT
>OGKK01000713.1_pt1 | contig 11091 bp, 10 predicted proteins | sample 1572401 | NCBI WGS metagenome assembly OGKK01 (sample SAMEA2582155, study PRJEB24529) | metagenome | biome: Human gut stool | place: China | collected 2011 | reverse complement strand
TGCAAATCTACTCATTCCCAACTGTTTACGTTCCAACCTCTCTTATTCTCCTTTGACTGCTTTAGAGCTTTATGTTAATAAATAAAAGACTAATAATTATGACTAATAACTCATTTTCAATAAGATTGCGAGAAGCACGCCTGATGATGAAGCTCAGTATGGATAAACTTGTAGCGCGAACCAACGGAGCCATCACCAAGCAAAGTATATCCCGTTATGAGAATGGCATCATGCGCCCCAAGCGTGATGCTCTGCGAGCCATAGCCCAAGCCCTCAATATCAGCGAGGAATATTTTAAAGGAACCAATCTCAAAATAGATATTCCAATGCTTCGCACCACTTCAGACGGAAAACTATCAGAGGAAGAATTGCAGTCTCTTGAAGCCCGTCTTTCGTTTTGGGCAGAGCAGTATTTTACCAAGGAACGTCTGGTACAAAGTGTTTCTAAACCAGATAAGGAAGCTAAAAGGTTTGAAAGAGTTATTTTTAGAAATCCTATCAGAGGCACAAAGGTTTCCACCTTGGAGGATGCAATCCATGCCGCCGACTTGTTGCGTGAACAATGGCATAGTGGGGATGGACCGATAGCCAGTATCCTTCGGTTAATAGAGCGAAAGGGCATCAAAATCTTATCTACAGAATTGCCTGATGGAGTATGGGGAATGAGTACGTGGGCAGATAAGTATCATCCCCTGATCGTTCTCGATATGCGTCCGGCGAAAACAACGACAGAACGTCTCCGCTTCACGGCAGCTCATGAGTTAGCACATCTTCTTTTGACATTCCCTGCAAATCCAGAGTTGGATGTAGAGAAATGTTGTAACAAATTTGCCGGCTTCTTCCTCTTTACCAAGCAGGCTTTAATCGAAGAAATGGGCGGCGAGAATCGCGATGAACTTCTGCTTGAGGAGATGATAGATCTCAAGGAAGTCTATGGAATATCGATTGCAGCCCAAGTGCATGCAGCCTGGGACATCCGTATGATTTCCCGAGAACACTACGACTGGTGGTTTGATGAGAGATTAAAGAAGAACAGGCTGGAAGTAGGTTGGGGGGAATATAAATTCCCTGAGACTATCGGAAGAGAGAAGAGGCTGGAAATGAGGATTAATGAAATAGAAAGAAGAAAATGAATATGCAGAATGAAAGTCAAAATATAGAATATAAGGAATCATGGCGTGATGAATATCTGAAATGGATATGTGGTTTCGCCAATGCCCAAGGTGGGCGTATTTATATCGGTGTAAACGACCAGAAAGAAGTAATCGGTTTATCTGATGCCAAACGGTTGTTGGAAGATATTCCTAACAAGATAGTTCGCAGTATAGAATTGTGGAATTATGGATTGTTGCCAAAAGAGTTGACTCCGGCAGCCTTATTGCAGAAGCATTCATCTTATCCTCGTAACCATAATATTGCTAATGTTTTTTACAAAGCAGGCTTTGTGGAGTCATGGGGACGTGGTTTCAAGAAGATTGCCGAGGAGTTTGAACGTGCCAAGCTTCCATTGCCAATGATAGAAGAAAATGGAGGTGGCGTGATGGCGATTATTCAGCGCAAAACGATAGATGAAGTTATCGCAGAGCGTGGCGGGAATGTCGGAGACATGTCGGAGATAAATGTCGGAGACATGTCGGAGATTAAACTGTCTGATAGACAGCAAATTATTGTTTCAATAATAAGGTCTAATCCAACAGTTTCTGCGAAACAAATGTCGGAGACTTTGTCGGTGACTTCGAGAACGATAGAAAGAGATTTGGCGGTAATGCAAAAAGCGGGTGTCATAAGGCACGAAGGTAAGGATAATGCCGGTGTTTGGGTGATACTCGAACAAGGAAATACGAATTCTTAATAGTGTTAAATATGAAGCAGAATAATAATGAACAAATCGTCTTCGAGATGTTCGAAGAGGTTGCAACCGAAAGCATCGCTGAAGCTCGGAATGCATACACCTATGAAGAAATTGATGGGTGCTATCAGGAGGCGAAAGAGATTGCCAAGGCTACAAAAGAAGTTTTAAAGACTTTTATTGGTTGATATTTTTGGAGAGTAAAACGTTCTATACTCTAACTATATACCCAAATACATCAAAATTCACAAAATCAAATTATTCTAAGGCTTGTTGTCTGCACTCCTGCACTTCTAATGTATTGAACTGAGGAATGAAAGAAATGCGGATGACGATTCTACTTTATTATCTCATAGGATAACATATTTCTGATTTTGAAGAGGTAAACATGCAAACAAATAGGCAAACAAACAAGAATATAATATTTTTTGTCCACTATTCTTAGAATGTTGATAAGTGACAGACACTTTTAAAAAAGATGAAAACAGAAATGACTGTTTGAAAAAGAACAAATGGCTTTTTTGTTTTTTTAAATCTAATTTTCCCATGCTTTAGCAAAAATGCATTATCTTTGCAAGAACTAAAAAAATTATCGAGATGAAACAGATAGAGAGTTTGATGGGATGGCTCATCGCATTCATCATCAGCGGTCTGATGCTGACGGGATGCACAGAAAAAGCAAAGAAGACAGAAAAGAAATCCGTAAAGGTAGAAACGCTCTCCGTGGGAGATACCAACCTGGAGGGTACGAAGGATTATGTGGGAACCATTGAGGAAAAGATGGGTTCTACACTCAGTTTCGAAATCGCAGGCAACATCACTTCCATCCGTGTGGATGAGGGAGATAGAGTCAGCAAGGGTCAACTGCTCGCTACCATCAATCCTACCACTGTGAAGGAGGCACACCGCGCAACGCTCACTACTCTGAAACAAGCAGAAGATGCATACAGAAGATTCCAACCCCTCCATCAGTCTGGAACTATCTCGGACATGAAATGGGTGGAGATAGAAAGCAAATTGGAACAGGCAAAAGCTGCCGAAAGTATCGCCCGACAACAACTCTCCCACTCTACCATCACTGCCCCCTTTGCGGGTGTCATCGCTGCTAAAAACGTGGATATGGGAACCTACGTGCTTCCAGGGCAACCCGTGCTGAAACTGGCAGATGTCAAACAAGTCAACGCCAAAGTCTCTATACCAGAAGCAGAAATTTCACACCTCCATGTAGGAGACAATGTAAAATTGACGGTTGCAGCCCTTGGAGGGGCCGTCTTCTATGGCACGATTTCTGAAAAGGGCATAGATTCCAACCCTATCTCACATACTTACGATATCAAAGTGGGCATCACCAACCCACAGGGCCGACTGCTCCCAGGCATGGTCTGCAATGCTCAGATACAGGGCAGTTCTGCAGCATCATCCAAAATCATCGTTCCCCCACAATGCATTGAACTCGACGTAGATAATTCCAGATTCGTATGGACCGTAGTGAACGGAAAGGCGCATCAGCAACCTGTCGTTACAGGCGAATTCGAGGGAGATGGCATCATCATTCTATCGGGTTTAAACACTGGTGATCAAGTCATCATCAATGGTCAGCAGAAAGTTTCTGAAGGAATGAAAGTAGATACCAGAAAGAATGAAAAACGATAAAAAGTGGAGGGAAAAGAAATGAATCCAGATACATATAAGCCAAAGAAGGACACCGCCCTTCACGACCACATCAAGGCTCGCATCACCAGAAAGCCCAACCGCATCATCAAGCGCTCATTCATAGAGTCGGCCATGTGCAACCACAACATCGTGATCCTGCTCATGGGGATGCTTGTCTTCTTGGGCATACTGGGCATCTGCATCATGCCAAAGCAGGAAATGCCACAATTCACCATTCGTCAAGGTGCCTGCGTGGCTGTTTATCCGGGTGCCACATCCGATGAAGTGGAAGAACGGGTGGCTAAACCGTTGGAGAATTTTATCTTCGGATACAAGGAGGTGAACAAGAAGAAGACTTATACACAGAGCAAAGACGGCATGCTGATTGTGTTCATGGAACTCAACGATGACGTGGAGGACCGCGATGCCTTCTGGAGCAAGTTCAAACATGGACTGCAAGCCTTCAAAACTTCCCTGCCCTCAGGGGTTCTCGCCCTGCAAGCCGTGGATGATATCGCCGACACCTCTGCCCTGCTTATCACGATGGAAAGCAAACAGAAAACCTATCGGGAACTGAATACTTACATCGACCAACTGAAGGACAGACTGCGTCGTATCGATGCCATCTCCAACCTCCGCACCTACGGACTGCAGAATGAGCAAATTAGTATCTGTCTGGATCAGAATAAGTTAGCAAAATATGGCATTGGATCCTACAAGGTACTGAATGATCTTGCCTTGCAAGGTTTCACTACCGTAAGCGGCAATTTGGAACTGAGCCAGCTCAATATGCCCATCCACATCACCGACTCCTACAACAACGAACGGGATGTGGCAGAACAAATTGTCTATTCCGACCCGAAAGGCAACATCGTCAGACTGAAAGATATTGCCCAAATCAAAAGAGAATATCCCAAGCTGAACAAATACATCGAGAGCAACGGCAACAAATGCGTACTCCTATCCATCGAGATGCGACCGGGCAATGATATCGTGAAAATGGGAAGAGACGTACATCAGGCAATGGATGAATTTGAGCAGACACTGCCCGATGATGTTCACATCAATACCATCACCGACCAGAGCAGGGTGGTAAGCGAATCTGTGATTACCTTCCTCCGTGAACTGCTCATATCGGTCATCTCCGTCATCATCGTGGTCATCCTGCTAATGCCACGCCGTGTGGCAGAAGTTTCAGCTCTCAGCATCCCTATCACCATCTTCTCGTCAGTGGGCATCTTCTATATTTTCGGCATGGAACTGAACACCGTTACTCTGGCTGCTTTGATTGTAACCTTAGGTATGGTGGTGGATGATTCTGTGGTGATTATCGACAATTACATGGAGAAGTTGGGACATGGTATGTCTCGCTGGCACGCAGCCATCGCTGCCCCTCGCGAATTCTTCATGTCGGTGCTTTCAGCCACGCTCAGCATCTCGCTCACCTTCTTTCCATTCCTCTTTACCATGCATGGCGATATGGGCGATTTCGTACAGTCGTTCCCTTGGGCAATGTTCATCATCCTGAGTATCTCGCTCACAGTTTCGCTGCTGCTTACACCCTATCTGCAATATATGGTAATTCATCAGGGCATCAACAGTCAACCCAATCCAAATGCCCGGAAAAAGCCGCTCGACTATCTGCAGATGGGCTACACCTGGTTGCTGAAACACTGTTTCTCATTCCCTCGCACCACCCTCATCACAGGATTGGCATTGATCATCATCGGAGGCTTTATCTTCGTGAACCTGCCGCAGCGAATGATGCCTATTGCCGAGAGAAACCAGTTTGCTGTGGAGTTCTATCTCCCTAACGGAACCACCGCCGAGAAGACGGCACAGGTGGCAGACTCGATGGCCCACATCCTGCAGCGCGACCCACAGGTAACAGCCGTAACCACATTTATAGGACAAGGCTCACCTCGTTTCCATACCACATATGCGCCTCAGATTGGCGGACCGAACTTTGCACAGTTTATCGTAAATACAGTTGACAACAGCACTACAGAAGAAGTGCTCGACCGATATGCCGACCGATATGCCAACTATTTTCCTGACTGCTATATCCGTTTCAAACAGATGGACTACAATAACGCCACCTATCCTATCGAAGTAAGGGTGAGCGGCGACAGTATCAGGGATCTGAAGGCAGCAGCCAAAAAAATAGCAGCCTGTATGCATCAGATAGAAGGCATCAATCTGATTCGCACCAATTACGAAGAACCATTGCCGGGCATCAGAGTAACTCCTGACGCAACCGAGGCCAACCGACTGGGCGTGAACAAGACGCTTCTTTCGGCCGATCTTGCCATACATTTTGGCGATGGCATTCCAATATCCACCCTTTGGGAGGGCGATTATCCGGTAAAGATGGTATTGAAATCGCAGAATGATAGTGATCTTGCCAACGAATACATCCCTGTGATGGGAGGAACCTCGAGTGTTCCTCTCCGACAGCTGGCAAAGATTTCACCCGATTGGCACGATGGAAGCATCGTACGCAGAAACGGCGTGCGCACCATTTCCATCATCGGTGAACCATTGAGAGGATTCAATGCCAACAAATTAGCCAACAAACTGAAGGAGGAAGTATCGGATCTCTCGCTCGATCCCGACCTTCATTGGGAAATAGGCGGTATGGCAGAGAAGGATGCCGAGACCTTGCCACAAGTTACCTCTGGCGTGATGATAGCAGCACTGATCATCTTCTTCATCCTGCTCTTCCATTTCAAGCGCATCAGTCTAGCTCTGGTAAATCTCTCATCCATGACGCTCTGTATTTTCGGTGCTGCTATAGGACTCCTGATAACAGGATTCGACGTGAGTCTTACCTGCATCTTGGGTGTAGTAAGCCTGATGGGTATCCTGGTGAGAAATGGTATCATCATGTTAGACTATGCCGAAGAACTGCGCCGCGACAAGGGACTTTCCGTAAAAGATGCAGCTTTCCAGGCTGGCGAGCGCCGTATGCGTCCTATCTTCCTCACATCAGCCGCAGCCTCTGTAGGTGTTTTGCCGATGATGATAGAGAACAATACATTGTGGTCGCCGATGGGAGCCGTCATTTTCTTCGGAACCCTCATCTCAATGGTACTCATCGCCACCATTCTGCCTGTACTCTACTGGATTGTATTCGACAAGCACGGGGAGTATAGTTGGAGAAAGAAAGGGAGTAGCTGCATAGAACGCAATAAAAAAACGATGTAACTATGCTCCGTCATTAATTAATTTAAGAGAATAAATAACATCAATATTATGATTATTGAAGAAATTATCAAGTATAACGAACAGTTCGTAGCCAATAAGGGTTATGAGAAGTATTTAACCAGCAAGTACCCAGACAAGAAACTTGCCATTTTATCTTGTATGGATACCAGACTGACAGCACTACTGCCAGCAGCACTTGGACTGAAAAATGGTGATGCTAAACTCATCAAGAATGCAGGCGGACTGGTTATCAGCCCATTTGACTCAGCCATGCGCAGCCTCCTGGTTGCCATTTATGAATTAGGAGTAAAGGAAATCATGGTCATCGCCCATTCCAATTGTGGTGCCTGCCACATGAACGGACAACAGATGAAGGAACTCATGGTCAAGAGAGGAATCCATCAGGATGTCATTGATACTATCGGACTTTGCGGTATCGACCTTGATCATTGGCTGGAAGGTTTTCACGATACAGAGGATTCTGTCAGAAATACAGTCAACACCATCCGCAACCACCCACTCGTCCCCAAGGATGTCAATCTGCATGGTTATATCATCGACTCTCAGACAGGAAAATTGACTGAAGTAAAATAATTTTTTAAGAAAAAAGTTATCAATATGCTTCATACGAAGCAGGAATGGCATTATAATGACAGGAAAAGAAAATATCTAAAAACTATTATAATAAAATGAGGACGTACCAAACATTACGTTTTGATACATCCTCATTTTTTCTATAATTCAGCCTCCAAAGAATCAAGTTTTTCAAGCATTTCCTCAGCATTCAGAGTAGAAAAAGCAATTTTTCCTTCTGGATCTATGAGATAAGATGTTGGAATCCATGAGATATGATAATCTTTAGATATCTGAGTTTCTTTCCATTTCTTGAATTCAGAATACTGCAACCATGAATACTGATTGGCAGAAAGATAACCATTCATCTTCGCCATGTCTGTATCAAATGAAACACCGATAAGTTTGATTTTCTTACCATATTTTTCATCTATCTTCTTCACGGTAGGCATATCCTTACGGCAGTCAGGACACCAGGAAGCCCAGAAATCGAGAACCACCCAAACTCCAGCCTTCACCTTACCATCAGCTGTAACTTGACTGCGCAATTCAGAAAGGCTGAACAATTTCTTCCCCGTCACGCTATCGGTAACTGTAAAATCTGGTGCCATTGTACCCACAGGCAACAGCTCCTGCTTGGTTTGTGCCTTACAAACCATAGCTACTATCAAAGACAAAAATAATAAAAATTTTCTCATATCTCAATACATTAATTATATTTATACCTTACCTGAAAGTTACCACGCCTCCAACTGATCTGCAATTTCCGGCATCATATCCTTTTTGAAAACAGGATTCTTTCCCTCTTTCTTCTGCTTGCGATAATCCTGAAGCAAGAAAACCGCCTGACGGGAAAGCAAGACGATGGCTACCAGATTGCACAGGGTGAGCAACGCCATCGTGATGTCGGCAAAACTCCAGGCAAAATCAAGCGAGACAACGGCTCCTACCATTACCATCGCAGCCACAGCAAGACGATAGATGAAGACTCCTAACTTGGAATCCTTGATATATCTCACATTGGTTTCACCATAATAATAATTGCCAATGATACTACTAAAAGCAAAAAGCCATATCATCACAGCCACAAAAGGATTTCCAATACCACCGATTTCATGGGTCAAGGCATCTTGCGTCAGTTGAATACCATTAGAAGCCGTAACGTCCACACCACTTACCAGGATGATGAATGCCGTGCAGGAACAAACTACCAGCGTATCCGTAAAGACGCCAAGAGCCTGTATCAATCCCTGTTTTACCGGATGGCTCACGGTAGCAACAGCCGCCGCATTTGGCGCACTACCCTCACCAGCCTCATTGCTGAACAAACCTCTCTTAATGCCCTGAATCACGGTAATACCTAACATACCTCCAGCAGCCTGATTGAATCCGAAAGCATTTTCTATAATAGTCAGCAAAACCTTTGGCAGACTGGTTATATTCCAGATGACCACACCAACGGCAATCAGCAGATAGACTATAGCCATGAGAGGAACCACTGTAGAAGAGAATTTTGCCACACGCTGGATTCCACCGAAAATGATAAGCAGAGTGAGTACAGTGAGAACTATACCCATAGTAGCAGGTTCAAAACCGAAAGCCTTCTGCCATGCCAGACAGATGGTATTACTCTGCACGGAATTGTAAGCAAAACCGAAAGTGATGATCATCAAAACGGCAAAAAGAATTCCCATCCATCCCTTTCCTAATCCATACTTCATATAATAGGCAGGACCGCCATAAAAAGAAGTCTTTCCCTTTCGCTTATAGAGTTGGGCAAGCGTAGATTCGATAAAAGCCGAAGCCGAACCCAACAAAGCAAGCATCCACATCCAGAACACAGCTCCTGGTCCACCAATGCTGATGGCAGTAGCCACGCCAGCTAAATTTCCTGTACCGATACGACTGGCGAGTGCCACCACAAAGGCCTGGAAAGAAGAGATATGCTTCATCTCCCCATCCACCTTCACGTCCATAGAAAGTTCGTCATGTCCTATTTCTTCAGGTTGCACCTTATCTGGATGAAGCAACAACCTCACCATCTCCTTGATAAGACGGAACTGTACAAATCGGGTACGCCACGTAAAAAATACCGCACAGAAGATCAGGACAGAAATAATAATATACGACCAGAGAAAATCGCTAACCTGAATAAAAATGTTTTGTATTGATTCTACCATTTTCTAAAAAAGTGAATATTTTTCTATTTGACTGCAAAATTACAATTTTTCTTTCTAATAAATAACCTTTTTGCAATAGAATTCAACTAAAAAAGATAAAATCTACTAAATAACCAACATTTAAAATGTTTTTGAATATAATAGTTCCTCAGCAATGTGTGCAGATAACATGATAATTGACAAGTACAATACTTGTAATAAAAACTACTTATCAAACTACCTTTTTATGTAGAAATTTTGGTAAATCCATTTTTTTTGTTTAATTTTGCCTGAGATTTAAATGTGCAAACAATTTTGCTTGCAAAGAAGATAGCAGGAGAAGCTATTTAAATGAGAAAAAGTATAATTTTGAAGAAAGAGAAAAGAAATGATAGATCGTTGCTATATCGAAATAACAAACACTTGTAATCTTAATTGTGATTTCTGTCCAAAACATCAGAGGAAGAAAAGACAATTGACCGCAGAGGAATTTGACCTTCTCACAGATAAAGTAAGTGGGAAGGTTTGTTTTCTGTATTTCCATCTCATGGGCGAACCATTACTTCACCCTCTCCTACCACAATTTATTCAGACAGCCAGAGCCAAAGGATTTAAGACAGTACTTACATCTAATGGCACCTTACTGGAAAGAGCGATGAATCTACTCGATACCTTACCCCACAAAATACAATTATCTCTCCATTCCCACGAAAGTAATGCAAAGGGAGAATTATCAACCTATATGGATCAGGTAATGCAATTCTCCACCCAAGCTGCACAAAAAGGCACCTGTATCGTACTTCGTCTTTGGAATCAAGGAGGAAAAGACAAAGAAAACGAAATGGTCATGGAATATATAGAAAAATATGTACCCAAACCATGGAAGGAGCGCCCAGATGGTTTCAGACTTTGCGACAATCTCTATTTAGAATTTGACAGAAAGTTTGAATGGCCAGATACAGAGAAAAAAGAGTCTGAAAATCCAGAAGTTTTCTGCAAAGCATTATTCAAGCAGATAGGAATTCTATCTGATGGAAGTCTAGTACCATGTTGTTTAGACCACAATGGCGACATCATTCTCGGCAATCTTTTCCATCAATCCCTGGAAGAAATCCTCTCATCCGCCAGAGCGCAGGCCATGATAGAAGGCTTCAAACATCATACTGCCACAGAATCTCTCTGCAGAAATTGTGAATCCGCCTTAGTCCGCAACAGTTTCAGGGGCAAAAAGCGTTCATAAAAAATCTGCGTCATCCTCCCAGACCGACAGATCTAAAATCTGCGAAATAAAGAAATGACAGAAAAAAAGAAGAAATGACACCGAAAAGAAGAGAACCAGAGAAAATCCATGTAAATCCCCATGAGAAAAATAATCAATGAGAAAAATCTGTGTAAATCTGTGAAATCTGTGGGACTAAAATAATCAATGAGAAAAAATCTGCGTCATCTGCGAAATCTGCGTGACAAAAACAACAGGAGCTTATTTCTGGCGCGAGCCATTGGCCAGCGGCCAAATATCCGCGGAAATCCGTGAGTAATCCGATAAGCAAGATTGCCATCCGATTCATCCCTGAAATCTGATGAAGAAAAACAAAAAAGCCTCAGAAATCTTTCGAAATCTGAGGCTCTTCATTGAAAGGAGGCGGCGAC